>PVMK01134327.1_pt1 | contig 43999 bp, 35 predicted proteins | sample 1853481 | NCBI WGS metagenome assembly PVMK01 (sample SAMN08533507, study PRJNA380276) | Marine sediment metagenome, whole genome shotgun sequencing project.
TCTGACCTCTGACTTCTGACCTCTGATAATATGAAATATGGAAAAACTCGGTAAGTGGTCCATAAAAAATAACGTTACCGTCAATCTGATTACGATCTTTGTCATCGTGGCCGGGCTGTTTACGGTCATGAAGATGCGCCGGGAAATGTTTCCTCAGTTTGCGCTGGATATGATCGTTGTCAGCGTGGCTTACCCGGGATCAAGCCCCGAAGAGGTGGAAGAAGGCATCTGCATTAAAATTGAAGAGCAGATTGAAGGCATCGAAGGCATTGATCGCATGATATCCACCGCGCGCGAAGGCAACGGCGAAGTCGTGGTGGAGTTTGAATCCGGCACGGATGTGCAGAAGGCGCTGGATGAGATTAAAGCAAAAGTGGATCGCATCGATACATTCCCCGAGGAAGCCGAGGAACCGTTAGTCCTTGAAATCATTAACCGGGACCCGACCATATACATCGCCGCTTATGGGGATGTTGCTGAAAGAAGACTGCGACAGACCGCTGAAAAAATTCGTGAGGATCTGCTGGATGCGCGTATTACTTCTCAGATGGAATCCGGAACCGACGATGGGTTTTTCCCCGCAATCCTTAGGGGCTTAAAATTCAAGCAGCCCGAAGTGATTACCCAGATCGAGCTTGTGGGAGTGCGGGATTATGAAATCGCAGTTGAAGTGTCCGAAGACAATCTGCGTCGCTACGGGCTTTCCTTTGATCAGATTGTCGACGCCGTACAGACGGGCAGTATTGACCTGCCGGGAGGAACGATCAAGACCGAGCAGGGGGAAATTCTGGTCAGATCCAAAGGCCAGCTTTATACGGGTAAGGAATTTGAAGCCATTCCATTAATTACCCTGGCGGATGGGGCCGTGGTGCGGCTCGGGCAGGTTGCCAAAGTGATTGATGGATTTAAAGATGTCGATATAAAGGCCCGCTTTAACGGCAAACCGGCTGCAGTTGTCCAGGTCAATCGGACCAGCGAACAGGATATCATCGAAATTGCCAACATCGCGCGCAATTACGTCGCAACCCACAACCACAAAATGACGGATGACATTGACCTGGCTATCTGGGGCGATCTGTCAATTTTGGTGCGGGACCGCATCGATTTAATGCTGCGCAACGGGTTTCAGGGAATTACACTGGTTTTTATTGCTTTAGCCCTGTTTTTAAATTTCCGGCTGGCGTTCTGGGTGGCGATCGGGATTCCGATATCATTTTTGGCGGCATTTCTGGTGCTCAACGGGTTTAATCAAACCGTTAATATGATCTCTCTTTTTGCGTTCATTATGACCCTGGGTATCCTTGTGGACGATGCCATTATTGTGGGTGAGAATATCTATACCCACTATAACCGGGGCAAATCGCCTTCAGCGGCAGTGATCGACGGTCTAAAGGAGGTCGGCGGACCGGTCGTCATGGCAGTTTCAACAACGATTGTTGCCTTTATGCCGTTGATGTTTCTCGCGGGTATCATGGGCAAATTCATCGCCGTTATGCCCATGGCCGTTATCCTCATTTTAATCGTATCTTTGGGTGAAGCTCTGATCATTCTTCCCGCTCACCTGGATCATGCCTTGAAGCGATCGGAGAAAAAAAGAGCGAAGTTTAATTCGTGGCATGAGCGTTTGCGAAAACGCGTCGAGGGGATTCTGCAAACCACCATCAAGCGGCTTTATACACCGGCCATAAACTACGTCGTCAAAAATCGATATTTTACATTTTCCATCGGCATCGGTGTTTTGATCATCAGTCTCGGGATCGTAGCCGGCGGATATGTGCCGTTTGTATTTTTCTCAAAAGGCGAAAGTGATTGGCTCATTGCCGAAATAAACTACCCGCTGGGCACTCCGGTCAGCCTAACCGAAACAGCCGTTAAGCATCTTGAAACAAAAGCCTTTGATCTGAACTCCGCATTTCCCGATTTTTCAAAAGAAAACGGTGATCTGGTTAAAAACACCTTTGCCCTGGTGGGGCTGATTCCGCGCCGCGACTGGAAACCCGCAGAAATCGGCAGCCATGTCGGGGAAGTCTGGGTGGAATTGGTGACTTCCGCGGAACGCTCGGGGTTATCGACAAATGATATTCAGAATAAATGGCGCAACCAGGTCGGCGAATTGCCCGGTATCGAAAGATTGGCGTTTTTTACGCTGGAAGGGGGACCGGCCGGCAATGCGATTGAGATTCAACTTAGTGGACGGGATTTTGATCAGCTCAGCCTGGCGGCCGATGAGCTCAAAAACGAGATCAGAACCTTTCCCGGGACCTATGACATTTCCGATAATTTTAAACCCGGCAAACAGGAAATAAAGCTGCGTGTCAAAGAAGGTGCCCGCTCCATCGGGGTAACCATGCGCGGGCTTGCCAAACAGGTTCGCCAGGCATTTTACGGAGAAGAGGCTCTGCGCATTCAGCGCGGCAGGGATGATGTCAAGGTCATGGTCCGATATGCGGATAAGCAGCGTAGCAGCCTCTCCGGGTTTGAAGAGATGCGCATCCGCACCAGCGACGGCCAAGAAATACCCATCGAAGAGGTGGCCGATATATCTCATGGCCAGGGCCTATTCAATTATCAATCGGGTGGATCGCAAACGAACCGTAACGGTGATATCGGATATTGATGAAACCATTGCCAATGCCAGCCGGATTGTGGCCGATCTGAAAGCCAATTTTCTGCCCAAACTGGTAGAGCGTTATCCGGGCATTTCCTTTGATCTGGGAGGGCAGGAGAAACGCACCAGCGAGTCCATTGATAGTCTTAAATCAGGGTATTTACTCGCGATGATGGGGATTTTTCTCTTGCTGGCCAGCCAGTTCCGGTCCTACATCCAGCCGGTGATTATCATGATGGCGATTCCCTTCGGCCTGATCGGGGCTGTTTTCGGTCATCTGGTTATGGGGATGGAATTTACCATCATCAGTCTTTTTGGTATCGTCGCCCTTTCAGGAATTGTGGTCAACGACTCACTGATTTTAATCGATTTTATCAACCGGGCGGCGCGCAGCGGCGTCGATATTGAAACAGCGGTAGTGGAATCCGGCAAGGCCAGATTCAGACCGGTTTTGCTGACATCTGTTACGACCATTGCCGGGCTCCTGCCCATTCTTCTGGAACGCAGTTTTCAGGCCCAGTTTTTAATCCCAATGGCGATCAGCATTTGTTTTGGATTACTGGCAGCGACGGTGCTGACGCTGCTTTACGTGCCGGCCCTCTATTTAATCGTCAGAGATGTCAGAAATTTAGTTGTGGCCAGATTTCAGCGAAAAGAAGATAGTGGACCGATGGCAGATGGCAGAAGAGATATTACTGATAGTTGAAACCGAGGTTAATTAACTTACTCAAACAGCCTTCTTTGTTCGTCCTTTTAAACCCGCTTTTGTTTTAACATTTGTATCAGATATACATAAAAAATATAAATTAGCGACTAAGTGCTTCGATTCGCAACTACTGTAACGTATTTAAAGATGTTAAGTTTGCGCATTTGCTTACTCAGCACTAAGTCCTGAGTAAATAAATTCGTTATCGAATTTATGAATCGATGGACTAAGGCACGTATGATACAATTTTTGTTAGGCGAATATTTTGTATATTTGCCATTATGTAATCTGCAATATTAAAAGCTACAATTGAAGCATGAATTTTCAATAAAAAATATCTGTATCGAACCCATACAATATTATCCTCTAAAAAACCTTGCGATATCCAAAGGAAATCTGTATTTTCAACAAAGTTGTGTTCATGGCAAAATCCAGCTTTTGAATTGCACCAAATTTTGTTCTGATTCTTTAGGTATCACAACTTTACCCTAACCTGATGTATTCTCAATTAATCACCAGCCGGGTGATATTTGGTTTTTGACAGGGGATATCTGCAAAAACGACTCAAAAATCCATATACTATATATTGTATATCCTCATAATTGACATCGAATAATAATTAAGATATTTCTCATATAAACATCCAAATTTCCTTCACCTCAATTCAAACTGTTCAAACATAAAAAGGAGGGCATCAGGATGAAATGCCCAAAATGTCAGTTTGAGAATCGTGAAGGGGCTAAGTTCTGTCTTAAATGCGGTGAGAAGCTGGAATTTAAATGTCCTACGTGTGGCAAACAGTTACCAAGCGAGGCAATGTTCTGTGATGAGTGTGGCCACAAATTAACCCTTCCTTCAGAACCACCCCCTAAAGAACTTTCTTTTAACGAAAAAATTGAAAAGATTCAGCGATACCTTCCTAAAGGCCTCACTGAGAAAATCCTATCTCAAAGAGACAGAATTGAAGGTGAACGCAAGCAGGTAACGGTGATGTTCTGTGACATGGAGGGATTTACGGCGCTATCCGAAAAACTCGGTATCGAAGAAGCTTACGCCATAATGGATCAGGTCTATGAAATCTTGATCCACAAAGTACATGATTATGAAGGCACGGTAAATGAAATGACCGGAGACGGGATTATGGCGTTATTTGGAGCCCCCGTCGCCCTGGAAGACAGCCCCCAACGGGCTATCCGATCCGCATATGCTATCCATCGCGAGATAGACAGGTTCAGTAAACAACAAATGCAAGAAAAAGCAATAACGCCCATTCGGATGAGAATCGGAATCCACACGGGTCCTGTGGTCGTAGGTACGTTAGGCAATGACCTTCGGGTGGAGTTCAAGGCGGTGGGAGATACAGTAAATTTAGCCTCTCGGATGGAAGACTTGGCCGAGCCAGGCACAACCTATGTAACAGAAGAAAGCTTTCGATTGACAGAGGGATTCTTTCGATTTGAAGCCATTGGGGAAAAAGAAATCAAGGGTAAGGCAAAGCCAATTAAGGTCTACCGCGTTATCGCACCGAGTACCAGAAAAACAAGATTTGATGTCAGTGCAGAGCGGGGATTGACACTTTTTGTTGGTAGAGAGCGAGAGCTTGAACTTTTGTTAGACGGTTTTGAACGGGCCAAAGATGGAAGAGGACAGGCCTTTTCCATTATGGCCGATGCCGGAATGGGTAAATCCAGACTTTTGTATGAATTCCGAAAAGTGTTGGCTAATGAAGATGTCACCTTTTTGGAAGGAAGGTGTCTGTCTTATATCCGTGGTGTGGCCTATTATCCGGTGATAGACATTTTGAAATCAAATTTCTATATCCGGGAAGGTGACGGGAATTGGGAAATCAAAGAAAAAGTCAAGAAAGGACTAGAACTAATCAGAGCTGATGAAGCTCTTACTCTCCCCTATCTTCTGGAACTTTTAGCGGTCAAGGACACTGGAATTGATCCGGTTTCTATGGGCCCGGAAATTAAGAAAGAACGCATCCTTGCAGCATTGAGGCGAATTATTCTGCAGGGATCGCAGCTGCGACCCATAGTTTTAGCTGTTGAGGATCTGCACTGGATTGACAAAAGCTCTGAAGAGTCCTTGCGGGATTTACTGGCGAATATTTCAGGGGCGAGGGTGCTTTTAATATTCACCTATCGTCCAGAGTATGTGCTGACCTGGGGCGCAAGATCCTATCACAGTCAGCTGAATTTAAACCGGCTTTCCAACCGGGAAAGCCTGATGATGGTATCTAATTTTCTGGGTTCAGAGAAACTTGAAAGCACCCTTGAAACATTTATTCTCACCAGGACAGAGGGAGTCCCCTTTTTCATAGAGGAATTTGTAAGATCTCTCAAGGATTTGGATATCATCGAAAAAAAGGGGGATACTTATTTGCCCAAAAAAGATCTTCAGGATGTGACCATTCCATCAAGGATTCAGGACGTGATAATGGCCCGGGTAGATTCACTGCCGGAAGAGGCCAAAGAGATGCTTCAAATCGGTTCCGCAGTCGGTAGAGAGTTCGACTACAGTCTGATAACGGAGGTCACGAAAATTTCTGAGACAGAATTGCTATCTCAACTTTCCGTTCTCAAAGACTCAGAGCTGCTTTATGAGCGAGGCATATACCCTCAATCGAGCTATATCTTCAAGCATGCACTTATCCGGGAGGCGGTCTACGAGTCACTGCTGAAGAGCACGCGCAAAAGATACCATCAAAAAATTGCCCGGGCATTCGAGGAAAACTTTCCTCAGATGGCTGAATCCCAGCCAGAGATTTTGGCCCATCACTTTACGCAATCCGGCCAAATAGAGAAAGCCATATCTTATTGGCAAACGGCCGGTGAGATTGCCACCAAGCGCTCCGCCAATTTGGAAGCTGTCGACTACCTGAACAGAGCACTGGCTTTGCTCAACAGCCTTCCATCCACATCCGAGCGCGCTTCCCTGGAACTTCCGCTTCAAATTGCCCTGGGTGGACCTATAATCGCTGCAAAAGGTTATGCCGCCCAAGATGTAGAGCAGGTTTACGCGCGGGCACTGGAGCTTTGCCATCAGGTGGGGGAGACATCTCAAGTCTTTCCAGCGCTGCAGGGGCTCTGGAATTATTACTTAGATCGCGGTATGCTGCCGAACGCCCTCGAGATCGGCAAGCAGTTTCTTGACTTTGCTGAGGATTCACAAGATTCAACCCTCCATCTGGTGGCACATCGGGCAATGGGCACCACCCTTTTCTTTCTGGGAGAGTTTACCTCAGCCCTCCAATATTTAGAACGCGGCATATCTTTCCACGACCCTCAGCAACACAATGTCCTGGCCTTTTCCTATGGGGCCGATCCCGGATTAGTATGCATGCTGTATAAGGCATGGACCCTGTGGTACCTTGGCTATCCAGACCAGGCGCTGAATACTGCAAAGAAAGCACTTTCCTTGATCGAGGAGTTATCTCATCCCCTCAGCCTTGCTTTTGGCTTGGTCTATGCTTCCGAAGTGCATTATTACCGCCGTGAGGCTCAGGCAGTCATGGAAATGGACGATAAGGTTATTGCTCTATCAACTGAGCAAGGGTTTCCGACATGGTTGGCATTTGGCCTTTCACAGCGGGGCTGGGCGCTCGCCCAATTAGGGCAGGTGGAGGGAGGGATTGCTCAGCTACACCAAAGTCTGGAAGCCTGGAAGACCACCGGCGAGGGTCTGGAGTCGCGTTTTTTTTGTCGGTTAGCTGAGGCATACGGTAAAGCAGGACAAATTGAAGAGGGGCTTGAGAACTTGGCAAATGGACTCGCTTCTGTGAATGAACGGGGAGGGTGCGACACTGAGGCTGAGTTGTATCGACTCAGGGGAAAGTTATTAATCCAAAAGGCGGAGACGGAAAAGCAAAAGGAAAAAATCGAGGCTGAAGCTGAGGCGTGTTTTTACAAAGCTTTGGAGATAGCCCGCCGCCAGCAGGCGAAATCTTTTGAGTTGCGAACAACCTTGAACTTGAGTCGTTTGATGCAGAACCAGGGAAGGAGTGAAGAGGCCCGAGGCCTTCTGGAAGAAACTTATGCTTGGTTCACTGAGGGGTTTGACACCCTAGATTTAAAAGAGGCAAAAGCGTTGCTCGAAGAATTGTCCTAAAAAATCCCGATATTTCCTGATATCTGCACTCTTAATTATAGTCTAAAAATACAGATTTCTCCAACACATCTGAAATTTCGCGGTTTTGCATATATATCTCAATATATCTTGAATCGACTGATACTTGGTTTTCTGTTATGATATCCCAAGTTTTGGTTCGGTAAAATTTCAGCCGAATTAAGCCCAATCTACAAAATCCCAAAATTTCATATTACGTCAGCACATCCAACAAATTTTCAGTTCTTCCAAATTCCACCATTGCACGATATTCACAATTTTGGCACTTGTAAAATATTGAAGATTTGCTAAGCATATTGATATGTAAGAGTTCATGATATGAAAAAGAGAATAAAAAATTATTAATGTTTCAAAAGGGGCTTAAAAATTATGGCTAATTTTACAGATCAGCTGATTTTTGATGTTGATTTTGCACGCAAACAATTTCCTTTTTTTGATTTAAACCAATCTAATGAATGGGCTTTTTTTGATAATGCAGGCGGTACATTTCCTTGCAGGCCTGTGGTTGACAAACTTGAGCATTTTTACAAAAATAATAAGGTTCAGCCCTATGGCGATAATGCACTTGCTGATGCTGCAGGAGAGCAGATGGACAGGGGTAGAAAAGTGATTTCAGATCTAATGGGTGTCGCTATGGATACTATCACCATCGGTCCATCAACTACCCAGAATTTGAATACATTAAGCAATGCCTGCACAGGATTTCTCTCAAAAGGAGATGAGATCATTATTTCAGAGCAAGACCATGAGGCAAACATCGGTGGATGGGAAAGGGTTGCAAAGCACACCGGAGCAACCTTGAATTTGTGGAAGGTCAATGAAAGTGACGGCGAACTTGATTTAGCATACTTGGAAAAATTACTTAACAATAATACCAAAATTGTTTGTGTTACACACAGCTCTAATATTATCGGAACAGTGAACCCCATCGACCAGATCATTGATATGGGACACAGTTTTGGAGCAAAAGTTATTATTGACGGAGTTTCCTACGCACCGCACCGGTGGCCTGATCTATCGGACACCAAAGCTGATGCATATTGTTTTTCTACATATAAGACATATGCAACTCACCAAGGGATCATGTATGTATCACCAGGTTTTTTAGAAATGCTGGAGCCCCAGTGTCATTTTTTTAATGCCTACCGGCCCTGGTCACAGTTGGATACGGCAGGACCAGACCATGCCGGAATTGCGGCCCTTGCCGGGCTCGGAGACTATTTTGAAGTGCTTTATGATCATCATTTTGAAAAACCCGACTTGCCCTTGAATATAAAAGCATCAATGGTTTCTAATCTGATGAACAGCCATGAAACATCATTATGTAAAGTATTGTTAGAAAGACTTACGCATTTGCCGACGAGAATATTCGGAAAAAACACCATGCAGGGCCGGGAGGCTAATATTGCCCTGATTTCGGAAAATCATACATCGGCCCGGTTGAGCACCTTGATCGGTAAAAAGGGTATAGCAACCAAGCATGGTCATTTCTACGCCTACCGAATCTTAAAAAAAATGGGTCTTGACCCGGATGACGGTGTTCTTAGGTTGAGTTTTTCCCATTATAATACCATGAATGAAACCGTGCGGCTTGTAAATGCATTAACTGGTATTTTGGAAAAATCAGCATAAATGATTTAAATTTTCACCTTGTTAGATCACGCCTCCTTTTTTAGCAAGCGTCATCATTTGTTCGGCACTTGTCGTCGGGGGTATACGCAACCGACACTTAGGTTGAATTGTATATTAACGGCTATCTATAGACAATATTGAGTATTCGTTTAATTTCTGGATATCTTAACGAAACCCAAAACTTTAGAAAATTGTAGATATGGACATCCAATAAATTAGTGTTGGACACCCGTAACTATCGAATTAGATAAATTGCTGAATTAGATTAGGCTCAACTCCTCTGCTTCCAGTGGCGGCCGTTCTCGGGTGTTTAGTCACACAAAATCTATTTACCGCAAATCGCCGACACTTCCACCAGCACATCTTTTGAGTCTTGCAACCTCCACGGTTTCGCGCGCCGGCAGACTTTCACCGAAGCAGTTTTCATACACGGCGTTGAATCTTGCAAAATCGTTCATGTCTTTTAAAAAACAGCTGCATTTAACGACATCAGCGACCGCCATTCCGGCTTCGGCAATAATGGCTGTGAGGTTTTTTAATACCTGTTCGGTTTGCGCTTCAATATCGCCTTCAACCAGGTTTCCCGTCTGCGGATCAATGGCGATTTGACCGGAAACAAAGAGAAAATTACCGTATTGAACGGCCTGGGAATAGGGGCCGATGGCCGCAGGGGCGTTTTTCGTAGAAACAATTTTTTTCATTGAAGTTTCCTCCAATTGTAAACTAGGTTGCCAAATACTCCGTTCACCATGTTTTCAGATGATCATCATTGCGGTCGGCGCGGTGGCCGACCCTACAAAAGTTTACGGTGACTATTTTATATGTAGGGCGGGCCACCGTGCCCGCCCTAAAGTGAATAGCCAATAACAAATAACGAATAACTTACAGCGACCAGACGTCAGCCACCGGCTGATAGAGACCGCAGCCGGCAGCCCGAGACCAGAAGCCAGATACCCGTGGCAATTAACCAATGAGTTGAGGAGCAATCTGCTCAATAAGCGGCTTCAATTCTGACAGGCACTCAGCTGTAGCTTCAACCGACTTATCTGTTTCAGCCTCGGACATCGGGGTTGATATGGCAAAGAAGCCCCGGTTGGGTATAAATATACCTTTATTCATCAATGAAAGGTGGAATAACCTGAGCAGATCTCTATCCTGCGTAAAGAATGCAGTTTGGGCGTCAAATACCGGCTCTGATGTAAAGTGAATCTGCTGCAATGAGCCATAGCCCTTAATTTGTATTTTGAGCTTTAAATCATCAAGAACGCTTTGTAAATTCTCCTTCATGGACCAGCCCAGTGAGTTAATTCTATCCAGGGTTTCGGCCGTCATCTCTTTGAGTCCCGCGATGCCGGCTGCCACGGCAATGGGAGTGGCTACAAAGGTTCCCGCGTGGTGTGCCGGACGCTTGTGCTTGGGTGAATACACCGCCATAACATCTTCACGGCCGCCGAAGGCACCGACCGGCAATCCGCCGCCAATGGTCTTCCCCAGTGCGGTAATGTCGGGCTCTACATCAAAGATCTGTTGAGCGCCGCCGGCAGCTAACCTGAAGCTGATGACCTCATCAAGGATCAGGAGCACATCATTTTCGCTGGCCACTTTCTTCAGGTGTTTTAAGTAGTCGTTTTCGGGCGGAATCATTCCGGCGGCCCCCATTATGCCCTCGACAACTACCGCAGCCAGGTCATCCTTGTTCTCTTTAATGATCCTTTCAGCCGTCTCCTTGTCGTTAAATGGTGTAACCAGCACGTCTTGTTCCACGCTTTTGGGCAGCCCGGGCGGCAGCTTTCTCCAGCCGACTTGCATCTCCATTATGTCGTAACTGCCGTGATAGTTTCCTTCCATCTTTAAAATCTTGTCTTTGCCGGTATAGGCCCGGGCGGCACGTACGGCAAACATCAAGGCTTCGGTACCTGAAGTACAAAAGCGCGCTCTGTCCACCGAAGGGATTCTTTCACACAGAATACGCGCCCACTCAAAGACGGCCTCATGGGGTGCTGCCATGGCGGATCCCAGCGGAGCCTGCCTGCAGATTGCCTCTACGACTTTGGGATGGTTATTGCCCAATATCATTGAGGTCCAGTTATTGGAAAAATCTAAGTAAGCATTGCCATCCACATCGTAGAGATAACAGCCATCTCCTTTGGCCATAACCGTGGGATAGGGTTCAAACCAGATAGAAATGCGCATATCACCGTCAGGAACGTACTTGCTGGCGTGCTCGATCACTTCCGCAGACTTTGGCGATCTTTGCCGATAGATGTCCTCAATTTTTTTGCTGTATTCAGCAACGAGCTCCTCTCTGGACATTGTAAAATTCTCCTTTCTTTGGTAGGCGTTCAAAAGTTCTATGTTCACCGTTCAGGGTTACCTTTCTTTCGGTAAGCGTTCACAGGTTCAAAGTTCACCGTTCAGGGTTGTACCAGGCTTAATATCTCGTTTCATTAGTTTCATTGGTTGAATTGGTTTTATTAGTTTAATCTTAACCAATCGAACGAATCAAACTAATCAAACCAATTAAACAAAAAGTGATTAGCTTGACACTTGATATAGGAACTTTTGAACCTTTGAACCCTGAACCTCTCAACGCATGCGATTAGGTTTTGAGTATCATTCGGGAATCCACAATGGATGCACCTTTTTCATGGACAATAACAGGATTGAGATCAATCTCCTCTATTTCCGGGTTGTCGATCGCAACATCAGAAAGCCTGACAAGGATGTGTCGAATGGCCTCAATGTCTTTAGGTTTCTTCCCTCTTATCCCGGTTAAGACTTTGTAGCCTTTAATTTCCTTGATCATCTCATCGATATCTTTATTTGTAAGCGGAGCTACCCTGAAGGCGACATCTTTCAAAACCTCAACAAATATCCCACCCAATCCAAACATGATCACCGGGCCAAATTGGGGATCCCGTATCATCCCGATAATGCATTCCTGCCCTTCGGCAACCATTGGTGAAACGAGGGTTCCTAAAACACGATCCCTCGCCGTAACCTTACAGACGTTGATCATGATTTCTTCAAATGCTTTTTGGACTTCCTCTTCGCCTTTCAGGTTTAATTTAATTCCACCGCTATCGGATTTATGGATAATATCAGAGCAAACAACTTTCATTGCCAGCGGATAAGGAATCTTTAAAACCGCTTCACTTATCTCGTCGACGCTACAGATGAGCTCCGCCTCCGGTAACGGGAGCCCATATCTTTGCAAGATATCCCTTGATTCGGTTTCAAGAAGATTGGCTCTTTTCTCGCGACCTGCCTTTGCAAAGATCTCCTGCACCTCGGGGCGTTCTTTCATGCGAGGTTCGGGGACTTGCATCTGATCCATCTTTTTCCGGTTTATGGCAAACTTCATCAGATCGCTGAGGCACTGAGAGGATCGTTGGGAAGACTCCATGACCGGGATACCCGCGTTCTTCAGGATATCCAAAGATTTGATGGCTCCTCTTGCATAGCTCGTGTTTACAAAAAGAGGTTTTTTAAACTGTTTGACCAATTCCACCAAATCTTTTGAGGTTTGCTCCTCCAATTCCGCCACATGGGGGGCAATAATATCTTTGAAGCCCCCAAAGAAGCCTGTAATATAGATGCCATCAACCTCGTCGCTTTGCATGCAAACCTTGACGCATTCAGTGATCATGTGGGGATTTTCTTCAGCTGTTCCTCCATAGTCGATGGGATTAGAGGCGGGCATGCCCTGAAGCAAGAAGGGCTTGATCTTTTCCTGAGTCTTTCGAGAAAGTACCGGCACCTCCATGCCGTGGATCTCTGCGTTATCCGCTGCAATGGAATTGTCGCCACCGCCTTCAGACAGAATGGCCACCCGATTTCCGTTGGGAAGAGGGCAGTTGCAAAAGACTTCCGCCATATCGAACAACTCATCGATGTTGGCCACCCTCACAATGCCGGCCTGCTTGAAGGCGGCATCCACAATGAGGTCATCGCCTGCCAACGATCCGGTGTGGGAAGCAGCCGCCCTTGCCCCGGCAGCAGATCTTCCTACTTTTAGGGCAATGATTGGCTTGTTCTTAATAGTTTCACGAACCGTTCTGACCAGACGGTTTCCGTCCTTAATTCCTTCAAGGTAGGTGATGATTACTTTGGTTTCGGGGTCGTCTTTGAGATAATCAATGTAGTCAGGAAAGCTTGCGCCTATCGCATTCCCCAAGCTAATGATCTTGCTAAAACCCAACCCTCTCATTCGCGCATAATGGGTCAGGGAATCAATCACATTTCCACTTTGAGCCAGAACGGAAATCGGTCCCTTTGCTAATCGCGGCACGCCTAACAGGTTCATATTCGCAGACGCACTGAACATGCCACTGCAGTTGGGGCCAATAACACAGACTCCGGTTTTTGCTGCCGCGTTTAGTATGTCGACCTCTATTTTCTTTCCTTCTTCTCCGGTTTCTCCCAGACCGGCTGTAATGATAATGACTCCCTTAACGCCCATTTTTACACTATCGGTAATAGCAGAAACCAGAAATCTGGGAGCGATGACCACCATGGCAAGGTCAACTTCCTTGCCCACATCCGTGATATTGGGATAGGCCTTTCTCCCAAAAAGCTCTGATCTTTTCGGATTGATGAGATACACATCTCCATCAAATCCTCCCTCAAGGAGGCTTCGTGTTCTACGCTCCGCAGCCTTTCCCGGTACCTCAGAAGCACCGATTACAGCAACCGAGCGAGGGTTAAATACGCGTTCCAGCGACATCTCCATTATTATCTTTCCTCTAATTAGAAGGTTTCAGGCGTTTTTGGCCGCTGGCCGCTGGCTTCTGGCTCCTGGTTGTTGGCCAGTAACCAGTAGCCAGTAGCAAGTAGCCAGTAACTTGCGTCATCATTTTCTTTTGCTCAATCCAAGATCTCTACTGATATACGTTTCAAACGCCTCGAATTCTGTCTCGAGTTTTGTTAATGCAGGCAATGCTTGTTTTTTCTTTTTAAGAGCAACTGCAGTGATAAAGGCATTTAGTAAACTCATAGGGGCTGTAAAAGACTCAATGTACGTGTGTATCTCAGTCTCTACAACAAGTGACATATCGGCTAATTGAGCTATGGGTGATAGATGACTATTGGTGATAGCGATGATGTACGCTTTTTTTCTTTTCATCTTCTCCGCAATGTTGACGATATCCCGTGTATAGCGTTTAAAGCTAATCGCCATTAAAACATCGCCTTTTGCGGCCGAAAGAACCTGCTCGGGGATATCTCCGATGCCTGGTTTAATAAGGTTGACCGATTTTAAAAAAAATCTTAGATTGAAAGCCAAATAGAAGGCCAAAGAGTAACTGCTTCGTAAACCCAGGAGATATATTGATTTAGCGGATGATAGTTTCTCAACCGCTTTTTCAAATAGCTCATTGGATATGCCATTCGTAATTTTGTGGATATTTTCGATATCACCCCGCAATATTTCTAAGAATATAGAGTCAGAAATTCCAAAAGTTTCCGCTGATTCGGCTAGTCTTTCCGTTGTGGAATGGCCCTGAATGATGAAGTTTCCTATCTCCCGCTTGAATTCAGACAATCCTGAGAATCCAAGCCTCGTTATAAACCGTGTAAAGGTTGCCTCAGATACTCCGGCCTCCTTTGCAAGCTGATTGGCTTTTAAAATCAGGGCTTCATCTAAATGCTGCGAGAGATATTCTGCGACTTTTTGCTGGGATGGGGTAAACGTTTTATATTCTGTGTATATTTTATCGAGTATGGATCTCATTTTGTTGATGAAATTATTTCATTATTTGTATTGTTGATGATTTTTTTTCATAGATCACATTTGAGGATGCTATACAAAGTCGAAAAATAGTGAAAATTGAGAGAAGTTCATTACTATTTTAAAAATATGCCATTTTAATGCGATATTTCATTAATTTTAGCTTATTTTCTTCGATTTTCATGATATTTCAGATTATGTTCTAATCAAATAATCTCGATAGGAATTCTTGTGGCTTGACACATAATATCCTTTTTGCGATAGTTTGCAGTCTTGTCAGCGAATTTTTTGTTATCAATCACTCATTTTATCATTTTATATTTAGGAGGAAATAATGAAAGAAGTTGTAATATTGGCTGCTGGTCGAACGGCGGGCGGAAAGTTTGGCGGCTCTTTGGCCCCGTTGACGGCCACTGAGTTCGGTGCGGTGATCGTCAGAGAAACAATTAAACGGTCTGGTATTCATCCGGAAGATATTGACCAGACAATATTTGCCAATGCATGGCAGGCCGGAGTCGGACCTAACCCGGCGCGCATTACCGCTGTAAAAGGGGGAGTCCCGCAAGATGCCCCGGCGGTATCCATTAACGTACGCTGCGGATCCAGTATCCAGGCATTAATATTCGGGGTACAGGCTATCAAGGCTGAAGATGTCAGTATTGTATTAGTTGGTGGCACCGAGAGCACGAGCCATGTCCCTTATGTCTTGCCGAAAGCGCGTTTTGGCTATCGTATGGGTAAGGGCGACATGTTGGATTTGATACACAACGATGGTTTTTTGTGCCCCCTGGGTGGCGGTCTCATGGGGGAGTTAACCGACGCCTTGGCTAACGAATTTGAGATTAGCCGCGAGGAGCAGGATCTGTTTGCGGCTGAAAGTCATAATAAAACCGAAGCAGCCGTAAAAGCAGGTAAATTCGACCAAGAGATTGTTCCGGTTGAAGTACCGGGTCGTAAAGGTCAGGTGAATATTTTCAAGGATGAAGAAATCTTCCGCGAAGGAGTTTCCGCCGATTCGTTGGCCAAACTCAAGCCGGTTTTTAATAAGGACGGCACCATCACTGCCGGCAACGCCTGTGCGCTGTGTGATGCGGCTGCAGCTCAAGTTATAATGGAGCGGGAGAAGGCCAAGGCGATGGGATTGGAGCCCGTAGCTCTTATACGCGGTTATTCTTTCGTGGGCTACGAACCAAAGCGATTCGGTATAGCACCGGTTAAGGCGATACCGGCTGCGCTAAAGCAGGCCGGGTTGGAGCTATCCGATATCGATTTAATCGAGCTTAACGAAGCGTTTGCCGCTCAGTATATAGCCTGCGAGAGGGAGTTGAATATTGACCGCAGCAAAGTTAACGTTCACGGTGGCGCGATTGGGTTGGGCCATCCAGTAGCAGCAACCGGCTCTAAAATTCTCACGACATTACTCTACGCCATGAGGGATCGCAACGCACAACTCGGATTGGTGAGCGCTTGCATCGGAGGTGGCAACGGCGTGGCGCTCGTAGTCGAAAGACTCAGTTAGTTTTTGTCCGGAAATGGCTCTTTTTCCGATGAGCCGCGTTCTCCGCGGGTTTTCCGCCTGCGACGTACTTAAAGTACGCCTCGGCGTAAACCCTTGTGCGGCCTTGCTCATCGAAAAAATTGCTCATTTCCGAATTAAAAACTAATTCCTACCATTTTAATAGGTTTCAATTCTGGATGGAAACTGGGATAAGTGAGGGCTTCTATATCTTAATGCCGAAGATCCATTTACTGTAGCGATTGGTCTTTATCCGATATTTGGCATTAAAGCCCACAGAATCACCCACCCTTGTTTTTCGGGATCTTTATCCAGACACACTATTCCGCTGTTTTGAAATTTAAAAACCAGTTTGTCAATCGATTCTGTTATCAGAAAAGCCGTCATGCGTTCCATGAACGGCAGGTGGCCGACAAGCATAATATCCTCAGCCGGGTCGATATTGGCAGCATACTCGGCCACATCGTCTAAAGGCTTTATCCCGCTAACTTCCTGGATGCCCTGTTTCGGGTTCAAAGCCCCGGCAAATATTTCAGCAGTCTGACGGGCTCTGGTTTTAACGCTATGTCTTATTTGAGAAACAGCGACACCATAGTCTTTGGCCGCATTTGAAATCCGCTGCGTTTCAGCGATGCCTTCCGCAGACAATCCCTGATCCGGATCCTGGTCCTTCGGCAGACTCTTACCATGTTGAATAAGATAAAGTGCCATGGCTCTGATCCTCCTTGTAATTTCAAAACTTTATGGATATAGTTTTATCATTGAGCGTTTCGCTCAATTCGGGTAATAGATTAAGATAAGCATTTTAAAACATCAATAAAATTTTCCTGGCCGATCCTGGCGCTTTATAGTTAGTGCCCATCCGAAAATAAAAAATACATCGGATGGAAACTAATTAACTGTGGGGTATGTCAATGCGTATTGTTACGCGACCGGATTTTGACGGCATCGTTTGTGCGGTTCTGCTTTTTGAGGCTCTGGATATCAAAGAACCTGTCTTATGGGTTGAACCCAATCATGTGCAAAAAGGCCGGGTCAACATTCAAAACGAGGACATTATTGCCAACCTGCCATATAGCGAGAGATGTGCCTTGTGGTTTGATCACCACTTCACCAATCAAATTGACAAACCATTTAAGGGGGGCTTTTAGAATTGCACCGTCAGCTGCGAGGATCATTTTTGAATATTACAAAAGCCGTTTCCAGCGGGATTACAGCGAACTGGTGCAGGCCGCAGACAAGATTGATGCGGCCAACTTAACACTGGACGAAGTTCTTCATCCTGAAAAATATCCCTATGTGCTCCTGTCGTTGACCATTTCAAATGAAATACTACCCAACGAGCCTTACTGGAATAAGCTGGTCGAGCTTTTCAGCAAATATGATATTCATCAGGTCTTAAAAAACGCTGAGGTAAAGCAGCACTGTCAAAATGTGGTCGCCCAAAATGACCGCTATGTGGATTTTTTAAGAAAACATACGATGCTAAATCAGCATGTTTCAATTACGGACTTCCGACCCTTCGATAAACTCCCTGGTGGGAATCGATTTCTGGTTTATTCATTGTTTCCCGAGTCGGCTGTCAATGTGAGGATTCGCTACGAGGACCCAGATAAGGATATGGTGGCCGTGAGTGTGGGGCACAGTATTTTTAATCCCAAATGCAACGTAAATGTTGGTTTGATGCTCGCCCAGTTTGACGGCGGCGGTCACCGGGGAGCAGGTTCCACGCGCTTACCTGCCGGCAAGGCCGATGAGTCCATCCTTCAGATAATTGATTGCCTGGTGAAAAACGAAAATAATGAAACCTAATTTGAGCGATTGTCGAGGTTGCCGCAGCTACAAGGAAGATGTCGTTCCGCTATAGTCGCCTATGCGGGACTGCATCTGACGCCGAAGATGCGGTAAGATCGGCAATCCCGCAGGGTTTCAAATTTTAAAAATATAAATGGACAGAATTCCTTGAATATAAGACAAAATGATCCATTTTTAAAATTTGAAACGCTCAATTTAGGTGAAACTTAGTTATTTAGTTTTCGGATTTTGTTTTAGACAATTTTTCGCTAACCTGCCTGATAAGCAACCCCGATAAATCAATTGTACCGCTAAGTTTAAGGCGACAAATGGCGCGCTGCAGGGTTGGTGTACATTGTTTGTAACTCGTGTCACGTCCCGCAAAAATATTACAAAAGTCGTATATTTTAGTTTAGTTGAGTTCTTTAAACAACACAATGTCTATGGTGTCAGGTGTCAGTGTTCAGGTGTCAGCGTTTTTGGTCGCTGGCTTCTCGTTTCTGGCTGCTGGCTAGTAGCCAGTTGTCAGCGACTATCGACCCGTCTCCAACGTGTCATTCGTAGCTGAGTTTGCGGCGTAAGCTTCCTTCGGGCCTAAACCACAGGGTCGAAGACGCCCGAACTGCTCAGTGAAGTTTAGGCCAGAGACCAGAAGCAAGAAGCCAGTAGCCAGGGTGCCTGACACCTAACACCCGAAACCTACTTATTCCCGATACTTAAAACAAAACGAATTAACATTAATAAACTCAATCCGTATTTTATAAATTACTTGTGGGACATAACACCCGGTTTGGGGTTTCAGATGTTTATGATTTATTTAAAATTGCTGCTGACCGCAATTTTCTGGGGCGGGACATTTGTGGCCGGACGCAGCCTGGCCCAAAATGTCGGGCCCTTTTCAGCGGCGTTTTTCAGGTTCGTGGTCGCATCCATATTTCTGGTTTTCTTAACCTGGAAGGCTGAAGGCAAATTTCCAGTTTTAAGAAAAGGGACAAATTCTACCGGTCCTTCTTCTCGGATTGACCGGTGTGTTCTGCTACAACCTGTTTTTTTTTAAAGGCCTGAAACTTATCGAAGCCAGCCGTGCTGCCATCATCATCGCCAATAACCCCATATTCATCGCTCTTTTTTCAGCGGTGTTTTTTAAGGAAAAACTAAATACGCTAAAAATTACGGGGATTCTTATATCCGTATGCGGGGCCATTATCGCCATATCAAGAGGCGATGTGCTGGAAATTCTGCAAGGTAATCTGGGGCTGGGTGAATTTTATATATTTCTGTGCGTGGTCAGCTGGGTTATTTTCTCTTTGCTGGGAAAAGTCGTTATGGCCGATCTTTCACCTTTATCATCTGTAACCTACAGTTCGATCACCGGCACCATTTTACTCTTTGCACCTGCGTTAAGAGAGGGTCTGGCTGACTGTATCTATTATTCGATTTCCGATTGGTGGAATATTTTTTATCTGGGTTTTTTCGGCACGGTGCTCGGAATTGTCTGGTTTTATGAAGGTATCAATCAAATCGGGCCAACCAAGGCCGGACTGTTCATCAATTTTGTGCCCATCAGTGCCATCTTGCTGGCATTTTTTATTTTAGGAGAACCGCTAACGCTTTCCCTGTTGATTGGGACCCTGTTGGTGTCTACCGGTGTATACTTGACGAATCGGCCGTAAAGCTGTTGATCACAAGGTCGATTCGCATCATCTATCTCATACCAAACACCAAACACGAAACACCAAACACTTGATGAATTCGACTTTTTACGAGCTTCATCAAAATTGATTTTTGACAAAATTGATTTTTTGGACAATCATAGCGCTGGCGGTATTTTTGCCCACCGGATTGCGGCAAAGAAACTGCTAAAAATTTTTTGCAGGAGTCTAATATGAAAAAGACGGCCGTGACAATTTTGATTTTGGTTAGTTTTTTCGGCGCGACAACCGCAATATCGGCGGAGGTTGCCATCAGTGAGGCGACGGCTGAATGTATCGATTGCCACGCTTCAATTCATCCGGGTATTGTTAATGACTGGCAAAACAGCCGTCACGCCGGGATCACACCCCAGGCCGCCATGACCGTTGAAGGTGTTGCCCGCAAAGTTTCCAGTAAATCGGTTCCTGAAAGTTTGCAGAAAGTCGTGGTCGGTTGTGCCGAATGCCACACACTCAGACCCACGGCGCATGCCGATACTTTTGACCATAACGATTATCGCATTCATGTGGTGGTCAGTCCGGATGATTGCCAAACGTGCCATGCGACCGAAAGACAGCAATATTCCGAAAATATCATGGCGCATGCCTATGGCAATTTAGCCAATAACAAGCTGTATCAAAAGCTGGAGCACAGCATTCTGGCCGCAACAAAATATAAAAACGGAAAAATTAAATTGGATCCGGCTAATGATGATACCAAAGCAGAGACCTGCTATTATTGTCACGGCACCAAACTCGAGCTCAGCGGGTATGAAACCCGGGACACCGAAGCCGCCGGTGAGTTGGAATTTCCGATAATCAAAGGCTGGCCCAATCAGGGGGTCGGGCGCATTAATCTGGACGGCAGTATGGGCGCCTGTTCCGCCTGCCATACCCGTCACGCCTTTTCGATCGAAATGGCCCGCAAACCATACACCTGCAAAGAGTGCCATGTGGGCCCCGATGTGCCGGCGTTTAAGGTCTATGCGGCCAGCAAACACGGCAATATCTTTGCGGCCATGAATGCCTCCTGGAATTTTAAGGCCGTGCCGTGGACGATTGGCAAAGATTTTACGGCACCCACCTGTGCCACCTGCCATGTCAGCCTGCTGGTCAACACCGATGAGGAAGTGGTGGTTGAAAGGACCCATCAGATGAACAATCGGCTGCCATGGCGCATACTGGGATTGGTCTATGCCCATCCGCATCCTCAAAAGCCGGATACCAGCATTATCCGCAACAAGGACGGACTGCCCCTGCCCACCGACTTCGGGGGAGGGCTGGCGACAAAGTATCTGATCGATAAAAAGGAAAAAGAGGCTCGGCAAAAGGAGATGCAGGCCGCCTGTCTAAACTGCCATGATGCCTCCTGGGTCAGCGGTCATTGGAAACGATTTGAAAATACCATCCGCGAGACCAATGCGAAGACATTGACGGCCACCCGAATCATGGAAGATATCTGGCAGCACGGCTGGGCTGACAGAAAAGATAGTATATATAACGAAGCCATCGAAAGGCAGTGGAGCGCTACCTGGCTGTTTTACGCCAACACGATCCGTTTTGCTTCGGCCATGGGGGGTGGGGGGGATTACGGCGTGTTTTCCGACGGTCGCTATCAGCTGTCTGAATCGTTGATGGAACTCAACGACTGGCTTGATTTACGGAAAAAGCTGCATTCAGCTTCAAAAAAATAAATCGGAGTCTATTGATGAATAAAAAGTTGCCTAGAGAAAAAACGGATGAAGCGGTTGTTGACGAAAGATTCCTCCCCCAGCGCAGTCAGCGCTTTAAAAGCCAGATTGAATTTATTCTGGAGGTTGATAAACTCAAAAAGATATTGCGGCGGACGACGCTGCTGGATCGGTCCCGTCAGGAAAATTCAGCCGAACACTCCTGGCATATTGCCTTAATCGTTCTGGTTTTAGCCGAATATGCTGAAGAAGATAATCTGGATCTTTTGCAGGTCATAAAACTGCTTTTGGCACATGATCTGGTCGAAATCGATGCCGGCGATACTTACTGCTATGATGAAATTGGCGGCCAGGATCAAAAAGCGCGCGAAATAAAGGCGGCAGATCGGATTTTCAGCATTTTACCCTCGGATCAGGCCGTCTCATTTCGGTCCCTGTGGGATGAGTACGAAACCCGCGAAACGCCTGAGTCACAGTTTGCCAATGCCCTGGATCGGCTGCAGCCGTTTTTGCACAATTATTTTACCCGCGGGCACACCTGGCAAAAGCATGGCATCTGCAAAAAGCAGGTTCTTGCGAGAATGCAGCCGGTTGATGAAGGCTCCCACCTCTTATGGGATTATGTCTCCAGTCTCATTGATGATGCGGTTAAGAAAGGTTATCTGAAAAAGTAATCAATGTCTGGGAATTTAAGCAACTTATTGGAATTATTGTTCTCTTTGGGCTATATTCTTTTGTAGCCACATGGAATGATGGAATAGTGGAATTTTGGAATACTGGGTATGAAAGGCGGAAAACGACAAACCCATCATCCCATGATCCCAGAACTCATTATTCCATTATTCCAGCATTCCAATATTCCAATCGGGACGAAGTGCGGGCCACTGCTTGGCGCGCCGTAGCTTCAGCGAAGGCGGATGCCCGCTTGATTTGGGTCGGCGCGGTGTCCGACCCTACACTCTGAGCCGGGTTAACGACTATGAACCCAGATCAATCACAACCCATGATATCTGCCAAAGGATTAACCCGCCTATACAAATTGGGTGACAGCGAGGTCATCGGAATTAATCGGGTTGATCTTGAAATCGCAGCGGGTGAACTGGTGGTGCTCAAGGGCAACAGCGGCTCCGGTAAAAGCACCTTATTGTCTTTGCTGGCGGGCCTGGACCGACCCACCCGGGGAGATCTAACTGTTTCAGGCCATGATCTCACTAAAACTTCTGATAGCGAGTTGACCCACTTTCGCCGCCAGGTTGTCGGCATGGTTTTTCAGTCTTTTAATTTGCTGCCCACCTTAAATGTGCTCGAAAATGCCTGTCTTCCGGCACTTTTGGCCGGCAAATCGATTGCGGAGAGCCGGCTCAAAGCCGCGGACCTGTTAAAATGGCTAGGACTTGACACGCGTTTAAGCCACCTCCCGGCGCAACTCTCCGGCGGGGAGATGCAGCGCACAGCCATCGCCAGAGCTCTCATTAATGACCCGTCTATTATTTTAGCCGATGAACCCACCGGAAATCTTGACTCTCACAACGGGCAAATCGTTATTGGACTGTTGACGGAGCTGAATCAAAAATGGGGCCGTACCATTATGATTGCCACCCACAGCTCACTGGCGGACTCCCAGGCCACTGTTAAAATTTTTCTTAAAGACGGTATGATTACCGACCACCCATGAGAAACATTGCATTTTTCTTCCGGCTTTTTAGCTGGTTCAGTCTGCGGGATATGCGCAAGCATCCCGGGCGGACCCTGACGGTGCTCTTCGGGATCGCATTGGGCGCGGCCGTTTTTACCAGCGTGCGTCTTTCGGTTAACGCTTCCCTGGATTCATTTACCAAAAGCATGGATCTAATTGCCGGTCAGGCCGATTATGTGTTAACCCGGCCCGGTGGTCATGTGCCCGAAAATCTGATCACCCATCTGTGGAATCATCCGGCGATCCAAAATGCATCCCCAATTCTGACCACTTATACGCGCGTTGCCCAAAACGGCTCAGCGCCTTTTCTTCTCATCGGGTTTGATCCCATATTGGACCGTCCCTTGCGCAACTGGCGGATTACCCCAAAAATTAATCAAGAGGCCGTTGTATGGTTTGACCTGTTAAAAGAACCCTACACGATCATTCTGGGAGAACCTCTGACCCGCTTGCTCAATCGGGAGCCGGGAGATCGGTTGCTTCTTGAGCATGTCCGCCAAAAGTCGGAATTTAAAATCATCGGGAAGCTGGAACGGGAAGGTCTGGCGCTGGCCGAAGGGGGCAGGGTCGCGCTAACGGATATTGCAACTTTTCAGGAATTCACCGGCCTTTTTGGTAAAGTGGATCGAATCGATCTGAAGCTGAAACCCTTTGCCACCGCAAAGGATCTGGATGATATCCGCAAATGGTTACCCGAAAGCATTACCCTGAATCCGCCGTCAACCGCCCGCGAAAGTGGGCAGGCGATGATCAAAGCTTACCAGCTCAATCTCTCTATTCTGAGTTTTGCCTCATTATTTGTGGGCATGTTTTTAGTCTACAGTCTGGTCGCCCTCAATGCAGCTTCGCGCCGTCCGGAACTGGCTATTTTAAGATCCAACGGGGCTTCCGGCTATCATCTCTTTTTTATCTTTCTGACCGAAGGCGCTTTATTTGGGGTCGCCGGCTGGCTATTGGCGATTCCGATTGGAAATTTTTTAATCAAATATCTGCTGCACGGCGTCAGTCAAACCATCTCCACCCTTTTTGTGCGTGTGCAGGTGGAAACGCTTTCCCTGGATATCTGGGAAATTGTGTTAAGTTTTGGTGTTACGGTTTTCATTTCAGTTTTAGCGGCCTACCAACCCGCCCGGGAAGCCATGCAGGTCTCACCCAAAGAAGCCTTGGAAATTTCCCAGCTGGGCATGCGACCCCGAAAATCTCCGAAACAGCTCGCATTGACCGGTATCCTATGTATCGCCCTGGTTTGGCCGTTATCGCGGCTTCCAGCGGTTCTGGAAATGCCGCTGCCCGGATATTTATCTATTTTGCTGCTTTTTGTCGGCTTTTCACTGCCGGTACCATGGACCCTCGAGCATATCGGACATGCGCTGTCAACCATGTTGCAAAAACTGGCAGGCATACCGGCTTACCTTGCCAGCCGTTACCTGCGCGACGGTGGAACCCGAACAGCGGTATCTGTCGGCGCCCTTATTACGGCGGTGGCCCTATTCACTTCCCTGGTCATCATGATACACAGCTTTCGCCAGACAGTGGAATTCTGGACCTATCAGACCATTCGGGGAGATCTATTTCTGACCACCAAAATGGGAGGAATCAATCAATTTCGGTATCCCATTTCTCAGGAAGTGATCAAAGGTCTGGAATCCTATAAAGACCAAGTCGATATCGTACCCAACCGGCGCTTTTTCTTAACCTATGCAAATTTTCCCTATGAGTTCGAGCTGCTGGATATGCAGGGATTTATGAAATACGGGTCCTTTTTCTGGCTGAAGGGAGATCCGGAAAAAATCCGTCCGCTGCTCAAGCGCGGTGAGGGCGTTATTATTTCCGAGGTTTTTTCAAATCGCACGGGCTTAACCATCGGCGATCTGTTCCGTGCACAGGTTGAAGAATCAGCCTTCGAACTTCCGATCCTGGGCGTTGTCCGCGATTATCGAACCCAGGGAGGAGTGGTCTTTTATTCCATGTCTCATTTTAAGGCCCGATATCACGATCCGCGCTGGGGGGGATTGCGGTTCTTTTTCAAAGATCGAGAACAGGATCTGGACAAGGCCGTCGCCAAGCTTCGCGACGATATCATCGAGCGTATGGGCGATAAAGTTGATATGCTCAGCGGGAAGCGGTTGCGAAGCGCTGTTTTGCGAATTTTTGACGAAACATTTGCAATCACAACCGTTTTACTTCTGATTGCTCTGGTGATTGCAGCGCTAGGCATTGCCACGACGCTGACGGTCCTGGTTTTAGAACGATCTCGTCAACTCAACACCCTGTTTGCCGTGGGGGCAAGTTTCAGACAGATTCGTTCGATGATATTCTGGGAAGCCGCGTTTATGGTCGTCATCGGTGAGTGGGCCGGTGTTGTCTGCGGCTTTATTCTGTCGTATCTGCTGGTCTATGTGATTAATCGCCAATCATTCGGCTGGACCTTTTTATATGGTGTCGATTGGGGATCATTGGGCTTGTCGATTCCACTGATTATTATAACCGCCCTTGCCGCGGCGCTGCCGGCCGTAAAGATGGTTTTCCGCCAGCCGCCGGCGACGCTGTTGAAGGAAAGTTGATTTGAGTCGGCACATAAATTACGCAACATGAAACGAGATATAAAAAGATCGGTCTTGGGGCTTTTCAGTTTATTTCTATCGATATTGACGATAGGTGCGTTATCATTTGCAGCTGATCCGGATGGATATCTTTCGGTGAGCGGGCCCTGCAATCTGGTTTTCCCGAAAGATCACGGATCCCATCCGGGTTATCGCACCGAGTGGTGGTACTATACGGGTAATCTTGAAGCCGAAACCGGGGATCGATACGGTTTCCAGCTGACGTTTTTCCGAAGTCAGATAAATGCCCCGGGTGCTGAGAAGCGCTGGCCGCAGCCCCCGTCTGTCTGGCGCACCCGGCAAATTTATCTCGGGCATGCAGCCATTACAGATATTTTTAATAAAAGACATCTGCAATCCGAATTGATGGCCCGGGGAACTTTAGGACTGGCAGGTGCATCTCAAGAAGCGATTGATACCATTGTTTTTATCAAAAACTGGTCGGCTAAAATAGGAGCGCATCGGCATTTGCTCAAGACGGTTAGCGATGATTTTTCCTATGAGCTAACCCTGAAGCCTGTTAAGCCGCCGGTATTACACGGCCAGGCCGGTTACAGCCGCAAAGGTTCAACCCCTGAACGAGCCAGCTGTTATTATTCGTTTCCCCGACTGAAAACAGAGGGCGCGTTAACGATTGGCGGAAAAACGATTCCGGTTCGAGGTTTAAGCTGGATGGATCATGAATTCAGTACAGCCCCCCTGGAGCCGGGAATCATCGGCTGGGATTGGTTCAGCCTGCAGCTTTCTGATCAAACTGAGATTATGCTTTTTCTGCTCCGAAATGAGGAGGGGCGCTTCAATCCGGCATCCAGCGGAACCTTTATTGACGTTTCCGGGAAGCCTCGACATTTGACAAAAGACGATTTCAGGGTGGATGTCTTGGACTCCTGGAAAAGTCCCCGTTCCCAGGCAGTGTATCCGGTGCACTGGCGACTAACCGTTTTTCCATTGGCGATGCAATTAACCCTACAGGCCAATATATCCGATCAGGAAATGCGGACGCCGGCAACCACCGGCGTGACGTATTGGGAGGGCAGCATTTCCATAAACGGTTCGGTCGGCAAATATCCGGTAAAGGGGTCGGGCTACGTTGAACTTACCGGATATGCGCAATCTTTCAATGCCCCGATGTAAAACCGTAGAAATAAAATTATGAAAAACACGAAAATTTTGATATAAAGTAATATTGATGGTCTCGTAAAAAGTCAGAAAAAAGATCTTTTACGAGAGTGTTTAGTATTTGGTATTTAGGGTTTAGAATTCTAACAAACGGAAATCATCCAATGGGCAACAGGCGTTTTATTAGGGTTTTGAGTCTGATTGTGCTCCTGCTGGCGGCCTGCGCATCCGATCCGCAGCTGCAGGATCAAAACGCGTTGCTGAATACGGAACTAAAGCATGCCCGCATTGAACTTTACAAGGCCGAAGAAAAGATAAAAAGCCTTGATGCCCAATTGGCTCAACTCGCGCAAACCCAAAGGCGTTGTAACGAAAAACTGGCTGATCTGAAATCAAAGAACACCTACCTTGCGAGTATCAATTTGAGGCTTTCGCAAAACGTCGAGCGACTCAACAACGATCTTGGAAAAAAGAAATCCGTAATCAAGCTTCAGGATAAAGTCATTCGCCTGCTGGATGACACCAAAAAGACCATCGCAACCAGTCTAAAAGATGAGATTGCCGCCCAGGATATTGAAATCGTGGAAACGGAAGACACTCTCAAGGTTGTCTTCATCGACAAAATTTTATTTGATTCGGGCAGTGTTGAGATTAAGCAAAAAGGCAAGAAATTATTGCTGGTTGTGGCCGAATCCGTCAGGGCATACAAGGATGAAAGCATACTGGTCGAAGGACATACAGACAATATGCCTTTAGGTCCAGCGTTAAAGGAGAAATTTCCGAGCAACTGGGAATTATCTGTCGCCCGGGCAGCAGCGGTGGTCCGATTTCTTCAAAAAAAGGGTCGGTTGCAACCGGAAAGACTTTCGGCACGTGGATACAGCTTCTATCGGCCGGCTGCATCAAATAAGAATACAGCAGGGCGCCGCCAGAACCGACGCATTGAAATTATTCTCAGTCCATCAAAGTAAAACCCTTACAATTGAATATTGAATATTGACAATTGACTATTTTGGAGTCGCTACGCTCCATCGGTTTAATGATAAAAAATTGATATATTGGCAGCATTCCTTTAATATTCAATATTCAATCGGAAATATTCAATCATCGAGGACTTCCCTGAGTGTCCGGGACAGTTCAATGATATCAAACGGTTTTTGAATAAATCCATTACAGCCCAAATCGAGTAACTCTTCCACCTGTTTGTTCAGGCTGTAGCCGCTTACCAGTAAGATCCTGGCAGCGGGGTTTATTTTTTTCAGTTCCTCATACGTGGCGCTGCCGCTCATCTCCGGCATGATCATATCCAGAGCAATTAAATCCACGGTATCGGTATTTTCGGCATAAATATCGATGGCTTCTCTGCCGCTTTCGGCCGTCGTAACCCGGTATCCCAATTCTTTCAGCATGAGCTTTTCAACCAGAATCGGCCCTTCTTCATCGTCGACAAGCAGAATATGCTCTGTGCCTTTTATTAATGAATAATCCGTTTGCGATTCGTCTGTTTCTTCGGCCTGAGATGCCGGCAGGTAGATAACGAAAGTGGTGCCATGACCTTGCTCACTGTAGGCTCGGATGATTCCGTTATGGTTTTTGATGATTCCGTATGCGGAAGCCAGGCCTAAACCGGTTCCCTTGCCGATTTCTTTGGTCGTGAAAAAGGGTTCGAAAATTCTACCAATGGTATCTTCGTCCATTCCGATGCCGCTGTCTGTCACGGAGAGCTTTACAAAATGGCCGCCTTTGACCTCAAACGGCTTACAGTGCGCATCACTGAGAACAACATTTTCCGTTTGAATGTACAGGTCACCGCCGTCCGGCATGGCATGCCAGGCGTTCAAATAAAGATTGATCAGCACCTGTTCAATTTGGCCCTGATCCACTTCAACATTCCAGATATCTTCCTGGCATCTTTTGTGTAAGGTAATTTCTTTTTTGGTGCGCATGAACATTCGGGTGCTTTTTTCCGCAATGTCATTGAGACATGTTAGCCGCAGCGTATATTTTCCTTTTCGGGCAAATCCGAGAAGCTGATCAGTTAGATTTGCTGCGCTCATGACGTTATCTTCAATACCCTGTATATATTTGCCATACTGATCATTTTTCGGGTCGGCTGCATCATCGCCCAGGCGCATTAATGATAAATAGCCCTGAATACCCATCAGGATATTGTTGAAATCATGGGCGATTCCGCCTGCCAGAGTGCCGATGGCCTCCATCTTTTGAGCGTGCATTAACTGGGCTTCAAGGTGTTGCTTTTCGCTTTCAGCACGTAATTGATCGGTGATATCTGAGATTTGGCTTACGATTCTCTCTTTTTCACTTGAGTCCTGAAAGCGGTTTGTGCTGATCTTAACGGACCGTTCCTCACCGGTGTCGCGCATAATGGTGCAGACCGGTCCTGAATTAATTTTTCCCCCTTTTTGTATTTTCCGATAATGCGCTTCTATATTGCTGCGTCCGGATGGCTCCAGGTATTTTCTAAAATCACGGCCCTCGATCTCTATACGCGGGCGGCCCAATATTTCAGAAAACCGCTCATTTGCGTAAAGAATATTCAGCTCGTCGTTGAGAATTACGATCCCATCCCGAGAATTCTCTACTACGGATCGGTATCGCTCTTCACTTTCTCTAAGCGCTTTTTCGGCCTCGAAGCGTTTGCTGACATCCCGGGCGACATTCAAAATGACTTTTTTGCCCCTGTAAGTAATCGCTCTCGAATGAATTTCAACGGGGACACGTGCGCCATTTTTTTTAAGGTGGAAGGTTTCAAGGTTTATTTTGGGTTGAGTCTGTATCTGGGCCTTCTCAACAAGCTGGTAAAGAATTAAATGCGCATCATTTTCAGGCGTAATTTGCTTTAAATTGAGTTCGAAAAACATCTCAGGCGTATAGCCGAGTTGTGAATACGCAGATTCATTGGCTTCCAGAATATTTCCGTTTAGATCCATGATGTAAACGGCGTCATCCACGTTTTCCAGCAATTCTTTATATCGCGTTTGCTCTTCGGCGTCCTTCAAGTTCGTTATCATATAATTGAAGGCCTCCGATAGCTGGTTAAATTCCCAATAATTTCGACGGCTATTTTCAAAAAGAAGATTTTTTTGGCCTTCCGATATCTGAATGGCCTTATCTGTCATTTCCCGCAGCGGCTCCACCATTTTTCGTGCCAAAAAAACAGCCATCAAGGTCGAAATAGCGAGAATGACAATGGAGAATAGGCCGATCCAAAGGGTGACTCTCTTTTGTTCTTGAATGAGGTTTTCCAGTGAAGACTGAAAATACAGATTATTGAATCCACTAATTTTAGAAAGTATTTGATTTTGGCCAAACGAAACAAATCCGGTCTGGTTTGCCATTTTTTCCCGAGTTTGCGGATCAAGGGGCAGGGTCTTACGCGAGATCAGGTTGAATAACTGATCGGGTTGGATCGCCGCAAGGTTGATCCCCACGGTCTGTTGAATGGTATTGATAAGTTTTTGGTCCTGAATCATATCATACAGCGCATATGCGGTTCCCATACGACCGGTTTCATGCATGATAGGGGCTGAAAACATCCACAGTAATCTTGTATTGCCGTCATCTTCCACCATCTCGCCATTGGGGTATTCGGTCATGACAAATTCGATGATTTGTTCAGACAGCCCCGGGTATTTTTCCGGAACGATAGACTTTTCTCCCACCTTTTTGACAAAATGATACACCCCGTCAGTTGAGGGATAATATTGCGTAATGCGCTCCTCAAGATTTGATGCAATGTTGAGCATAACGGTAACCCGAATGATATTGTCGGATGCCAGGTCTTTTAATAAACTGATAATACTTGAAATACGGTTATTTAAGATAATTTCAACCTGGCCTTTTTGAGCCCGCAATTTCTCGTAGAATTCAGACTCGACCTTTTTGCCGAAATACCGGTAAATAGTCCCCAGTATAATAATCACCGACAGGCTGACAAGGACAACAAAGGCCGTCATTAAATAGGTTGAAAATCGCTTTTTGTTTTTGAATTTCAACATGACCTTTAAGAATAAAATGAAACAGGTCGTGTTGTCAAAAAAAAGTTAAGATAATAAATATTCTGATTTGTTTTGACTTGATATTCGATTATGCCATAAAGTTTGGCGGGATTGGTTTCAACGATTGCTGATGCCTGCTGAAGCCGGAGGGGGATTCGTCAGCGGTGCCACCATGGCGAATTTCACTGCTTTAGCCGCCGCACGACATGCGATATTGAAAAAACAGGGCTGGGATGTTGAAGCAAAAGGATTATTTAATGCACCGCCGGTATCGGTCGTTGTGGGTGACGAGGTGCATGTTAGCGCATTAAAGGCACTCAGTCTGTTGGGTTTTGGAAGGGAGGCAGTCATTCGGGTACCGGTAGATGGGCAGGGCCGAATACGCGCAGATGCATTACCTGAAATGACGCATTCAACGATTGTTTGTATTCAAGCCGGTAATGTGAATACCGGGGCTTTTGATCCCGCTTCCGAAATATGTTCAGCTGCCAAAGAAGTCGGTGCCTGGGTGCATGTGGATGGTGCTTTCGGGTTATGGGCAGCGGCTTCAGCCAAATACGCCCATTTAACCTCCGGGTTTGAAGCGGCCGATTCGTGGGCGATAGACGCGCATAAATGGCTGAATGTGCCCTATTAGTAAAGAACGGCTCCCATTAATAAAAGTTGCTTTGCAAAAGCGGTTATATGGAGAGGAGCAGGATATGAAGGCAAGTAAACTTCATTACGGCTGGGTGGTCATCTTTATGGGGCTGCTGACCACCATTGCCGCCCACGGGTTCGGCCGGTTGTCCTATACCGTTATTCTGCCGACCATGAAGAATGGACTTGGGATTAAATAACTACTCATATGGGGCTATTGGGTACCGGAAATTTTATCGGTTACCTGACCATGGCCATCATCGGCGGATTTTTAGCCGCGCGATTTGGAACCCGCATCGTTATCACCTTTGCGCTGATCCTCATGGGGGTCACTTTAATATTAACGGGTCCGGCACAATCATTTGGGCTTTGCTTTTGCAATGCGTTTGTTGACCGGTTTGGGCAATGGAGCCGCTTACGTTCCGGCGATGGCACTGGGATCGGCCTGGTTTTCCGTGCAACGAAGAGGCTTTGCCACCGGTATTGTATCCGCCGGGTATTGGGACTTGGAATGATGATAGCCAGTTTGGGGGTTACTAGAATATTGGCGATTCTGGGTCCCAATGGTTGGCGCATTTCGTGGTATATTTTAGGGCGCCGCCGTATTATTGATTTCCGGTGTTGTCTATAAGTTCGTACGAAGCCGTCCGCAGGAAAAAGGACTTCAGCCGGTGGGTGAAGATCAAGTTTCGATACGTCCTCTGCCTCGGCAATCACAGGTACGGTATCATCTCTTCAATGGGCCGGCGTCATCAAAATGAAGGCTATCTGGTATCTGGGTGCGGTCTACTTTTTTTATGGTTTTTCTTACGTTATCTATCTAACTTTTTTTAAAGAATACCTGACAGGAGAAATCGGGTCTGACGCGCGATTTGGGCCGGTAATCTATTTGCGCTGGTGGGGGGATTAAGCATTTTTTGCGGGGTGATCTGGGGAAGGGATTTCGGACTGGCTCGGCAGAGGCCGCGGGTGCCGCTCTGGCGTATCTTGTGCTGGGGCTGTCCTATATTATTTATGCACTGATTAAGGTAGATTTTGGTTTCTATTTGTCGGCCATTTTATTCGGGTCTCACCGCCTGGAGCATTCCCCACCATTATGGCTGCAGCTGCCGGTGACTTTGTGGGACCGCGCTTGGCGCCCGCAGGACTGGGTTTTATTACCCTGTTTTTCGGCATCGGCCAGGCTTTGGGGCCGGCGCTCGGCGGATATCTGGCAGATGTCAGCGGTTCATTTACACTGCCGTTTCTGATCGCCGGTGTGATCTCGCTGATTGGAATGGTGCTGTCATTATACCTAAAAAAACCAACCACAGAATAGAATCTATCACAATAACGCAACTAACCAGCCTGCGGCGGGACAAGCATCATCCGGTTGAGCGCCTTGTCCTGTTGCCTGCCGAAGGTCCTCGTGAAACGGGATTAGTCCGCCAGCGGCTGACTATTTGGCGTTGAATTTCGAGTACGAGGACGACGACGAGTACGAAACGGGAGACATGTTGCCTAACATCGTACTCGTCCTCGTGCTCCTCCTCGTCCTCGATAATGGTATTTTCGAGATGCCTACTCATGTTTATTTCAGGACTGATAACCCAAATAAGGAGTGAACTTAATTCGCTTCGCTCCCAATTGGAATGATGGAAAGATGGAATACTGGAATATTGGGTCTCTGAGTTGTATCGCATTGAAAAATTTCATGATTCATTAGATAAACCATTGATTATGGAATAGTGGGTTTAATTGGAATGTAATCCAATTTTATAACCCAGCATTCCACTATTCCAGCATTCCATTATTCCATGTATCGGTATAAAACCAACGTTGTTAAAAGCTACATGCTTTCAATATATTATAGAAATTCCAGGAGGTCATTATGTTGATTGAAGCCAACGGTATCCAGATCAATTGTGAATTGTCGGGGCAAAAAGCAGGCGCCGGTGGTGGTGTTGAGCCACTCCCTGGCCTGCAGCATGGTGATGTGGCGTCCGCAGCTTGATTTACTGGAGCCTCATTTCCAGGTTCTGCGATATGATACGCGCGGTCACGGAGGCAGTGCTGCGCCGCCGGGACCTTATACCCTGGAACAGCTAATTGATGATGCCATCGGCATTCTGGATCAACTGGATTTCGACAGGGTCTATTGGGTCGGTCTGTCTATGGGCGGTATGATCGGGCAGGGTCTGACTTTAAGTTACCCCGGCCGCATTGACCGCCTGGTGTTAGCGGACACGGCAGCGATAATTCCCGATGAAGCTCAACCGGTCTGGCAGGAGCGCATCGATGCGGTTCATAACGGGGGTATGCCGGCTGTGGCCGAATCAACATTAGAGCGCTGGTTTACGCTCAATTATCTTAAACAGAACTCTCCTGAGATCGAACAAATCCGTCAACAGATCTTGGCCACCCCGGTAGCCGGTTATATCGGCTGCAGTGAAGCCATACGCCGCCTTAATTATTTGAACCGGCTTTCGGCAATTCAGACATCCACCCTGATTATGGTCGGTGCCGATGATCCCGGCACACCGGTGGCGGCATCTGAAGCCATGCATGCGCAAATTAAAGACTCGCGGCTGGTGGTGATTCCTGATGCGGCGCATCTTTCCAATATTGAGCAGACTCAATTTTTTAACGACAGCCTAATAACGTTTTTGCAACCGAAAGGAAATGGCTTCTAATTTTTCTACCGGGGCTGAAGTCATGAAAAGAAAAACCGGATAGCCCGGTAACGGTCGATCGCCCGGTTTATTGCTGCCGAATCTCTCTTTCGCTAAGTCCCATCAGATACAGCAAACCGTCCAACCCGACACTGGAAATACTGCCCTGTGTGTTTTCCTTTACAATGGATTTGGCGTTAAATGCCACGCCCAGGCCCGCGATACTGATCATCGGTAAATCATTGGCGCCATCGCCGACCGCGATGGTCTGTTTGAGGCTGATGTTTTCGACCTGGGCAATTGTTCGCAAAATGTCAGCTTTTTTCTGGCCATCGATTATATCCCCTTCAATCTTTCCGGTCAGTTTTCCATTCGCTATTTCAAGACGATTGGTGAAAACATAATCCAGGCCCAGTTTTTTTTGTAAGTACTTTCCAAAATATTCGAAGCCGCCGGAGATGATACCGATTTTATAGCCCAGTTGTTTAAGTTTGCGAACGACACGTTCGGCACCTTCAGTCAGCACAAGGTTTTGAGCGACAAAGGAAAGCACATTTTCTTCCACGCCTTTTAGAAGGGCCACCCGTTGTGTCAGGCTTTCTTTAAAATTCATTTTGCCCTGCATGCCGGCTTCGGTAATTTGCGCCACCTGGTCACCGATGCCGGTCACATCGGCAAGTTCATCAATTGCTTCACCTTGAATCAGGGTCGAATCCATATCGAATACGACCAGCCGGCGGGCATGGCGGTAAATATCATCGACATAAAATGAAATATCGATGCCCGTTTCGGCGTGGATTTTAAGAAGCTCCCTCCTTAACACGCTGGGGTTATCAATTTTTCCGGTAACCGTAATCTGCACACAGGCGGTTTGATTGGTATCGGTATTGTTTACCGGCGCACGCCCTGACAGCCGGTTAATGACATCGATATTCAAGTTGTTTTTGGCAATCACCGCCGCCACTTTGGAAAACTGTTGGGCTGTCAAGCGCCGTCCCAGCAGGGTAATAATTCGGCGCTCCTTGCCTTGCTGGGCGACCCACTTTGCATAAAGGTCCTCCTCAATTGGGGAAAACCGGATTTGAATACCCAATTTATGCGCTTCAAACAAAAGATCTTTCAGTATGGATGAAGATTTAAACTCGGTCGGGATTTCAACCAAAATCCCCAGGGATAAATAATCGTGGATAACTGCCTGGCCGATATCCAGAATGGCCACTTTGTATCTGGCAAGAATACCGGTCAAACTGGCTGTCAGCCCGGGTTTGTCTTTACCGGTAACATTGATAAGTATGATTTCTCTCATTATGTTTACCTTTGGATGGGTAGAACCCATCTCAAAAATGTCTTTTGGCCCAATATCTTTGTTGGTGCCTTGCTTCAAATCCTCGACATACAACAGTATGCCTCCGGTATGAAGCTCGGCCCCGCCGCGATCTTGAACCAAAATCCTATTTTTGGGATGGGTTCTAATGAAATTTTAGCCCTGCAAAAGGAAAAGCGTAATATAGACACAACTGATTCAATGTTGCAACCTGAATGACCCGCTGGCAGAAATTTTCGGTGAGATACCAGAGCGTTGAGATTGCTTCTCTTCGCCCCGCCCGCCTCGCCTGAGCCCGCCCGGCATTGCCTGAGGCGCAGCCGATGGCGGTCGTGGCGGCTCGCGATGGCGGGCAGGTCGCAATGACCCGCGAGTGATTCATACTGTCATTGCGAGGAGCGTGAGCGACGAAGCAATCTTTTGCTCAATTTCACAGAGAATTGCTGACCGGTTGGATGCCTTTTCTATTCAGCCGGTGCGGGAGGCTGCCTCTGGTTCAGGAAATCGAATACCACCTGTTGGAACAAAGCAGGGGCTTCGGCGGGGATACTGTGACCGATCTCCGGGAATAGCTCGTTGTGCCCACGGAAATCCCGGTTTATCGGGGAATTGACTATTGAATATCGTTGGAATTGATGAATGACTATTGACTATTGACTATTTAAGGATGAAAGCCATTAAATTAACTAATGAATAATGACAATTGCGCGTTGGTGGTCCGCCACTGGCGGCTTAAAATAGACAGAATACATTCAATCGACAATTTTCAATAATCAATTGTCAATTCGAAGAGTCGCTTCGCTCCGTCATTTTTTTGATAGGTCTTTTTAAAATTGATCCGCCGCGGACCTTAAATATTCAATATTCAATCGAAAATATTCAATCATTTGAAGATAGGGAAAATAGCCTAATAAAATTTTTTGCCACATAATGCACAAAAATAATTTCTAAACACCTAATTATTTTAAATAGACCCTCGGCACCCGGGCGGTTATGGTGGATACGATTTCATAATTTATGGTGTTAAGAAATGAGGCCATTTCATCGACGGTTAGGGTTTCATTGCCCTGTCGACCGAATATAACAACCTCGTCACCCATTTGAACGTTTGCGATGCTGCCGACATCTAACAGGGTCAGGTCCATACAGACCCGGCCGATAATAGGGACCCGCTGCCCATGGACCAGCATCTGACCGCGGGAGGATAGCAGGCGGCTCAACCCATCGGCGTAGCCCACCGGAACCGTGGCGATGGTGGTGGGCTTTCGGGTTTGATGGGTGATGCCGTAGCTGACATTGAATCCGGCGGGTACTTTTTTTAGATGAATAATCCTTGCCTTTAAGGCCATGGCGGGTTTGAGGGACACTTGCTTTTTGTTGACTTCATCGGAGGGATAGAGCCCATAAATCGCAATTCCCGGGCGCACCATGTCAAGATGGGACTGCGGCATATCAATCAATGCGGCACTGTTGGCGGCATGTCTGACAGGCGGGTTCAAGCCGTCCTGATGCAGGCGCTTCAAATAATTCATGAAAAGGTGGAGCTGTTTTTCGGCATAGGATTTATCCGCGCTGTCGGCGGTTGCAAAATGCGTGAACATACCCTCAAGTTCGAGTCCCTCCAGGCCGGCGATGGCCAGGGTTTCTTCAAGCGCATCCGCGTTTATCGCTGCCGAATTGTCGGGTTTAAGATTTTGCGGCAACAGGCCGAGCCGGCCCATTCCGGTGTCCACTTTTAAATGGGCTTTTATTTTTTTCCCCCATCGAAGCGGCCGTCCTGGACAATTTCCGCGCCGATGCAGCCGTATAAACACTCTGGATGAGGTCATATTCTAAAAGGTCGGCTGCCAGTTCCGCAACGGGTATAGCCGAAAATTAAAATAGGTGTCTGGATACCGGCTTCTCGAATTTGAATCCCCTTCTTCTATTCTGGCCACACCCAGAGCCGAAGCACCATTTTGTAGGGCGCATTGAGCGACTTCAATGACGCCGTGGCCATAACCGTTGGCTTTGACCACTGCCATAAGCTGGGCTTTTGGATGGGTGATCCGTCGCAGCTCCTTAACATTATGTGCGATCGCTTTTAAATCGATTTCGGCCTTTAGCAGCGAAGTATCCAAATTCAAGCCTCTTTCATTTCAAAATAATCGGTCCCATCGCCTGATAAAGTTCCCTGGCGTGATAGGAGCTGCGGACAAAGGGTCCGCTGGCCACCTCGGAAAAGCCCATCTCCAGGGCGGTGTGTTTCCAATTTTCAAATTCAGCCGGGGGGACAAAGCGCTTCACCGGCAAATGCGCTTTTGACGGCCGCAAATATTGCCCCAGTGTCAGGATACGGCACCCCGCATCTATCAAATCTTTCAGCGTTGAGCGGATTTCCTCAAAAGATTCCCCCAAGCCCAGCATTAAACCCGATTTGATCGGTAGCCCGGGGGCATATTTTTGGACACGGGACAACAATTGAAGTGAACGCCGGTAGCGCGCCTGAGGACGGACGATCGGATACAGGCGGGGTACGGTTTCAATATTATGGTTCAGTACATCCGGATGGGCATCCAGAACCGTCTGGAGCGCCGGCGCATTGCCCTGAAAATCGGGTATTAGGACCTCCACCCTTTGCGGATGGAATCCGGCGGTGGACGGCCTCGATGGTCTTGGCAAAAAAACCGGCTCCGCCGTCTGTTAAATCGTCCCGTGTAACGGAGGTAATCACTACATAACTGAGACCCATTTGCCTGGGCGGCGGCTGCAACTCGGTCCGGCTCAACCGGATCAGGCGGTTCTGCAGGTCCCTGTGCGATCGAACAGAACCGGCAATTGCGGGTACACCGGGAGCCCATAATCAAAAATGTGGCAGTCTGTTGCGAAAAACATTCCCACATATTCGGGCATTTGGCTTCCTGACAGACGGTATGCAGACGATCCTTACCGATTAATTCTTTCACCTTTTCGTATTGCGGGCCGGTCGGCAGTCTCTTTTTAAGCCAGCGAGGGCTTCTGATGGGGCTGTTGAGGCATATTTAAATTAGGGGTTCCGGATTTATGGGTTCCAGGTTCAAAGATTCAAAGGTTTCAGGTGTCAGACTGCTGGCCTCTCGATCCTCGTGCTCGTGCTCGTCCTCGATACTGGCATCTGGCACCTTGTCGCTTGCTTCTGGTCCGCAGATTACGAAGATTTCCGCAGATTTGGTCAATTAGTCAGAGGATTCAATCCATTTTAAACTGTAGAGGAATTATAATTAAATGCCTAAATCAGCCAGGTCTTTCGGGGCGAATTTTATCCCAAATACCGTTTCAAATTGTTTTTTTAAAACGGCCCGCACCTTCTGCATTGAAAATTTGTGGGCCGTTTCCTGCTGCATGGTGGTCATGCCCACTTCCTGCAAACCGCAGGGCTGTATCCAAGAAAACGGGGTTAAATCGGTGTGGATATTTAATGCCAGACCGTGAAAGCTGATGCCTCTGCGTACGGCGATTCCGATACTGCCCATTTTATGGGGTCCCACCCAGATACCGCGGTTGGCCGGATTGCGCTCGGCGGCAATGCCCCAGTTTTCGGCGGTGCGCAACATCACCTCTTCGAGACCGCCAACGAAATCGACGACTTTTATTCCGGCAGTTTGTAAATCCACGATAGGATATGCCACCAGCTGGCCCGGCCCGTGAAAGGTAATGTTCCCACCGCGCTCGACCTGAATGACCTGAACGCCGGCTTTCTCAAGAAATTCTTCCGATACCAGCATACATTCCCGCCCGCCTCTGCGCCCGAGGGTAAATACAGGGGGATGCTCTAAAAATAAAACGATGTCGTTTTGCAAGATGCGCTCTTTGCGGGCCATAATCAGCTTGCCCTGCAGTTCCCAGGCTTCACGGTAGTCGATGCGGTCAAAATCGATGCTCAGCCAGGTCTTCTGATTTTGGATTTTGGATTTTGGATTGCGGATTGAAGATCGATCCTTTTTGGCATTGTGTGGATTATTTAATGTTATTTTTGAATCCGAAGTCGACATAATTATTACTTTGCTTCTTCAACTCGCACCTGATTTCCTGACACCTGACACCTGACACCTCGCAACCCGCACCTCGGAACCCCCACGGAACCCGCAACGCGCACCCACGCCCCGCACCCCGCAACAGCGTTCCTATCCACTCAGGCGCGGTTTTCTGGCAGCTGAGGTTTCATCCAATCTTCTGCATTTGGTCTTGCGGGGAGCGGCACGCAGCAGTTCAGGCTGGTCCTGAGCTTCTTTGGCGATGGCCTTCAACGATTCAATAAACAAATCAATGTCTTCCTTGGATTCGGTCTCTGTGGGCTCGATCATGATGGCGCCGGAAACGACCAGGGGGAAATAGATCGTCGGCGGATGAAATCCGTAATCCATCAGCCGCTTGACCATATCCAGGGTTGTCACCTTATACGGCTCCTGGAGTTTATCTGAAAAAACACATTCGTGCATGCAGGGCCGGTCGTAAGGCAGGTGAAAGGTGCCTTTTAGATTTTCTTTAATATAGGCGGCATTTAAAACCGCCAGCTGGCTGGCTTTTTTCAGACCTTCGGGCCCCATACTGAGAATGTAACTGTAAGCGCGGATTATCACCCCGACATTGCCGTAAAAAGCGTGCACTTTCCCGATGGAATCGGGGAAATTTTCGGACAGCTCATATTTTCCGTTTTTGTTGACCACCCGGGGTAGCGGTAAGAACGGCTCCAGGTGTTTGCGAACGCATACCGGACCTGAACCGGGGCCCCCGCCGCCATGCGGGCTTGAAAACGTTTTATGAAGATTCAGGTGCAATACGTCGATACCCAGGTCTCCCATGTTGGCGATACCCATTACGGCATTCATATTGGCGCCGTCACCATAAACCAGTCCCCCTTTAGCATGGACGATGTCGGCCACTGCTTTGATATTTTCTTCAAAAAGACCCAGCGTATTGGGGTTGGTGACCATGATGCCGGCGGTGTCCTCATCCATCGCTTCATCAACCGCCTGTGGTGAGAGTACACCTCTATCATTTGATTTTACCAGAACCGAACGGTATCCGCACAAAGATGCACTGGCTGGATTGGTACCGTGGGCCGTATCCGGGACAAGAATCTTTGAGCACGGTTTTCCCTTGCGCTTGTGATAGGCGTAGAAGAGAAGCATACCGGTCAGTTCGCCCTGGGCGCCGGCAGCCGGTTGCAGGGTTGTGGCGTCCATGCCGGTGATTTCCGTCAGATATTGCTCCATTTCAGACATGAGCTTGAGCACTCCCCTGTGAAAGGGACTCCGGCAGCAGCGGGTGCGCCAGGGCAAATCCCGGCTGGGCGGCTTGCCTTTCATTGGTCTTGGGGATTGTATTTCATGGTGCACGAGCCCAGCGGATACATCCCGGAATCGACTGAAAAGTTCCACTGGGAAAGCCGGATATAATGGCGCACAATATCGACTTCGCTCAGGTCTGGAAAATCCGGGCCGCTGCCTTTCAAGTTCTCATCAACCGGCTGCTGCTTAACGTCGCGGCGGGGCATCGAAAAACCGGTTCGACCTTTTTTCCCCTTTTCCCACAGCAGCGGCTCGTTAAACATTAATCCGGTGGTGCCTGCGGTTTCTTTCATTTTTTTATCTCCTGGACCAGGGCATCCATATCCGCCTTGGTGATTGTCTCCGTTACACACAGCAGATAATGATCTTTAAGCTCCGGGTAAAACCCAACCAGCGGTAAACCGGCAATCATTTTTTTCTTCAACAGGCGTTGATAGGTTTTCTTGAAGCCGGCCGGGAAATTCAACTACAAATTCATTAAAGGTCGCCCTGGGAAAACGGCAATTTAAACCCCGCCCGGGCTAAAGCCTTTTTTAGATACTCGGACCTGTCGTAATTGAGCTGCGCGAGTTCTTTGAAACCGGAACCGCCAAGGGTCGCCATGTACATGACGGCAGCCAGCGCACAGAGACTGTTATTTGTGCAGATATTGGAGGTGGCTTTTTCGCGCCGGATATGCTGCTCGCGAGTGGACAATGTGAGTACATGGCCTCTGTTGCCCTCCAGATCAACCGTCTGGCCCACCAGTCTTCCCGGCATATTGCGGACATATTTCATTTTTGTGGCAAACATCCCCAGCCCCGGCCCACCGAATGAACGCGCGATTCCCAGACTCTGCCCTTCGCCGCAGGCGATATCGGCGCCGCATTGGCCGGGGTTTTTAAAAAGGCCGTAAGCCAGTGGCTCACTGAAGCCTACCACCAGCAGGGCCTTTTGGTTTTGAAGCGTTTGTGCAATGTCCTCCAGGTTTTCCATACAACCCAAAAAGTTCGGCGACTGCACGGCCAGCCCCCCCAAATCATCCATATCTTTAAGCGGGCTCAAATCGGTGGTGCCGTCGCTCAGATACGGCAGCTCCCTGATCTCAAAATCGGTGGGTTCAAAATAGGTCTCAAGCACCCGCCGGTACAGGGGATGAACGGCGCGGGAGACGGCCACTGCCTTTTTCCTGGAAATTCGAATGGCCATTAACATTGCTTCAGCCAGCGAAGAGGCGCCGTCCCACTGAGATGCATTGGCGACCTCCATGCCCAGCAAACGGGAGGTCAGGGTCTGGTACTCATATATGGCCTGCAGAGTCCCCTGACTCAGCTCGGGTTGGTAGGGGGTATAGGCGGTGACAAATTCTGAACGGCCCAGTAAAAATGAAACCACCGCAGGAACATAGTGCTCATAACTGCCGGCCCCCATAAATACCTTATATTCCGGTGAGACCGCCATGCTGCCGGCCAGTTCATCCATATGGTCGTTTAATTCCCACTCTGTTAAATGTTCCGGAATATTGAGCGCTTCCCTGCGACGGCAATCTTCAGGGATATGGGCAAAAAGCCCTTCGAGGCTGTCAATCTCAACCGCCTTTAGCATGGCAGCGATCTCTTCCGCAGTATGTGGTAAGTAACGCATGCTGGTCATGGTTATCCTTTCAGCGTTGCAAGATAAGCAGCATTGTCCATAAGGTCATCCAGCTCAGGGGGGTTTTCGGCTTTGATTTCGATCATCCACCCGTCGCCGTAGGGCGCGTTGTTTACTTTTTCGGGTGATTCTTCCAGAGACGAGTTGATGGCAACGACCTGACCGGCGACCGGCAGATAGAGTTCGGAGACCGCTTTAACCGACTCCACCGTGCCGAATTCTTCACCTTTGTCAAAGGTATCGCCGACCTCCGGCAATTCCACGAAAACAATGTCGCCCAGCTGGTCCTGGGCGTAATCCGTGATACCGATTTTGACCTTGTCACCTTCGGACCGGACCCATTCGTGGGATTCGTCATAACGCACATTATCGGGAAAATTTAATTCATTTAATTCTTTCATACTGCGCCTCCTTGTATTTTTTTCATCACGAAAGCACGAAATCGGCCAGGAGGCTGGAAAGCTATAAGGCAGGATGCTATAGCTGCACAGCTGATTTGTTTGGATGCTTCATGCCTTACAACTTCCAAGCTGCCCAGCCGAACAGCTTTGAAATATGAGCTACGAGCTTTACTTGATCTCCAAGCATCCCAGCTTTCGAGCTTACTTTTCTACTTCGTGCTTTTTAGATTTCGTGTTTTCGTGATTAGTTTTTTTATTTTGCTGTAAAAAGAGAAAATTTCATTCTTAAACACCTAACCCGGATAAACCGGAACAAATTGCCACAAAGGCACCAAGACACAAAGTGAAACCTTTGGTTAATATTTATCTTTGCGTCTTTGTGTCTTGGTGGCGCAAATGTTTTGCCACAAAATGCAAAAAAATAATTTCTAAGGTACTAATCCAGTACGTACGGGACTTTCAAATTGTAACTTTTGTACACCACAAAAGTTTCCACTGATTGAACATCTTTTATTTTAGAGACTTCTTCGGTATAAAATTCCAGCAAACCGAATCCGGATTTTAACAGGACGATCAGAATCAGGTCGAAACGGCCTGTGACAACGCTGACCGAAACCACGCCTCTCAGATCGCTGAATTCTTTACCTTTATTTACCAGATCCATACTTTGAAGCTTAACCCCCACTATCACCATGCGATGTCCGTTGATGGATTCCGGATTTACCAGACCGCTAATGTCCAAAACACCTTTATCAATTAGCTTTTGGACGCGCGTTCGGACCGTGTTTTCAGACACGGAAAGATCCTGTGCGATTTTTTTGTAGGATTTTCTTCCGTTGCGCAGATGTTTGATAATGGCAAGGTTGTTTTTATCGATGTTCATAATCCATAACATCCAGAAATTTAGATAATTTAAATAAAATTTGATGATTCTGTCAATTAATTTTTATTTTTTTTACAATTTCATCAAAATAAGTTCTTAATCGGCATGTTTATTTTCCAATATTTGCGTATCTGCTTATCTGGAAAGTCCAAGTTCCATTAGATAAACCCTCTGTGGAAGCCGCTCCCACATTCAATACCACTTGTTCTTTCTGGTTATCCAGAAA
>PVMK01125614.1_pt1 | contig 43943 bp, 45 predicted proteins | sample 1853481 | NCBI WGS metagenome assembly PVMK01 (sample SAMN08533507, study PRJNA380276) | Marine sediment metagenome, whole genome shotgun sequencing project.
TATCAGAAATAATTTCAGGGGATCTTGTGCGTAGTGCACGCTTTGAAGCAATGGATTTCAAAGATTTACCACAACAGCCAAGTGAATTTCAAGATGTAAATTTTAAAGACTGGCGATTGCTGGGCATGGAGAACCTTGTCATAGGCAAGCTCATCGAAACCAGTACCGGCGATTATGAAGTCGAATTTCGCTTGATCGATGTCTACAAGGAAAAACAAATTGCCGGATTCAAGCTGCCTTCGACAAAGGCCCAACTAAGAACCACGGCACATGAAATCAGCGATATCATTTATGAAAAATTAATCGGTGTCCGCGGTGCATTTGCCACCCGTATCGCATATATCACTGTCAATAAACATCGCGATGGCAAAAAGACCTATACCTTACTGATAGCCGATGCCGATGGCCACAACCCGCGGATCTTGCTTAAATCACCTGATCCCTTGTTGTCACCCAGCTGGTCGCCAGATGGTAAAAAACTAGCCTATGTTTCCTTTGAGGGTAAAAATTCTGCCATCTTTGTACAGGACATAAAAACCGGAAAGCGAGATAAGGTCGCAGCAAATAAAGGCATTAATAGTGCCCCTGCCTGGTCACCAGATGGATCACGTTTGGCCATGACCTTGTCCAAGGATGGGAATACTGAAATTTACATCATGCATCTTGCTTCAAAATCCCTGCAACGGATCACCAGGAACAAGGCCATTGATACCGAACCGAATTGGTCAAGTGATGGTAAAAAACTGGCATTCACCTCAGACCGCGGTGGCAGCCCACAAATTTACGAAGTCAGCGTGCTCGGTAATGGCAAAGCAAAGCGCCTCACGTTTACAGGAACTTATAATGCCAGGCCGCGTTATTCATCTGATGGCAATTTCCTGACTATGGTCACTGGCGAAAAAGGTGTCTATCGAATTGCCATCCTTGATTTACGCAGCGGTTATTTCGACATATTAACCAGGGCAAAACTGGATGAATCTCCCAGTTTTGCGCCCAATGACCATATGATCATCTATACGACAACCGGTGCCCGCGGTACGGCCCTTGCTGCTGTTTCAGCAGATGGACAGGTTCACCAGCGCCTGGTGTTGCAGGATGGAGAAGTTCGAGAACCCGCATGGGGCCCTTTTTTATCCAGAAAATAACTATTGGGATAATAAGGTCTGGGGAAAATAGCTTTGTGGGATGATGATCAAGAGATGACCCGGATTATGTTATTCTACTTATAATTTCAGCTGATGCTGATTGGAGAAAATGATGAACAAAAACCTAATGATAGTTTTGATATTCACAGCTTTCCTGTTTGCCTGTGAATCTACACCAGAAAAGGCTGATGATGCTGTTGTTATTGAAGATCAGGGTACAAATCTGAGCGATGTTCCAGATACTAGTGACTCAGAGGCCCAGGCCTACGGAACAGAGGATAATGACCTCTCAGGCATGAGCTCACTGGACGACCCAACAAGCTTGCTCTCGGTCAGGATTATCTATTTTGAATATGATAGCAGCGATGTTAAACAAGAAGATCGTACTACGGTTGAGGCGCATGCAGCTTTTCTGGTCGCAAACCCGGATATGATTATCACATTAGAAGGCCATGCTGATGAACGCGGATCACGTGAATACAATCTGGCCCTGGGTGAAAGACGTGCGCTGACCGTACAACGCCAGATGACATTAATCGGCGCATCACCTGAGCAGATACGTACGGTCAGTTACGGTGAAGAAAGACCTGCCATAGACGAACATGATGACTATTCATGGAGTCAAAACAGACGCGTAGAAATTATTTATTAGGGAATTTTGTTGTGCCACTGAATAGATTGTTAATTGTATTTTTATTTGCAGAAGTTCTGCTCTCTCCCGCAGTATTTGCTGCGAACAAGGCCCCTGTAACAACGCCTACATCGCCAGCGATGGAAAAGCGCCTGGCAAATATCGAGCGTTTATTACAAAGCAACGCCCTGTTGGATATGCTGCAACAGATCGAACTTCTACAGCAGGAAGTTGCCAAGCTACGCGGTGAGATTGAAGTAAACAATCACGTGATTGATCAAATGAAAAACAGGCAACGTGATCTATATACGGATATTGACCGCCGGCTGCAATCAATTGAAAGTCCGGCAACTGGAAATCAGTCACCGACTGTAAAAGCACCAGACACTGGCCCCCCGCTGGAGACATTAGGTCAGATTGAAACAGTCACACCACCCAAAAATCAGAACCAGGCCCAGGCAGAAACCCTTGCTTTGACACTGGATGAAACTACGATTCAGACTCAAGAGCGGGAGAAGCAACCACATACAGTGAGCTCAACTGTGTCTGCAGCCGCGACTACAAACAAAACTCCTTCTGAAGCGGAATCAGAACCAGTTAAAAACACGGAATCTAATGAGGTTCAGATACAGGCCGAATATCAACAGGCATTTAAACTACTAAAACAATCTCAATATGATCAGGCCATCAAGGCCTTCGATGCATTCCTGAAGGCACACCCAAACAATCAATATTCAGATAACGCCCAGTACTGGATGGCGGAAGCCTTGTACGTGAAGCGCCAATATGAAGATGCTATTAAAGAATACAACAATCTTGTTTCCAATTATCCGGAAAGCCAAAAAGTCCCCCATGGTTTGCTAAAGATTGGTTATAGTTACCAGGAACTGGGGAAGCCCGATGAAGCCAAACTCTGGTACACCGACGTCAAACAACGCTTCCCTGGTACAACTGCATCTCGCCTGGCGAACGATCGTTTAAAACTTATTAACGATTCATAAACAACTTCAGACCGACTGAACGACCTAATAAACATTCTCGTAACAAGCTAAAGGTGTATTGATCGTCATTCCCGCTACCGGCTCGTAGGCCGTCACAAGCTTCGTGGGAATGACAACATGCTGTAAACAGCGGAAAATAAGAACCCCAGAAGATTCAATATGTCACAAGCTATGCCAAATAACGATCTCACCTTAAAGATCAACGAAATATTTTTCTCGATCCAGGGGGAAACCACCAGAGCAGGATTACCTACCATTTTTATACGCTTAACAGGCTGTCCTTTACGCTGCACTTATTGTGATACCGAATATGCCTTTCATAAAGGTGAAAAAATGACGCTTGCTAAAATTGTTTCCATAATTTCAGACTATAAGAGCAAACAAGTTACCGTTACCGGCGGCGAGCCACTGGCACAAAAAAATTGCAGGCCCTTGCTCGAAATGCTTTGTGATGCTGGATATGATGTTTCATTGGAAACCAGTGGTGCACAGAATATTCAGGGTATTGATACTCGCGTTGCCAGGATTGTCGATCTGAAAACCCCTGCCTCGGGCGAAGTCGATAAAAACCTGTATGAAAATATGCTGCATCTAACTCCTCATGATCAAGTCAAATTTGTCATTTGTAATCGTCAAGACTATGAATGGTCGAAGGAAAAATTGAACGAATATAAAATTAATGAGCAATGTGAAGTCCTGTTCTCAGGAAGTCATGGAGAAATACAAAGCTCGCAATTGGCCGACTGGATACTTGAAGATCAACTGTCCGTGAGATTACAGATACAATTACATAAATACCTCTGGGGCGATGTTCCAGGAAAATAAATAATGAAAGCAGTCATCCTTCTCTCCGGTGGTCTTGATTCTGCCACAGCTCTGGCCATGGCAAAGGATCAAGGATATGAAATTTATGCATTGAGTTTTAACTATGGCCAGAGGCATGCTACTGAGTTAAATGCCGCTGCGAAAATAGCCAATGCATTCAATGTCGTCGAACATAAAACCATTGACCTGGATCTGACACAGATTGGCGGATCGGCACTAACAGACAATAATATTGATGTCCCCGAATCACCCACGGAGGGCATCCCGGTGACATATGTCCCGGCAAGAAATACCATCTTTCTTTCTTATGCCCTGGCCTGGGCAGAAGTGCTGGAGATTAATAATATTTTTATCGGCATCAATGCCGTAGATTATTCCGGTTATCCGGATTGTCGTCCGGAATATATTCAAGCCTTCGAACATATGGCAAACCTGGCGACAAAATCCGGCGTTGAAGGCACAAAGCTCACGATACATACGCCTCTGATCGATCTCAGCAAGTCGGACATTATCCAACAGGGCAGTCATTTGAATGTGGACTATGCCTTAACCATCTCCTGTTATCAGGTAGATGAAGATGGTGTGGCTTGTGGTGTTTGTGATTCCTGCCGATTTAGAAAGGAAGGTTTTGAGAATGCAGGGATTCCCGATCCAACCCACTACAAATAATGATGTTGAGTGGTGCCAGTCTACTCTAAGGCACCACCACCGGCATCAGCGATATGACGGTCTATAACACTCTCAATATCTCTCATATCAAGCGTTTTTAAAATATAATCCACACAGCCAACAGCTTTTGCTTTCGCCCTGTCTTCTTCATTTTCAGACGCAGTCAACATAATTACAGGATTAGTATATCCACTACTTCTCAAAAGCTGAATAGATGCAAAACCGTCAAGATCAAGCATATTTATATCCATCAGTACCAGGTCGGGTTGTTCCTTGGAACAAACTTCAACTGCTTGCTTACCGCTTGATGCGGTCAGGATTTGATATCCTGATTTCGCAAGGATAATCTGGACAACTTCCAGTGTTTCCTCACTGTCATCCACGTATAGCACTTTTTGCATTTTGCCTTCCTCACGCTGTAACCATGTAGCCTACTTACAGGAGTATTACTACATCATAGGCAATTTTCATATGCATTGCACTTTTTGCTATTTTCCTGAAAATTTCATCCTCGATTTTAGGTCAGCTTGCATCAATTGGCTTTCTTTCTTTTTCCTTTGCGTTTAGATTTTGCTTTGGTACGAGGTTTTCTGGGTTTATCAGATTTACTTTTCGATGCTGGTTTATCGCCCGCTTCTTTCACTCGTGTAATATTTAATTTCTGACCTGCGACCCAGGTTTTTCTTAGATCCGTATAGACTTCTTTAGGCATCCCTTCAGGAAGATCAACAAGACTGTAGTTATCGTGAATATCGATACGACCAATATTCTTGCTATCCAGGCCAGCTTCGTTAGCGATTGCTCCGACAATATTTCCTGGTTGTACATCATGATCATGTCCGACTTCAATACGGTAGGTTTCCGTCCCCTCCTCAGACCTTTCTCTCTTACCTTTGTCTTTAGGTGATCTTCTGCCTTCTCTGAAACTATCTCTGCTTCTTGAGTCTCCCCTTTCTCTTGACCTGACTCGGCCCATTGCTTCATTTCTACCTCTTCCATCGCGTGCCTTGCGCTCTTTCCTGCTGGCGGGTATTGGCTTCAAGAGTAGAGGCTCTTTGCCCTGAACCAGTTTTGCCAGGGCGGCGGCAATCTCTGTTGCCGGAATATTATGCTCCTGCTGGTATTCCTCGACCAGGTTTTGATAAAAACCCAGACCTTCTCTGGCAAGCGCATCGGTGATATTTTGCTTGAAACGGGCAACACGTTTATCGTTGATCATGTCTGTTGATGGTAATTCCATCATTTCAATTTTTTGCCTGGTTGCCTTTTCTATTCTATACAGCCAGTGTTTTTCTCTGGGCGTGACAAATAATATCGCCTCACCTGTTCTTCCTGCACGACCCGTGCGCCCTATTCTGTGTATATAGGCTTCGGTTTCATTTGGAACATCATAGTTAATGACATGACTGATACGTTCAACATCCAGGCCACGCGCAGCCACATCGGTGGCAATCAATATGTCCAGCTTTCCAGATTTCAATTGTGCAATGGTTCGTTCGCGTTGTTTCTGTTGCAGATCACCGTTCAGGGCAGTAGCAGAATAACCACGTGCCTGTAATTTCTCTGCCAACTCGACAGTTGCGATACGAGTACGCACAAAAATTATGACACCATCTGTGGTCTCAGCTTCCATGATTCTTGTCAGGGCATCGAGCTTATGCGCACCACTAACCATCCAGTAACGCTGATTAATAGTTTCAACGGTGGCGGTTTTGTTCTTTATTGTGACCTGTTCTGGAGCCTGCAAATGTTTCTTTGCAATCTTGCGAATTTCATTTGGCATGGTTGCCGAGAACAATACAATCTGTCTACTATCTGGTGATTGTTCCAGCACCCATTCAACATCATCAATAAAACCCATACGTAACATTTCGTCGGCTTCATCAAGAACCAGGCAATCCAGCTCATCCAGTTTCAGGGTGCCGCGTCGCATATGATCCATTACACGACCCGGGGTACCGACCACAACATGTACACCCCGTTTTAAGGGCCTTAATTGTGTGCTGTATTCCTGACCACCGTAGATAGGTAATACGTGAAAACCTTTGATATGTTTTGCATAGGTTTGAAATGCTTCCGCAACCTGAATCGCCAGTTCCCTTGTCGGCGTGAGCACCAGTACTTGTGGTATTTTCTTTTTCAGATTGATACGCGACAACAGAGGCAATGCAAATGCAGCTGTTTTTCCAGTACCGGTTTGAGCCTGACCTACCAGATCTTTCCCCGCCATCATCAGGGGGATGGTTTTTGCCTGAATGGGTGATGGGCTCTCATAACCGACATCCTTCAGCACCTTCATGATGGGTGCACTCAGATTCATGTCAGCAAAACTTGCGGGGCTTGTTTCTTCGGTCATCAGGGTTGTCTGCCTTATGTCAGCCGCCGGGATTTATCGGGGCCAACGGTGGAAAATGGGCGCGTATTGTATACCCAAACTAACTGGAAATGTAGGTTACTTGCCCCTTGCCGGGAGGATCTTCGACAAATATCTAATGGACTAGATATCTCTATATCTTAAAGGAATCTCGGCTCTGGCAATCTGTGTGGTCTCTGTCAGCCTGACATAATTGTGATACAGCGAGCGAATTTCACGAACATATATTACAGCCTGTCCGCAATGACATAAACGCCTGACCTCACCTTCTTTAGTGTAGGGTCTGGATAATGCCAACATGGCTTTCTCAACATTACCAAACCATCGATCACTATCCAGCCCCATTTTTTCGGCTAATGCTCGAGCATTTTTTACCCTGGAAAATCCGGCGTTATATGAGGCCAGAGTAAACCAGGTTTTATCTTCAAGCGGCAGTTCCTGCTCAAATTGATCGCGTAGGATCTTCATATATTTTACACCGGCAGATATATTACTTTTCGGATCATATATATCTTCTACTCCGAGTTCATTGGCCGTGGCTGGCATGATCTGCATCAGACCTTCCGCACCTGCATAGGATACGGCTTCCGGATCAAACTGACTTTCCTGATACATTTGTGCGGCGATTAAACGCCAGTCAAAACTATGCCGTTCAGCATTGACCTTTAGCAGTTCATCATAGGGAGAAAGCTTGTCCACAAACGCGACCAGTTTTGACTCGCCTTTTATGTTTTTTGGCCGTGACAGGTACTTACTGTAAAGCGTATTGTAAGTATCTCGACGATACTCTTTTTCTATGTAGTCATTCACAGCGCGTAAAAGTTTGTGATTACTTACTCTCACTGCCCATGACTGTGCAACTGGCTCACTGAGTGTGAATAGTGCTTTTAAACCATACTGACGCGTTAATTCTGCCTTGACCTGATGACTACCTAATATGGTTAAATCATGCATCGCATGTGACACTCGATACAGGGTTTCTTCTGTATTGACACCTTCGTCAGTGTCAATAATTTCAAAGTTGATACCACGCCGCTGTATCCCCTGCAGAAAACCTCGATAGGGACTTTCAGGCGCCAACGCTATTCTTCTACCCTCAAGATCTCTGATATCGACAAGACTGTTTTCTGTATCACGACCAATGATGACGGGTGCTGAATAATCATAGGCAGATGTCATCCTGATGTTTTCATCAATCAAACTGTTTTCAGGTAATGATGCTGCAATAATATCGCCTTCACCACTGAGCAATAACTCACGCATCTGTTCATGTGAGTTGGCCAACACAACATCAACGCTCAGTCGTTTTGATTGGGCAAATCTTTTGATGAAACCATATTCAAAACCATGCATCTTGCCATTATTAAAAAAGTAGTTCCCCGGACTTTGGTAGGTGATCACTCTCAGGATCTTGCGTTCCTGGATTTTTGGCAAATCTTCCAGTCGCACATCTGCAATGATCATCGACAAATGATTTTTATTTAAATATTCATCCAGACGAGTTTGTAGTGTTTCTGCATCTAACCGTACTGCCCATGCCCGCGATTCAGCTTTTGAAAAATCAAATGCAACATTCACTTCCGGATGTTTGGGTAGATATGCCTGAAGATAATCACTTTCTACAATCGTCACGTCATATTCACCGGAAGCAACACGCTTCATAATTTCTTCCAGTGTTGCTCCTTCGGGTATCGCAACCAGATCCATTGCTGGATGCTCAGGAAGATATTTTTCCAGTATGGTCCATGCAGGAGATGTCTTCTTTAACGCAATCTGTCGAACCAGCAGATCTTCTAATCGACTAATTTGTGTCGTATCGGTTCGCACCACAACCTGTTGCCTTGTTGTGCCCCAGGTATAGGTAAAGCTGATTTGTCCTGACAGACCTGAACCAAGTGACTCCCCCTGACCAATAATAATGTCCCCTCGACCTTCGATCAGTGAGGGCATCAGCTGCCCGTTTTCCCCGACGGCAATCCACTCTGTGGTGAGTTGATTCTCAAGGGCAAACTGCTCAACCAGATCATGTTCTTTCTGTGCTATTGATGGCTGTTGGCCATCTTGGCCCTGATAAAGTACCCGCAATGAGCCTTTCTTTGTCAGCTCGATTTCTGATGCATTTTGGAGTTCGGTGGCAAAACTGGAGGAAAGTGGGGCAATGACCAGTACTAAACTGATAGCTGTTGATAAAAAATTTTGAACCAACGACAGTTCCTTTTTGGAACCTGCCTTTGCTAAATCAAACATTCGTCTGAAACATCCTCACTTACCGGTATGCAGCTACCCGAGTGGGCGCCACTATACGCTTTATTTCTTAATTCCTCTATATCTTGTGGTAACTAATCTATGAACCGCTATATCTAGATTTGTGCAACGCACCAAGGGGTGCACCCTAACACAGCCATTGTTGCGTCGCAATATAACGCAGGGAAACAGATTGTTTCAGATTGGGATGCCAGGGAAAGGTTCCGAACTTGAAGGAAATAGAACTGAGGAAGGCGGGTCTAAATTTTCAGTCTTATTAAATATTTATGATAGTAACTGCTTACTTATTTTTTGTAGATTTGTCGCAGGTCACTGAGGCGTTCTGGTGTTCCAATATCCTGCCATCGACCTTGATAATGGCTGCCCGTTACCCATCCTTGTGAACTTGCCTCTCGTAGTATTGGGGCCAACGGCATACTGCCTGAAGAGCAATCTTTAAATAACTCAGGCCTGAAGACGCTGATGCCACTAAAAGTCAGCATGGGCTCACCTTGATTAAGCGCCTTGCCGTCACTTAAGGCAAAATCTCCTTTTGCGTTATGTTCAGGGTTGTCCACCAGAATAATATGTGCCAGATGATTTCCCTGGTGATCTGCCTGGTAATTTGCCGAATCATCAGACCGGCCGTCAAGCTCTCGTAGTAGATTCTGAAAAGGAAAGTCTGTCCAGATATCCGCGTTCACCGTAACAAAAGGTTTTTCTCCTAACAGCGGCAATGCCTTAACAATCCCCCCGGCAGTTTCCAGGGGCTGATCGTCTTCTGCTGAATAGCTGATATTTGCACCCAGGGCTTTTCCATCATTCAAATAAGCCTCTATTTGCTCACCAAAAAGCGCATGATTAATAACAATATCTACAATTCCTGCCTGTACAAGATTTTCAACATGATATTGGATCAGGGGTTTACCATTGACCTCTAACATTGATTTAGGCATTTTATCAGTCAATGGTCGCATACGTTCACCGCGACCCGCTGCCAGAATCATGGCACGCATGATTTATTTGCCTCTTCAATTGAAGTCATCACCTGTTTTTGAATCAATTCTATAAGACCTTGCAATTCCGGATACTCATCATGCAGATCGACGATGTAAGAAAGCGTTCTGGGAATATCTGCCAGATAGCCTGTTTTAGTATCACGATGATAAAGACGCGCGAAGATACCACTGGCCTTGAGATGACGCTGTACCCCCATCAGGTCAAACCAGCGCATAAACTGTGTTGCGTCAATATCTGGATATTCATCTGCAATCTCTGTAAAAAAGTTATTCGCCCAGTCCCGAATTTGCTGTGCTGGCCATTTGACATAACAATCTTTCAGCAAGGACACCAGATCATAAGTGAACGGGCCCTCGACAGCATCCTGAAAATCCAGCACCCCGGGGTTCGCACCACCTATACCATTAATCATTAAATTACGTGAATGATAGTCCCGATGTACAAAAACCCTGGGCTGGGACAGGGCCTCACTTGCCAGCAGTTTGAAGACTTCATCAAGCATTGCCTGTGTCTGTATCGTTAAATCAAGTCCGATATGTTCCTGCAACAACCAATGTCTGAACAATTCCATTTCCTGCAAAAGTAACTTTTCATTATAAGCCGGCAGGCCTTTCTGATCTGCCTGTTGCTGAATTTGATGCAGCTCACGCATGGCCGCTTGATAAAGGTCATTAACCTTTGGGCCATCAGGGCTTTCTTCTGTAAGTACATCGAGATATTGTTTGTCTCCCAGATCACTCAACAACAAAAAACCCTGCTGTAAATCCTTTTCAATTATCCTCGGCACATTAATATTTACTGCAAATAGACGCCCGGCGATGTCAATAAACGGAATACAGTTTTCCTGCTCAGGCGGTGCATCCATGACAATGAACGTCTCACTATTATGTTTCAATCTGAAATAGCGTCGAAAACTGGCATCACCAGAGGCAGGCTCCAGTTGATAGTCTTTTGTATTTATAGTTTCGCTTAACCAATGATTGAGCTGTTGTAAACGTGTTGTCATAAGTAAAGAATCAAAAGTATCCAATGGCCGTTTATCGAAGTTCTTTCCAATTTCTGGCATCATCCCCCGAAATCAATAATAGAATCAAGAATGAATACAAACTTATCTAGATGATACTAAATTATTTAGGAATATTGGCGGGTCTGGCACTTCTGGTATATGGCGCTGATCGTTTCGTTGACGGTGCCACTAATATTGCTCGCTATCTGGGCATGCCTCCCTTGTTGATTGGCCTGACTATTGTCGGCATGGCCACTTCGGCACCTGAGATCCTGGTCGGGGTGGTGGCAGCACTGGAAGGTAAAACCGAGATCGCAATCGGTAATGCCATCGGCTCTAATATCGCCAATATCGGTCTGGTGTTGGGTTTTACCGTCATGCTCATGCCCGTCACCATCGCCTCACAAACGCTGAAGCGTGAATTCTTCATCATGGGCCTGGCCATCTTGTTAGCAGTTGCTTTGATGTGGGATCAAAACCTGAGTCACCTCGATGCTGTGTTCCTGTTGGTCGGACTTATAGTGGCAATATTCTCGGTGATCGTCCTCTCAAAAAAATCAGCAAAAACCGATCCTTTGCTAAGTGAATTCGAAAGTGAACTGTCAGAGAAATCGCCGGAGAAATCAAATATTGCCAAGTCCATCTTCCTGTTTTTTCTGGGTCTGGGTCTATTATTGGCTGGCGCATATGTGCTGGTGGAGTGTGCCGTCATTGTTGCCAAACACTTTGGCCTGAGTGATCTGGTCATTGGCCTGACAATTATTGCCATTGGCACCAGCCTGCCCGAACTGGCTGCATCCATCACTGCAGTTAAAAAGGATGAGGCCGACATCGCCATTGGCAATGTTATTGGCTCAAACATGTTTAACATGCTCGCAGTCATCGGCATCCCCGGCATGATCCACGCCACAGATTTTGACAGTATCGTCTTGTCCCGCGATTTCCCCATTATGATTGGCATGACCCTGCTCATGGGGTATATGGTTTTTATCCGCGGCGCCGGTAAATTTGATCGGGTTGAAGGGGTCACATTGCTTCTCTGCTTCATCGCATACCAATATTGGCTGTTTAGCGGTTAGAATGAAGCCATGAGCAAAAAACATACAAAACAGGAACACCAAAAATTACTGTCACTAGGACGTGCAGTTATCACCACCGAGACCAAGGCGCTGGAAAAACTCAATGATCGCATTGATGAAAATTTTGTTCAGGCCTGTCTGTACATGCTCGACTGCAAGGGCAGGGTGGTTGTCCTCGGTATGGGCAAGTCCGGACACATCGGTAATAAAATTGCAGCAACGCTCGCCAGCACCGGAACCCCCGCATTTTTTGTCCATCCTGGTGAAGCAAGTCACGGTGATCTCGGTATGATCAAGGACGATGATGTTGTTATAGCGCTATCTAATTCTGGTGAGACCGATGAAATAATGACATTGTTGCCCGTCATTAAACGCCTTGGCGTGCCGTTGATTACAATGACAGGAAAGAAGGACTCCTCCCTGGCAAAAACAGCTTCAGTCAATATTGATGTCAGTGTAGAACAGGAAGCATGTCCTCTCGGGCTGGCACCAACCGCCAGTACCACAGCTGCACTTGCCATGGGCGATGCCCTGGCGATTGCCCTGCTCGAAGCCCGTGGCTTTGGTGCGGAAGATTTCGCTATTGCACATCCCGGAGGGATGTTGGGTCGGCGTTTGTTATTACATGTGAGTGATATCATGCATACCGGCAAGGAATTACCCGCGGTTCTGGAAACCACCCTGCTTAGCGAATCCCTGTTGATCATGACGCAGATGGGGCTGGGTTCAACCGCCATTATTGATAAGGAAAACTTTGTGCTTGGTATATTTACTGATGGAGATCTCAGACGAGCGCTGGATGATGATATTGATATCCACAAAGCAAGCATTGATGAAGTAATGACACGTAATTGTAAAACCATTAGCAAGGACTGTCTTGCTGCAGAAGCACTCTCCATCATGGAAGATTCTCGCATCAACGCACTGCCTGTCATCGACAGGGAAAATAAATTGATCGGTCTGTTAAACATGCATGATCTGCTGAGAGCAAGGGTTGTTTAAATATGTTTAAAACACTGGACAAAGACACTCTAAACAGAGCCGAACAAATAGAATTGGCCATCTTCGATGTCGATGGTGTACTCACAAACGGTGGTCTGATTCTGGGTGAAAACGGTAATGAATATAAAGTCTTCCACTCTCGTGATGGACTGGGTCTGGTCATGCTGCGTGATTCTGGTTGCCAGATTGCCGTTATCTCAGGACGCTCATCAAGTATTGTTTCTGAGCGCATGGCCGCTCTCGGTATTGAGTATGTCTTTCAGGGTCAAAACGATAAAGGCAAGGTACTCGAAGACCTGCTCGACAAATTAAATGTAGCTGCTCAGGCAACAGCCTATGTCGGTGATGACTTTATTGATTTACCTGCGATGCGTCGTGTCGGCCTCGCGATAGCAGTTGCTGATGCACATCCTCTGGTCATTGAACATGCACACTGGATCACCCGAGAAAAGGGCGGACATGGTGCAGCCAGAGAAGTTTGTGAATTAATTATGCACGCGAGAGGAACGCTTGATTCGCAGATTCAACAATTTCTTGATGACTGAACCTATTTGCACAAGCCTCCGTGTTTCCAGTATGCCTGGTTAGTCCATGACATCGTTGCGCTGGAAAATAGCCATTATATTAAGCTTGCTTGCCATTGGCAGCGCCTGGCTGCTGAACCGTTTATCTGAAACCGGGTCTACTGAAATATCTGTATTACGGCATGATCCTGATAATTATATGTATGAGCTGACAACATTGACTATGAATCAGGATGGTTCTCCAAAAAATAAACTTTATGCAGACTACATGGCACATTATCCAGATGACAATACAATAGAACTAATCAACCCCAAGCTGGAGATATTTCGAGAGGAAGGGCAGCCAACCACAATTACTGCGGAGAAAGGTTGGGTTACCGAAGATAATGAGGTTATCCTGCTAAGTGGAAAGACAAGATTACTACAGATAGATGCTGACGGTGTCAGAGAACTGGAAATTATTACCAGCGATGTCCGCGTCCTCATGGATCAGGAATATGCAGAAACGGATAAACCGGCAACAATCTATGGGGAAAAAATTACCATAAAAGCAACCGGCATGAACGCCTACCTGAGCGAAAACAGACTAGAGCTACTTAACAATGTATATACAAAAATTCTACCCTGAAAAATTCTACTTCGGAAAATTCCAGTCTGGAAAATTCTACCCTGGGCTATCCACCATTCTACGCAGCATAGCATTTACCAGCATAGTGTTTGCCTGGGCAGGCCTTTTCTTTAGTGTGAGTGCCTGGGCCTTATCAACAGACAAGGACCAACCAATAGAAATAGAAGCAAACAGTGCTGATCTTGACGATGAAAAAGGCGTAACCATCTATCGTGGTAACGTCATATTAACTCAAGGTAGTGTGCGTATGACCGGCGATACTATGACAGTTTATTTTACAAACGATGAGCTGGATACCCTGATCATGGAAGGTCAACCGGCACGATATAAACAACTTCCAGATGGCAGCAAAATCTATGATGAGGCAGAAGCGCTGAGGATGGAATATTATGAACTTAAAAATATGATCATTCTTATCGACAAGGCCTCATTTAAACAGGAAGGCCTGAGCTTCAGCGGTAACAGGATTGAATATGATACGGAGCACAGCAGGGTCAGGGCCAAAGGCAGCGTCAAACAACAAACCGGTTCAAGCTCTTCAGGCTCAAGTGGTGAGCGTGTCAAAATTATTCTCAAACCCAAAAAGAAGAAACAATAATAATTTATGAGTGTTCTATCGGTCAGGCATCTCAGCAAATCGTATCGCTCCCGACAGGTTGTTAAAGATGTAAGCCTGACTGTTCATGGCGGTGAAATTGTCGGCTTGCTGGGGCCCAATGGCGCAGGCAAGACTACCAGCTTTCACATGATCGTTGGTCTGATTCAATCCGACGAGGGCACTATCCAGATCAACAAACGTGAGATCAGTGACTTGCCCATGGATCAGCGTTCACATCTGGGTCTTGGCTACCTGCCGCAGGAAGCATCCATCTTTCGCAAGCTGACCGTTGAAGAAAACATCATGGCCATTTTGGAAACCCGGCCAAAGCTCAGCGAGAAAAAGGCCAAACAACGGCTTGAAAACCTGTTGCGAGAATTTCATATCACACACCTGCGTGATCATATTGGCACAAGTCTCTCTGGTGGTGAGCGCCGACGGGTGGAGATCGCCCGATCTCTGGCCACCGAGCCACACTTCCTCTTGCTTGATGAGCCCTTTGCCGGTATCGATCCTATCTCCGTGAGTGATATTCAAAGAATCACCCGCTACCTCAGTCAACACGGTATCGGTATCCTTATTACCGACCATAATGTACGTGAGACATTATCCAGCTGTGATCGGGCCTATATCGTCAATGATGGTCGCATCATTGCCGAGGGGACCCCGGACGAAATACTGCAAAACGATCAAGTCAGAGACGTTTATCTAGGAGAAGATTTTAGTTTGTAGCAGGCCCGGATCTTCACTCTAATATGCCCCTGTAATCCCATCAAATATTTACTGTTGCAATATTTGTTCCAATTTTCCTGCAAAGCATTTTTTTAGGTTAAACTCAGCGTATGAAAGCCTCGCTTCAACTAAGAATCGGTCAAAGTCTGACCATGACGCCACAGTTGCAACAGGCAATTCGCCTGTTGCAACTATCTAGCATGGAATTACAGGTCGAGATACAGGAGGCACTGGAATCCAACATGATGCTGGAAACAGCGGAAGAGGCTTCCGCAGAAAATGATGATGTCGAAAAACCGGAAGGAAATGACCCCGAAGAAAATAGCCCAGAAGAAAATCTCTTAGACACAACACAGGAGACGGGCTCTGCGACAGAGCTGGAGAATATTCCAGATGAACTGGCTGTTGACAGTGTCTGGGAAGATACCTTTGAAAGCAGTATTTATGAACCCAGTACCAACACCTCCCAAAGTTATGAAAGCTCTCAGTTTAGTTTCGAAAATCAAAATAGTCATGTCGAAACGCTGGGAGAACACCTGCTTTGGCAGTTAAACCTTACACCCATAAGTGACACGGACCGGGCAATTGCCATCACCATCATCGATGCGCTGGATGATGATGGCTATTTAACCTCTGATCTCACAGAGTTACATTCCTCTTTAAACAGAGAAATCGATGGCGAAGACACGGCAGCAGAAGAGTCGGAAATTGGGCTGGATGAAATAGAAGCAGTGTTACATATGATTCAGGCCATGGAGCCAACCGGCGTTGCTGCCAGGGATTTACGGGAGTGCCTGTTGCTACAGCTACGCCAGTATGACAAAGACGCTTCGTTGCTGACATTGGCTGTAGAACTTGTTTCAAAATATCTTGATTTACTTGCCAGCAGAGACTTTAATCAGCTCATGAGGCGACTCAAACTGGATCAGGAAAAACTACAGGAGGTTATTGTCTTAATCCAGTCATTGAATCCGCGTCCAGGTGGACAAATACATGAGACGCGCACAGAATATATCACCCCTGATGTTTATGTCAGAAAGGCCAAGGGGCGCTGGAGGGTTGAGCTCAATTCAGAATTAATGCCGCATTTAAGAGTCAATACCAGCTATGCTAGTATGATACGCAGGGCAGATAACAGTGAAGACAATGTGTCCCTGAAATCTCACTTACAGGAAGCCAGGTGGTTCATCAAAAGCCTGCAAAGCAGGAGCGAAACCTTATTACGTGTCGCAACATGTATCGTCGAACGGCAACGTGCCTTTCTTGAATATGGAGAGGAAGCCATGAAACCAATGGTTTTACATGATGTGGCCGAGGCACTGGGCATGCACGAATCTACTGTTTCACGGGTAACGACTCGTAAATATATGCACACACCTCGAGGTATATTTGAACTCAAATATTTTTTCTCAAGCCACTTGAGCACAAGTCATGGTGGCGAGGCATCTTCGACAGCGATCCGCGCACTCATTAAAAAATTAATCGCTGCTGAGACACCCCAAAAACCATTAAGTGATAGTAAAATTTCAGCATTGTTATCTGAACAGGGGATAAATGTTGCCCGCAGGACGGTGGCAAAATACAGAGAGGCCATGGCAATTCCACCTTCTAATGAAAGAAAACGGCTTGCCTGATATCAAGTACCTGTATCACAATAATCTGGTATCACAATAATAACGATTACAACAAACCGCAGGAGTTAAATATGCAAATCAACATTACCGGCCATCATGTCGATATAACACCCGCTTTACGCACTTACGTAGAAGAAAAATTTGAACGTCTTGAAAGGCATTTCGATAACATGACAAATGCCCACGTTATCCTTGAGATAGAGAAAGACAGACAAAAGGCAGAGGCCACTATTCATATCAGCAGGGGACAAGTTTACGCAGATTCGGAAGATGAAAATATGTATGCAGCTATCGATAGTCTGGCTGATAAGCTTGATCGTCAAATCAAGAAACATAAAGAAAAATTAAAAGATCATCATCGCGGTGAAGGGCTTAAAAACCAGGAAGCCGTCTAGCGTAACAACCGCTGATATCCATACAAAAAAACAAATTAAAAAGTCATGCAAATATCAGAAATACTTTCTTCTGACAGCATTCTTTGTGGTCAATCGTTTTCGAGCAAAAAATCGACGCTGGAAGAATTATCAAAACTCCTGGCCAATACCGATCCCTCTATCAGCTATATCGAGGTGTTCGATTGTCTGGTGGCCAGAGAAAAGTTAGGCAGCACAGGGCTTGGCAAAGGCGTCGCCATCCCACATGGCAGACTTAAAGGCAGCAAAAAAACTATTGCCGCTTTTGTCCAATTACAACATGGGATTAATTATGACGCTATAGATGAGCCCCCCGTTGATATTTTATTTGCACTGCTTGTACCTGAAAATTCTACTGACGAGCATTTAAAAACGCTGGCTCATCTGGCTGAAATGTTTAGCAACACTGAAACGCTTGAACATCTAAGGTCAGAGGCAAGTATCGAAGGAATATACAAAATACTCACAGGGTAATCGCTATGCCGGACATGACCAGTCAAATTACAGTAAAAGAACTCTTTGACAGTCACTCTGAAAAATATGGCCTGCAGTGGATAGCGGGACAACAAGGCGGCACGAACATCATTCTTCCCGAAGAATCAAAAGATAGCCAGACAGCTGCCACCAAAGGCACAAAAAGGAAGAAAAACATCTCCGGTGGAAAGACAACAGAAAGCGGCTCCCTGGTTGGCTACCTTAACCTGATCCATCCTCACCAGATCCAGATTCTTGGTGGCACAGAACTAAAATACTTCGAAGGCCTGAGAAGTATTTCAAAACAGGATGCCATTCGCCAGTTATTCATGCCAGGTCCAGCATGCATTATTGTTTCCAACAAAAAGACCGTGCCCACCTTTCTGAAGAGAAAATGTAACGAACACAGTGTTCCTCTTTTCAGTTCGCCGCTGACAAGCAATAAACTTTCTGATTCCCTGCATTACTATCTGAACAATCTATTCGCCGATGTTTTAACACTACACGGTGTTTATATGGAAGTTCATGCCATCGGTGTCTTGTTAATCGGGCCAAGTGGCGTCGGCAAAAGTGAGCTGGCTCTGGAGCTTATTACTCGTGGACATCGACTGGTAGCTGACGATGCGCCTCAATTCTCTCGTATTGCGCCGGACATCATTAATGGCACATGCCCAGCTGCACTACAGGATTTTCTTGAGGTGAGAGGCCTTGGCATTATCAATGTTCGCGAATTGTTTGGCGATAGCGCCATCAAGATTAACAAATATCTCAGACTCATCATTCGCCTGGAACCTTTAAGCAAGGAAAGTATTAAACAGATCGATCGACTGGAAGGTAGCTACACCACACAAAATATTCTGGATCTGGAAATACCGGAAATCACCTTGCCCGTCGCTCCAGGCAGAAACCTTGCCGTTTTGCTGGAATGCGCCGCAAGAAACCACATGTTACGCATGAGCGGCTATAACGCTTCCGAAGAGCTCACGGAAAGACAAACAGCCCTGATGCAAGAGAAAAAATAGTGTCGAAGAACAAGCAACGGCTGATCGTGATAAGTGGCCTTTCAGGCGCTGGCAAAACTGTTGCCTTACACACCCTTGAAGACTCAGGTTTTTATTGCATTGATAATCTGCCAATTGGCCTGCTTAATGAATTTGGACATCAATTAACAGATCTGGAAACCATCCCCGCAGAAGAAATCGCCGTCGGCATAGATGCAAGAAATCCTGAACACCTGATCGCCAACTTGCCCGAATCAATAGAGTTACTTAAACAAAAAAATCTGTCTGTTGAGCTGATTTATTTTGAAGCGAATGATGACATTTTAACAAAAAGATACAGCGAAACACGGCGCAAACATCCTCTATCTTCCGGTGCTGTTTCGCTAACGGACGCAATCAAAAAAGAGCGTGGAATCATGGAGCGATTTTCTGATAGTGCAGACTTGCGCATCGATACCAGCCTGCTGTCGATGTATGAATTACGCGATCTTGTTCGAGAACAAATCGTCAACCATCCAACGGAGGCCTTGTCTATGCAGTTTGTTTCCTTCGGCTACAAACATGGTGTTCCCAAGGATGCTGATTTTGTTTTTGATACACGATGTTTACCAAACCCTTACTGGGAAAAAGATCTTCGATTATTTACGGGCAAAGACAAGGCTGTAATCGAATTTCTGGAAACCCAGGATCTGGCAAAAGATTTATATATGCAACTAAGGGATTTTGTTTCTTACTGGACGCCACATTTCGAAGCCAGTAACAGAAGCTACCTTTGCTTTGCAATTGGCTGTACCGGCGGACAACACCGGTCTGTTTATCTGGCAGAAAAACTCGCCGATCACTTCCGGCAACAGAATAAACACGTGATCATTAATCACAGGGATATTTAACAGGAAAGAAGTTTAATGAGTGTTGGTATATTAATTATAAGTCATGACGGCATCGGCCCCGCAATACTTGGTACTGCCACGTTGATGCTGGATGATTGTCCTTTGCAAACGAAACTATTAACTACCTCTCGTGATAGTGATCCTGATCAGCTCACTGAAGATGCTATAGAACAGATAGCAGTACTGGATACTGGAGAGGGCGTCCTGGTATTAACAGATCTATACGGCTCAACACCCTGCAATATTGCCCAGAAACTTACCTCGCAAAGACATGTACACGTTGTTTCCGGTTTAAATCTTTCCATGCTGATTCGGGTATTTAATTATCCCCAGCTCATACTTGAGGAGCTCTCTGAAAAAGCAGTCAGTGGCGGCAAGGATGGCATCATGAAAATAGTATCAGAAAAATAATTATGGCCAACAGAACAATTACCATCGTCAACAAACTCGGACTGCATGCACGTGCAGCGGCTAAATTCGTCCAGACTGCCTCAGGCTTTGGCTGCGAAATAAACCTTAAACATGGTAGCCGGGAAGTAAGTGGTAAAAGCATTATGGGTGTGATGATGCTGGCCGTCGGCAGGGGTACAGAAATTGAAATCATTGCCCATGGCAGTGATGAAAAGCAGGCGCTGGATACCCTGGAAACCCTGATTCTCGATCGTTTTGGAGAAGATGAATGACGATTGCTTTACATGGCATGGGGGTATCGAGAGGCATTGCCATTGGCAAAGTCCATGTCGTTAAAAGAGATCAGCTTGATATTCGTGAATATAGTATCAAGAGAAACCGTCTTGATGATGAAGTAAAACGTTTCGAAAATGCATTGACAAATGCTCGACAACAACTCCGGGCAATTCGTGAACATATTCCTGCTTCTACCAGCGTGGATATTGAAGCTTTCATCGACACACACCTGCTGATGCTGGACGATGTTGCCCTGACTAAAGAACCGATGCGCCTGATAAAAGAACTCTGCTGTAATGCTGAGTGGGCACTAAAACTTCAGCGAGATGCGCTGGTTGCCGTATTTGATGAAATGGATGATGCCTATTTACGCACGCGTAAGGATGATGTGGATTATGTGGTTAACCGTATTCAGCGTTTATTATTAAACCAGACCCCGCTGAAACACGAAAAATCCGATCAGCGATTAACGGGTTATATCGTCATGGCCAATGATTTGACCCCTGCCGATACGGTGTTAATGCAACACCATGGCATTGCCGCCTTTGCCACCGAGTTAGGTGGACCGACATCACATACTGCTATCCTGGCTCGTAGTCTCGGTATCCCGGCAATTGTTGGTTTGCAAAACGCCTTACGTTACATCAAGGATGATGAAGAGATTATTCTTGATGGGTCTCGCGGAATTATTCTGGTCGATCCAGAGAGACATGAGTTGTTGCACTACCAGCGTTTGCAGAAAGAAGAAAAACGCTACTTCAGCAAACTTGGCAAACTCAAAAACAAACCCGCCATCACGCTCGATGAAGTCAATGTCGCATTATATGCAAATATTGAATTACCAAAAGATTTCGAAACCGTTGTTGAGGTTGGCGCCGTGGGTGTAGGTCTATACCGTACTGAGTTTCTTTATATGAATCGGGAGACTCCTCCCGATGAAGAAGAACATTATACCACCTACAAAGGAGTCATTGATGTCCTCAAAGGACTGCCTTTAACCATTCGCACCCTGGATCTGGGTGCCGATAAACAGGTTGATGGCGGCAGACAAAGTGGGCCGGTCACAACCAATCCTGCGCTAGGCTTGCGTGCGATCAGATTATGCCTGAAAGAACCTGCTTTATTCCGCCCGCAGCTACGTGCCATTATTCGTGCCTCGGTGCATGGACCAGTCCGGATACTGGTGCCCATGCTCTCCAACGTGCATGAAATGCAACAAGTCTTGCAGATGATCAGTGACATTAAAATGGAGCTTGATGAGCTCAATATCCCTTATGACCATAACCTGCAGATTGGCGGCATGATAGAAGTCCCGGCCGCAGCTGTCTGTGCTGATATCTTTGCCAGGCAACTGGATTTTCTATCCATAGGCACCAATGATTTGATTCAGTACACCATGGCCATTGACCGCGTAAACGACGAGGTCAACTATTTATATGATCCATTGAATCCGGCAGTAATAAGACTGATTCACACCACTATCAAGGCCGGCAAAAAAGAAAATATCCCGGTTGCGATGTGTGGGGAGATGGCCGGTGAAACAAAATACACGCGCCTGTTACTAGGGCTTGGCTTGCGCGAATTCAGTGTGCACCCGGCAACCTTGCTGGAGGTTAAACAGATCATTATCGACAGCAATGTTAGCGAGCTTCAAACGCTGGCAAACAAGGCTTTAAAGGCAAGCAATGGCATAGAAGTCGCCAATATTATGCGTGAAACTACAGCCTGACAACAAAACAAATGCCTTAATAATTCCCTCGGAAAAATCTAATAACATCAAGCTAATAAATTAACTACTTAAGATTCTACTGCCTATTCTTTTTTCTGACTGTTACACTTGCGTCATCTATTCAGGGCACTAATCATGAATGATCTGACTCAACCAGGCGTAACTCAGGATACCCTTACACAACTGCACGAGATGCTTGCAAGCAAGTCACTCGATCACGCCCGAGACTTATTGTCGGAGATGCACCCTTCAGAGGTTGCAGATTTTCTGGAGAGCCTGCCAGGAAAATCTCGCGAGAAAATCTGGAACCTGCTTGAACTGGACAAGGAGGGCGACGTACTTGCCCACCTCCAGGATGCCGTCCGCAGTGAACTACTCGAGCAAATGCATCCTCATGAAGTTGCCGCAGCAACCAGAGATCTGGAGACAGATGATGTCGCTGACATTATTCAGGATCTACCTGAAGATGTTCAGGATAGTGTGTTGCTGTCCATGGATGAACAGAACAGATTACGACTGGCTTCAGTTTTATCATATCCGGAAGATACGGCCGGCGGCCTGATGAATACTGATGTTATTCCCATCCGTGCTGATGTAACGCTGGATGTGGTCATGCGTTACCTCCGGCGCGTAGCAAATATCCCTGAGAAAACAGATAACCTGATGGTGGTAGACCGAGAAAACCAATATCTGGGTGTGCTGTCTATAATAGATATCCTGGTGGGTAACCCTGATGATAGTGTTGGCGAACTAATGATAGAGGAAGCCGGCATCTCTACGCATCTCTCCGCCATTGAAGTTGCCAAGATATTTGAACAACGAGACTGGATTTCAGCAGCAGTAGTCAATGACGAGGGTGTGCTGCTTGGACGTATCACCGTAGATGACGTTGTTGATGTGATTCAGGATGAAGCAGAACAAACCGTCAGGAGCATGGCAGGTCTAGGTGATGACGATATGTTTGCACCAATTTTTACCAGCACCAAACGTCGGGCAGTCTGGTTAGGCATTAATCTGGCAACCGCCTTTCTTGGTGCCTGGGTCATTGGTCGATTTGCGGACACCATTCAACAACTGGTCGCACTTGCAGTGCTCATGCCTATTGTTGCTGGCATGGGTGGTGTCGCTGGAAGCCAGACGCTAACGATTGCTATTCGTGGTATTGCTCTGGGTCAATTAGGCAAAAGTAATGCCCGCGCCTTGATGTTAAAAGAGATCGCAGTTGGTTTATTAAATGGCCTGATGTGGGCCTGTGTGGTCTCTGTCATTGTTATCTTCTGGTTTGGTGATGTTTCGCTTGGTTTCATCATTGCCCTGGCGATGATGGTAAATTTACTGGTTGCGGCATTGGCCGGGGCGGTGATTCCTTTGGGGCTGAAAAGGTACGGGATTGATCCTGCGATAGCCGGGGGTGTCTTGTTGACGACGGTGACGGATGTGGTTGGGTTCATGACTTTTCTTGGCTTGGCATCTATCTTTCTAGTCTCATAAAAGAATATCCGTCATTCCCGCAAATGCGGGAATCCAGTCAAATGTATCCCGCCGATAAAAGGCGGAACCAATGCTAAAATATAATTCCTATATCAAACCTGCCGTAAATAACACAGAGACAATGTTAATCACGAAATAAAAATGAATCAGATCTCCCCAAAAATCAGGATTTGAAGAATGACAAATTTATACCAACTACCCGATGACTTACCCGTGCCTGTTGACGATGGGGCCTGTGATCATCTTCAGGGAATGTCGCTGCCTTCCTTGTTGCTTAAAACCAGTTCTGGTAATTCTCTGGATCTTTCAAAAGAAAAAGGCATCGTTGTGATTTTCTTTTACCCGATGATTGGAAGTCCTGATTCACCACCGATGGAAGACTGGAATGATATTCCTGGTGCCAGGGGTTGTACGCCGCAAACATGTTCATTTCGAGATTCTTACAATGAATTAACAGAATTGGGTGCCAGGGTTTTTGGTGCGAGTTCTCAGGCTATTGAAGAACAACGTGAAGCGGCGGTTCGATTAAAATTACCTTTTGTGCTTTTAAATGATTCTGCCTTTAAATTAACTGAATCACTCAAGCTACCGACATTCGAATACCAAGGGGTTAAGATGATCAAGCGGTTAACGCTGATAATGGTAGACGGCGTGATCAGAAAGGTATTTTATCCTGTATTTCCACCAAATGAGAATGTTAATCACGTCATCTCCTGGCTAATCGAGGAAATGCATTAATAGTAGTAAACGGAGACAAACCACCAATTAATAATTATGAATAACCACGAAATAGAAACTGGATTGAGAGTAATCTGGGTACGCTATGAGAACATGAAGTTTGCTGTCTTAATAGCAGTGATGTTGGCTATTCTTGGAACTGCATTTCTTCGTGTCATTCCGTTATTGGGTATCGCCAGTGAATTTTTTGCCTTTTTGATGGCTTACTATTTTTGGTTGCGTTATTTCTCAAGTCCTTGTCCAAAATGTGGGGATAGATTCACTGGTCTATGGGGGAGGTCCTTGTTTGGGTTTGCGCGACCTGCAAAATGTCAGAACTGTGGCCTGCCTGCTGGTGGTTGGCCTCAAGAGATAAAGAAGCTCGAGAAAAAATCATAGAAAACCTACCAGCTAAACAACACCCATTCTGAAACGCAAATATCATCGTAGATTTTATTAACCTTACAATCCATTTTCCCATCTCCATTTTTGTCTATCAGGTAATAAGGGGGGCCGAATGAAGGGGTGATTTTCACCTTGTAGACATTGCCATTGACACTATATTCGGTAATGGTTCCGCCATCTTTACCGGGACGGATGGTGATCTCAGGTTCAAGAACTTCGCCACTTTCGACAGGATCCGGGAGTTCAGGGGGTTCCTCCGGGACAGCCGCATATTCTACTGTTTCTTCTTCATAACTCTCAGCGGCCACGAAAAAAGGTGCTAACAGAGCAGCTGCCAGGCTTAATTTTAATAGTTGTGTTTTACTCATCCGTATCTTCCTTATTCTGATAAACCCGTCATGGGCCTAACCAAGTAACTCAAGTGTATCAAAATCAATCCGTAAAACCATACGAATAGCGGGAAAAGCAGTAGAAATGTCTGTAGAACACCTGAATGGTTGGGCAGATCTCGTTTGATCATTCATAATACAGAAAAATTAAATAATACTCATTTCAGGAACTTCCACAGTAAACAATGGACAATAAAAAATTCGTTCTGGTCGACGGTTCATACTACATGTTCCGCGCCTATCATGGCATGCCAGAGTTGAGTAACGGCAAAGGTGAGCCGACCGGGGCGATCTTTGGCGTCATCAACATGGTCCGTAAGTTATTCAATGAATACCAGCCAGATTATCTGGCCGTAGTCTTTGATGCCAAAGGCAAAACCTTCCGTAACGATCTCTATGCAGACTACAAAGCACATCGCCCACCGATGCCGGACGATCTTGTCTGCCAGATCGCGCCCATACACGACATTATTCGTGCCCTGGGCCTGCCCTTATTAGTCATTGATAATGTTGAGGCCGATGATGTCATCGGCACACTTGCCACCCAGGCCAGTAAACAGGGTTTAATGACCTATATTTCATCAGGCGACAAGGACCTGGCGCAACTGGTTGACGATCATGTTCGTCTGGTCAACACCATGAACAATACAGTTCTCGACAGCGACGGGGTGCTTGAGAAATATGGCGTAGCCCCTTCTTCAATTATTGATTATCTTGCCCTGATGGGAGATAGCTCTGATAACATCCCCGGCGTCCCCAAGGTAGGTCCGAAGACAGCAGTCAAGTGGTTAACTGAGCATGGCTCTCTACAGAAAATTGTCGAACATGCCGATCAGATCAAGGGCAAGGTCGGAGAGAGCCTGCGTGCTAACCTGGAGCTACTTTATCTCTCGCAAGAACTGGTCACGCTGAAACTTGATGTTGATCTGGAATTCAAACCCCACGAACTTGTGCAGACAGAGCCAGACAAAGATGCGCTCAGAGAAGCCTATTCCCACTGGCAGTTTAGAAGCTGGCTTTCTGAACTGGATCAGACAGAAAATAATAATGGCGAGAAAACACGGGCACCGGCAAACTCAGGGCCCGCCGCAGAAAAGCGTGAAGAAACTGCAGACGACCCTGTGCCCGGGCAGAGAAAGAAGATGGAGATCAAAACCACCGATAAACAGGAGTATGAAACCATACTTACATCCAGCGCCCTGGATCGCTGGCTAGCAAAACTTGAACAGTCCGAGCTATTTGCCTTTGATACAGAAACTACCAGCCTTGATTATATGGCTGCCCAACTGGTCGGACTTTCATTTTCAGTTGAAGCAGGGGAAGCCGCCTATGTCCCTGTCGCCCATGACTATGAAGGCGCACCAGAACAATTATCACTTGAGCTGGTGCTGGAAAAACTTCGACCATTGCTGGAAGATCCAAAGCAGCCCAAACTAGGGCAGAATCTTAAATACGATAAAAATATTCTGGCCAATTACGATATTAATCTCACTGGTATAGCACATGACACCATGTTGCAATCATATGTCCTGGACAGTACCGCCAGTCGCCATGATATGGATTCACTGGCGCTAAACTATTTACAGCGCACCACCACACACTACGAAGATGTTGCCGGCAAGGGCAGCAAACAAATTCCGTTTAATCAGGTCGCTATTGAAGACGCGGCGCCCTATGCTGCGGAAGATGCCGATATCACATTACAACTGCACCAGAATTTCTGGCCTGAGCTTCAGAAAAACAAAAAACTACAAATTATTTACCAGACCCTGGAAATTCCCCTGCTTTCAGTTTTGTCGCAGGTAGAGCGAAACGGTGTAATGGTGGATGCGGACATGCTTGCCCAACAAAGCCATGAACTCGAATCTCGCATGGGTGAGCTTGAACTGCAGGCTCATGATCTGGCAAAACAAACATTCAATATCAGCTCGCCAAAGCAAATACAAAAAATTCTTTATGAGGACATGCAATTGCCGATCCTGGCAAAAACGCCAAAAGGGCAGCCATCAACGGCCGAGTCCGTGCTGCAGGAACTGGCACAGGATTATGATCTGCCGCGCCTGATTCTTGATTATCGTAGCCTGAGTAAATTGAAGAGCACCTATACCGAAAAATTACCGGGGCAAATCAACGCCAACACCGGCAGGGTACACACGTCTTATCATCAGGCCGTTGCCGCAACAGGGCGTCTGTCATCTTCTGATCCAAACCTGCAAAATATCCCCATCAGGACGGAAGAGGGTCGGCGCATTCGCCAGGCTTTTATCGCAGCAAAAAACTGTGTGTTGCTGGCGGCCGATTATTCCCAGATAGAATTACGCATCATGGCGCACCTTTCCCAGGACCAAGGTCTGCTGGAGGCCTTCAGTCAAAATGAAGATGTGCACAGGAAAACAGCCGCTGAGGTTTTTTCGACAACAATAGATGAAGTCACTAATGACCAGCGTCGTGCTGCCAAGGCCATAAACTTTGGCCTGATCTATGGCATGTCTCCTTTTGGGCTTGCCAAACAACTGGGCATTAGCAGAAGTGAAGCCAAAGATTATATCGATCGTTATTTTGAACATTACCCTGATGTTAAAAATTACATGGAAACTACCCGCGAACGGGCCAGGGAACAAGGTTATGTTGAGACCGTTTTTGGCCGACGACTATACCTGCCGGAAATTAATGCGCGGAATGCCGCGCGTCGACAGTATGCGGAACGAACCGCCATCAATGCACCTATGCAAGGCACCGCCGCAGACATCATTAAACGTGCAATGATTGATATTCAGGCCTGCTTGAATAAAGATTATCCTGACACCAAGCTCATCATGCAGGTACACGATGAACTGGTATTTGAAATACCTGAGGACAAGGTAGAGGTGCTCAAACCTGAAATCATAAACATTATGACCCAGGCTGCGGACCTGTCTGTACCATTACTGGTTGATATTGGAACCGGTAATAATTGGGACGCAGCGCACTAAAAAGGTATTATCCATCATATTATTTCTCAAATAACACCAATCAGAAGAATTACCAACAGGATAGAACGATGCTTTTAATTCCAGCCATTGACATTAAAGACGGCAAATGCGTGCGCCTGCGCCAGGGCCGCATGGACGATGAAACTATCTACGCAGACAGCCCGCTTGATATGGCTAAACGTTGGGTTGATGCCGGAGCAAGGCGCCTGCACCTGGTTGATCTGGATGGGGCGCTGGCGGGTAAGCCTGTCAATGCGGGGATTGTACATGATATCGCCGAAGCCTTTCCGGAGGTGCCCATTCAGATTGGCGGCGGGATTCGTGACGAAGACACCATTCAAACCTATCTAAATGCTGGCGTCAGCTATGTCATAATCGGCACCAAGGCCGTGACTGCGCCACACTTTGTTTCGGATGTTTGCCTGGAATTTCCCGGTCATATTATTGTTGGCCTGGATGCCAAAGATGGCAAGGTTGCAACAGATGGCTGGTCAAAACTCTCGCGCCACGATGCAATTGATATGGCCAAACACTTTGAAAATGATGGCGTTACTTCTATCATTTTTACTGACATTGGTCGTGATGGAATGATGAATAGCGTCAATACCGAAGCAACGCTTGAGCTGTGCAAACAGATTACTATCCCCGTGATCGCCTCCGGCGGCATTACCAACCTGGATGATATCCGTTCACTTTCCGAAGTCGCAGAAGAGGGCATCGAGGGTGCCATCACTGGACGAGCAATCTATGAAGGCACGCTTGATTTTGCTGAAGCGCAAAAACTTGCCGACGAGATATGTACCTACACCGAGAAATCATAACAGCTCTTTCCAAGGAATCTTAAGTAAAATGACACTGGCCAAACGCATTATTCCCTGTCTCGATGTTGACGCTGGCCGTGTCGTCAAGGGCGTCAAATTTGTTGAAATACGCGATGCAGGCGATCCTGTAGAAGTTGCCCGACGTTATGATGAACAGGGGGCCGACGAAATTACTTTTCTGGATATTACCGCCAGCAGCGATGACCGGGAAACCATGGTTCATGTCGTTGAACAGGTGGCCACCCAGGTATTCATCCCGCTGACGGTGGGTGGCGGTATCCGCACACTGGATGACATACGCCGTATGTTGATCGCGGGGGCAGACAAGATCAGCATAAATACTGCGGCGATTAAAAACCCGAATTTTGTTGGCGAAGCCTCGGCACGTTTTGGCGCACAATGTATCGTCGTTGCTATTGATGCAAAATGTACATCAGCAAAAGGCGAAGCAAAAAAATGGGAAATCTTCACTCATGGTGGCAGGAACGCCACTGGCATAGACGCCATTGAATGGGCCGTGCAAATGGAACAACAGGGTGCCGGAGAAATATTACTGACCAGTATGGACAGAGATGGCACGCGTGATGGTTTCGATCTGGAATTAACCAGGGCCATCAGTGAAGCTGTCAATATTCCTGTCATCGCTTCTGGTGGTGTGGGCTGTCTTGAACACCTGGCCGAAGGTGTGCTCGAAGGCAAGGCCGATGCCGTTTTGGCCGCGAGTATTTTTCACTTTGGCGAACATACTGTACAGGAGGCCAAGGCCGTTATGAGTCAACGTGGTATTGAGGTTCGCAACTAGATGTCTACCTCTGACAATCAAACCCGGGAAAATCAAACCCAGGAAAATCAGGCGTGGCTGGATGCCGTCAAATGGAATGTTGATGGCCTGGTTCCTGTTATTGCCCAGGATTTTGAGACAGGTAAGGTCCTGACTCAGGCCTGGATGAACCGCGAAGCTTTATTACTGACACAGAAAGAGGTGCGCGCTGTGTACTGGTCACGTTCCAGACAAAAATTATGGCGCAAGGGTGAAGAATCAGGACACCGGCAAGTCATCAAGGAGATCCTGCTTGATTGTGATAATGATGCACTGCTAATCAGGGTGGAACAGGTAGGCGGCATCGCCTGCCACACAGGACGTGTACGTTGCTTTTATCAACGGCTTGAAAATAATAAATGGGTAATCATTGACCCGGTTATTAAAGATCCTGAAGAAATTTATAAAAAATGATCTCTGTAAATCATACTGTCTCAGCGATACAATCATCCGAAGACTGTTTAAAATATTTCCATTTATATAGCGACTTTCAAACATGACGAATAATGTGCTTAGCGAACTGGCCGAGACCCTGGAAAGCAGAAAAAATGCAGAGCCAGACTCATCCTATGTCGCATCGCTTTATGATAAAGGTCTGGATGAAATCCTGAAAAAAATTGGCGAAGAAGCCACTGAAGTTGTGATTGCTGCAAAATCAGGCGAAAAAACCGCTATAATCCATGAGACAGCAGACTTATGGTTTCACACACTTGTCATGTTGGCGCAACAGGGTTTGGGCCCTGATGACATATTATCGGAACTGGGACGAAGGTTTGGCTTGTCCGGGCTTGAAGAAAAAGCCAGGCGCAAAAAATAAACAGCATTTTGACATTATTTACTTATGCAGCGAATGTGGAGATAAAGTATGGGTTTCGGCATCACAGAATTAGTCATTGTCCTGGTCATTGTCATATTGCTTTTCGGGACAAAAAAACTACGCAGCCTGGGTGGTGATCTGGGCAGTGCCCTTAAAAGTTTTCGCGGGGCAATGAAAGACGTAGACGAACTCGAACACACCGAGAACAAGGACAACAACGTGCAGGACAAGGAAAACAGCGGGACAATTATTGAAGGTGAGATCGATAAATCACCAGATAAATAATCCTGGTAAATAATCTCTACAAATACTGTTGGCAAGTGATCTGATTAACCTGAGCCACCGGCAATCAAACTCTTCTTTCTCTCAGGAGGATGCGTAAAATTTTAATCCCTCCAGTCTATTTCAACAGGTTTTCCAGGTAACTCCCTGTGTTTGATATTGGTTTTTGGGAGCTCGTTATGATCGCGACCATCGCCTTACTGGTTGTGGGGCCAGACAGGCTGCCTGCATTTGCTCAACAGGCAGGAAGATGGCTGGGTAAGTTTCGCCGCTTGATAAACAACCTGCAGAGAGAATTAAAACAGGAATTATTAATAGATGAAAGTAAGGCCTTTAAGCAGCAACTTGGTGATCTTGATGATCTAATGAAAAATGCACCGGATCGAGATCCTGATTTTTCCGGTAAATTGAATCCTGCTGACAAAAAGTCAAGCCACTAAAATTTAATATGTCAGCGAACAATCAGAACGAAACCAGTAAGAACAAAGCTGTAGATGATGGCCCCAATGAGCAGGAGCAGGACAGCTCACAACCTTTCGTAACGCATCTCATAGAATTACGCTCTAGACTTCTAAAGAGTATGTGCGCCATCTTGATTGCTTTTTCATGTTTGTTCTATTTTGCCAATGACATTTATAGCCTGGTCGCAGCACCACTGATCGATCAGCTTTCTCCCGGAAGCACCATGATCGCAACAGAAGTGGCCTCACCTTTTATGGCACCTTTTAAGCTCACCCTGTTTGCTGCTATTTTTATTTCTATGCCTTATCTGCTTGCCCAGCTGTGGGGCTTTGTTGCGCCGGGCCTTTATAAGCAAGAGCAACGTCTGGCTCGACCTTTGCTTATCAGTAGCATACTGTTGTTCTACGCGGGAACTGCCTTTGCCTATTTCGTGGTGTTCCCATTAATCTTTGGTTTCTTTAATGCGGTTGCGCCTGAAGGTGTTGCAGTCATGACAGACATCAGTCGTTATCTGGATTTTGTCCTGAAACTGTTTTTTGCCTTTGGTCTGGCCTTTGAGGTCCCTGTAGCAACAGTGCTGTTGATCTGGAGTGGCTTCGCCTCGGTTGAAACATTAAAAAGAAACAGGCCCTATGTGATAGTGGGCGCCTTTGTCATGGGGATGCTGTTAACTCCTCCGGATGTCATTTCCCAGGTATTACTAGCGCTTCCAATCTGGCTATTGTTTGAAACAGGTCTTTACTTCAGTCAAAGACTACCCATGCACACAGAAACGCTCAATCAAGACGATCAGTAAACAGCAATAATTGTTTTTCAATATTCTCACCTATCCTGATTTGCGGCATGGAGGCCTGCAGTGATTCTTCTATTTCTCGCGCTTCAATATCCTTTTTTGCAGCATAAAATGCTGTTGCAAAATTGTGCCCATCCTGCAGGTGCTTGCCAAATAATGCTTCTCCAAAATAAGTATAATCGCCATCATGTTCACAGCCGAAGGAATTCCTGTCTTTGTCTGCGGCCGTTATGATCAGCGTGTTTTCATCGAACAACGGTTCTATAAAGCCACCGGAATAACACGCGGAAATAACTATCACCCGCCATTTAATACCAGCGTTATCCAATATTGTTTTTATTTTCCCGGGGCCAATATCATTCATCTTCAGCGGAGAGTATTCGACAGATAATTTGTGATCTTGTGATCCATGAGACGTCATCAGCAAAAACAGGATGTCTTCTTCAGGATTCATGGTCTCAGCCAGGGCCATCACTGCTGACTCCAGGTTATGCGCATTGGCTAAAGGTAACTCTTCAACGGTCTCATCATTGTTAATCAGTAATAACGATCTTTCTCTGGTGTCAAATTGATCATCAAATAATTCTTTGACCAGTATCGCTTCATTCATAAAGACATCTTCATCAGCATAGCCTGCAAGTCCCAGAAAATATAAATCAGTTTTCCCTGCTCTTTCTGGCATCAAACTGTCTGTTGCCTGTTTAAGTAAATCGTCTTGCCGATAGAATGTGTCTTCAATATTTATCTGTGTATGTGTCTCTGTGCTCTTTATTTCTTTCGAGTAGTCGGGATACCAAAGAGGCTGCTGCGGCAGTTGAAACAAGGGAACAAAATTTATTAGCCCATAAAATGCAACCAGGACAAAAGATCTGGAAACTGTTGCATGATAATATCGGCGTATACATCGAAATATAATCGCCAGATACCAGATTAGATAAAAATAAAAGATTGCCCAGCTTGTTTCGGTAGAATCAAACCATGTTTGCTTTCCGGCAAGCCAGTCAATAATCAGATATATGCCCCAAACGGCAGGAACAAAGGCAAGGAAAACAATCATGATATTAACAATACTTGCTATATCTTTTTCAATTTGCGCAATGATTGCGACGCTGATAAAGAACAACAGATACAGTGTTGCCTGATAAGTCAGGCCATAAATATTAAATATATTATTCGGGGAAGTATCTACAAAATCATATGCGAATGACAGAAAAAAGGAAAATATCAACAACAAACAAAGCTGTAAAAAACCAAACCTGAATTGCCACAGGGCGGTAGGTACGAACAAGGCAAACCGAGCGCCATACCAGATATTTCGCGCAAGATTTAGACACGGAGTAATCAAGAATTTATCCATATATCAGGTGACCCCAATCAACAAAATATTGGTAAATTTAGTTGCTTCAGGATTGTTCCCAGGGCAAATCGGCAAATCGCCATCCGTTAATAGTATTTCTCTGTTTGTTATTATCCAGATCGCCCTCAAAGCCATCTTCAATATTATAAAGGTTGTTAAATCCCTGGCAGGCCAGGGCTTCGGCCGCGGCCTGAGAGCGTTTGCCACTTCTACAGATTGCTAATATGGCGACGGATTCAAGCCTCTGATCTGAACCTGTTCTCTTTACCAAGGCCTGGCGAACTTTATCTACAAATCCTGTATCGATATTCCAGTCCGGGGCATCCATCCAGGGGATATGCAGAGCGTTAAGTGGATGTCCTACATACTCGTATTCCATGCTCGTTCTCACGTCCAACAGAAGCGCTTGCGGCTCAGCCTCAAGGATTTCCCATGCTTGCTGTGGGGATATTTGTTTTATGCTAGTTTCTGACATGACCACTTCCAGGTAGTTTGGGTATTGTCCAAGCTTATCCTACTCTGGCAGGGGGAATCAAAAAAACACCAACTCTATTACTTGCCTTGGCACTGTTACTTCCTCTGGATTTATGATGCAATACGGGGCTGACATAATAACAATGAGTTACACACAAGATTCGACGAGGAGATATCCATGACAATGGATGATATTGATGGCGTGATCTGGATGGATGGGGAATTTGTCCCCTGGAGAGAGGCAAAAGTCCATGTCCTGACGCATACCCTACATTACGGCATGGGTGCATTTGAGGGGGTACGTGCCTATCATGCAGAAAAGGGCACCGCCATATTCCGCCTGCAAGAACATACTGATCGACTATTCCGTTCGGCACATATTTTAGGTATGCCCATGGCTTTTGATAAGGAAACCATTAATAAAGCCTGTCTTGAATCAGTCAGCAAAAACAAGCTTGATTCTGCCTATATCCGCCCCATGTGCTTTTATGGATCGGAGGGGATGGGTCTGCGTGCTGACAACCTGAAGGTACATGTGATGGTTGCCGCCTGGTCCTGGGGCTCTTATCTTGGCAGCGAAGGCCTGGAGAAAGGCATTCGTATCAGGACATCATCTTACACTCGTCACCATGTCAATATAACCATGTGCAAGGCCAAGGCAAACGGTAGCTATCTCAATTCCATGTTAGCGCTGCAAGAGGCTCTGGACTGTGGTTATGACGAGGCCCTGTTGCTCGATACCGAGGGTTATGTTGCAGAAGGCAGTGGTGAAAACATCTTTCTCGTGCGCGATGGCATTCTTTATACACCGGAGACAACTTCTGCCCTTGAAGGCATTACCAGAGAAACAATTTTCAGCCTGGCGAAAGAAAAAGGTCTGGAGGTTTGCGAAAAAAGAATCACCAGAGATGAAGTATATATTGCAGATGAAGCATTTTTTACCGGGACAGCAGCAGAAGTAATGCCTGTTCGTGAACTGGATGGGCGCAAAATTGGCGAAGGCTGTCGTGGCCCAATCACAGAAATGCTGCAAAAAACCTATTTTGATCTTGTGCATGGACGCTATGAGCACAAACCAGAATGGTTAAGCTACGTTTAATAAGGGAGCCTCTATGAGCAATTATCAAGCTTCAAGAACACCTAATGACAGAAAGACTTTTGAGATTAGTCGTTCGCAACTACCCCTGCATTGTCCGACAGCAGATATGAGCTTGTGGAATTCACACCCACGTGTTTTTTTGCCGATCGAGGAAACTGGCCAGACGACATGCCCCTATTGCGGAACAGAATTTTCTCTGAAAAACGATTGAAAATGAATTACCGGCCCGGCACACCCAGAAGGTGACGACTGAATCTACACAAACACCCGTAATTTGGCGAATTAGTGACGGCAGGCCGGGGCATGACTCACAAAGCAAAGGGCTGATCCAGGCATTAAATCTGATCAAACCCTGTGATTGCCACGATATTAAATTAGCAGACAGGAAGACAGGCCTTCTGGATCTCATTTTAAAAAGATTTCCTGTGGCAAAAGATTTACCGGATCCGGATATGATTATCGGTGCAGGACATGAAACACATTTATCTCTGCTCTGTGCAAAGCGTGCGCGTGGTGGCAAAACTATTGTTATTATGAAACCCAGCATTCCTGCCAGCTGCTTCGATTTTTGTTTTATTCCAGAACATGATGCCCCGAATATGGCAGATAATATTTTCACCACAAAAGGTGCCATAAATTGCATCGCCCCTTCAACTGAACAGGTAAGTGACCGTGGCTTAATATTAATCGGCGGGCCATCAAGGCATTTTTATTGGGACGATGAATATCTTCTGCAACAAATACAGGAAATTGTAACCACGCATGCCGATATTAACTGGGAAATATCAGACTCTTCTCGTACACCTGAAACAACAAGGAACCTGCTAGCAGCGCTGCAACAAGCTAATGCAGAATATAAAAATTGCTCGAGCAAGGGCCCTGCCTGGATTGCCAGACGGCTCAATCTTGCCGCCAACGTGTGGGTGACTATGGATAGCGTTTCGATGGTGTATGAATCCCTCACCTCTGGTGCAGCCGTTGGCCTGCTTGCTGTCCCTGCCAGAAAAACCAGCAAACTTACAGACAATATCGAGGGCCTTGTTGAAGACAATATGGTGACCCCCTACAACAGGTGGCTCTCCGAGCGAAAACTTAACCGGCCCCCTGTTTTACTTAATGAAGCAAAACGTTGCGCCGAACGACTCCTTGAATCTGGTTTGCTGCACTGAAATTGAAAATATCGGTGCCCAGGCTCTTAAAACATGAATTCTAAAACCCCCGAGTCGAAAAACATGGGCCCAAAACCATTGAGCGTTATCCAGTTACTCCCCGCACTAAATGTCGGCGGTGTCGAGCGTGGCACCCTGGAGGTTGCAAAAGAACTTGTTAAGCATGGACACCGCTCCATCGTTATCTCAACCGGCGGCAGACTGGTTGATGAGCTTGTCAGTTCTGGCAGCGAACATATCCAGCTAGATATTGGCAAAAAATCTCTTTTATCCCTGCGACATATTCCTTATCTTCGTAGATACTTTGGTGAAGAAAACATCGACATCGTCCACGCCCGTTCCCGTTTGCCTGCCTGGCTGGCTTATCTTGCCTGGAATACAATGGAGCCGGCCGGCCGGCCAAAATTTATCACCACCGTGCATGGCCCATATAGCGTCAATCCATATAGCAAGGTAATGACCAAAGGACAAAAGATCATTGCTACCTCTGGTTTTATTCTGAAATACATCACTGATAATTATCCCGATGTTGATAAAAATAAAATTACACTGATCCACAGAGGCGTATCAAAAACAGAATTTCCCTTCGCTTTTCAGCCTGATGAAAACTGGCTGAAGATCTGGCACCAACAACAGCCAACGCTCTCAGGTAAATTTATCCTGACCATGCCTGCTCGTGTGACTCGCTGGAAGGGGCATGAAGATTTTTTGAACATATTGGCCCAGATTAAACAACAAAACATCCCTGTTCATGGCCTGATTGCAGGCGGACCACATCATCGTAAAACAGCCTATCTTGAAGAGCTGAAAGACAAGGCACGGGCGCTTGGTCTGGAAAATGAAATCACTTTTCTGGGCCACAGGAATGACATTAAAGAAATTATGTCTATTTCAGATATTGTTCTATCCCTGGCCAAAGAACCTGAAGCCTTCGGCCGGACTGCTTTGGAGGCACTTTGTTTGGGCATACCGGTGATCGCATACAGTCATGGCGGCGCTGCTGAAGTGCTGACAAAAATGTATGCTCAAGGTTGCGTTGAGCCAAATGATATTGCCGCTGCCTGCGATAAAATTATCTCCTTTTACAAAGAGCCTGTGCCAGTAGCAGACAAAAATTTCTTCACGCTTGATAAAATGCTGGCCGACACTTTGTCACTTTACTCCCGAGAGTAATCTCTTTAATGGCTAACAGTGATATACAGTGAATTATAAATATAAATACCACGCACTTCGCCGGGAGTGGTTTAATTTTTCCCTGTTAGCTCATCGCGATTTTGATGCCATGTTGATTAGTATGCACCAGTCAGGCACTCATTGGTTACAATATATGTTGACCCTGGCCCTGGTAAAAAAACTGGGGATAGAACAACCGGAATTTATACAAAATGATTTGTTTTTCGGAAACGCCAGGTCTTATCAATGTGATTATGATGTAGCAAAAATTGCCGGGTCCCACTCTATTCCTCACCTGCTTGTTGGATCAAAACTGTTAAATAAAGCATTACATTTCCCCAAATATCTCGTTTTAGTCAGAGATATGCGCGCTTCGCTGGTTTCAAATTTTGAAAAATGGAAAGACAATGTTGAATATACAGATTTTTCAAGCTTCATTCGTGGAGATGAAAGAGGCAAACGTTTTAATAGTGACATCTGGTGGTGTATTCGTTTTTACAATTCCTGGGGCATGGTTCTCGAAAAGATTCCCGACACAACTATGTTTATCAGATACGAAGATTTAACTACAGATACATTTAATATATTAAAAAATGTTTCAATCTTTCTTGAACTGGACTTGAACGACGATCAAATTCAGTTCGGCATAGACGAAGCGTCGAAAGAAAATATGCGAAATAAAATGAGCCCGGATCATTTAACCGTAGTTAGAAAAGATAGCCGTGATCCTGACGAGTGGTTTTCTACAGAAGATAAAGATTTTTTTGTCGCCGCCTGCGCTGATCACCTTAAGTATGATTTCGGCTATGACCTGAAACAAACAGGATAATTATTTCGCTCTTTTTTACCTGCTAATATGAATATGCATGACCCTGAAAATAAAATTATTGGCCTGATTAAAACCCACTGGTCTTTGTTGCTCATCCTTTCTGCAATCTTCCTGTTTGCAACAAAAACATCCTTCAACGTTCCTGTTTACATAATGGCAGCTATAGGGCTATACAAGCTAGGCAAAAACAGCGATCTTCACAGGGCGCCAGAAATGCATTTCATCTATATTCTGTTTTTCTCGCTTTGGTTACCTATGCTGTTCTCCCTGACAGATGCTGTCGATCTGCCCCATTCACTTAAAACAACACTGCCTTACCTGCGTTTTCTCTTTGCCGGATATTTTATCGTCGATGAAGTAAAGAAAAAGAATCTGTACAGTAAGCTTGTCCTTGGTCTCGGCATTATTATCAGCTTCTGGTGCCTTGATGCACTCTTTCAGTTTTTTGCTGGTGTAGATATCTTTGGCTATCCCAAGCGCGGCGGTTCTATCGGTGGCCTCTTTTCGCCAAAGGGAACTTTAAGTCATGTTCTGGCAATCCTCAGCCCCGTATATTTCGAAATCGTGCGCCGCCATCATTCAAAGCAGAAGTATCTGTGGTTATTACTGTTGATCTTTTTCGTCGTTGTTTTGCTCGGCGGAAAACGAACCGCTTGGATGATGCTCCTGTCCAGCTGTAGTCTTTATAGTATCTACCTGATCTATCTGTATAGATCGGCGACCCTTAGAGTTATCCTGGTAATAACCCCGGTTATTGCGCTCATTCTCGGTTTGTTGATCACACAATACCAACCCTTAAGCACACGGGTGGACAGGACAATGGGTTTGTTTAGCGGGGATTATGAAGAAATAAACAAGGCAACGGCTATGCGTCTTTCGATTTGGGAAACAGGAATAAAAATCTATGATACACATCGGATAAATGGTATCGGCCCCAGAGGTTTTCGTCATGTCTATGCAGATTTTGCCGACGCTGATAATTTCTGGGTTATAGACAGGAGCGGTCAGACCCACCCCCATCTGACCCTTCTGGAGATACTGGTAGAAACCGGCACCCTTGGTCTTTTGGGATATCTAGTCTTCTGGCTATATTTAATCCGACTATCATTTCGATTGCTCAAAGAAAATAAAGCCCATCACCTGCCCTGGCTGGCTTTTTATGGATCTTACTGGTCCTCTCTAATCTGGTGGATCATTCATGTTTCCGCGTGTTTCATTTTTTCAAGCCAGGACAATAGAATTTAATGTCGAACATTCTCATCATTAAATTAGGTGCTCTTGGGGATATTGTCATGGCGACATCTTTAATCAATCAAATTCAGTCTTTTCATTCAACAGACAAGCTGTTTCTAATTACCGCTGAGCCTTACGATACAATTTTCCGTGACTGGAAAGGTTTAACTGTTCATGCCGTAAAAAGAAAAGGCTTCCGAAATAATCTACGGACTATTGCCTGGATCAGAAAAAATCATTTTGAGTCTGTATATGATTTACAATCAAACGATCGTACTGTCCTATATTGTGCCTTATCAGGAATTCGCAGGAGGGTCGGCAATCATCCCCGATACCCGTATAACGTCCACCCTGAAGAGCCCTATAGAGGACAGTGTCATATCTATGATCGCATGTTGGACGTACTCAAATCAGCTGGCATACCGGCCAAACATGCTGCCCCATCCTTGCCTGTAACAGATGAAGAAAAACAGCATGTTCGTACCTGGCTAAAAGAACACCAACTGATTAAACATGACTTTATTATTATTCACGCAGGAGGAAGCAGACAACATCCTGAAAAACGCTGGCCGTATCACAAACAGCTGGCAGAAATATTATCCGCCAGAAACAAATCCATCATCTGGATTGGTGGAAATGACGATATTGAAATAAATGAAAACCTGTCTTCAATCACAGGAACAAACTCAACCGGTCAATTTACATTTTCCGAATTGGCAGAACTCGGTCGACATGCATCGTTCGCTATAGCGAACGATTCTGGTCCTATGCATATTCTTTCATGCTCCGGCATCCCGGTGTACGCATTCTTTGGTCCAACAAACTGGCAACGCAATCATGCTGTTGGTCAAAGAGATTATGTCTTCTCGCCCGTAATAATATCTGCAGGTGATGCTTCCGCTGGCCTTAATGACGACGTATTTTCCCCTGTCTCGCTTGATAAAATAAAATTAACGTATGTCATTGATCGTCTGGAAATGGATGGGCGCATTTAAATCAGGCGGTGAGTCCCTCATACAACTGCACAATTTTCGGAACGACAACCTTTTCTGAATAGGCGTTGTTAAAAACACAAAGTGCTTTTTCAGCTTTCTTAAGGCGCCCTTCTTTGTCGCTTATGGCAATACTCAATGCCTTTGCGAGCGCATCTACGCTCCCCGTTTCAACCAGATACGAAGTTTCTTCATCCAGTATTTCGCTGGGGCCTTGGGTTCGTGTAGATATTAACGGCGTGCCCCTTGCCATAGCCTCGAGCACGACAATACCAAAAGGCTCATCAAGTGAAGGCAAGACAAAGATATCTGCCTCCTCCAAAAAGTCACTTATAGAGTCTATCCAGCCGCAAAATTCTACCTGATTATTCAGGCCAAGTGTTTCGCTAAGATCGAGTAAAGATGGCTTCTCTTCACCATCCCCACCCAAACGCAAACTTACTCGGGCTCCCGACTCGATCACTTTATCTAGCGCTTTTAACAAAATATGAAAACCTTTCTTTTCGACCATCCTGCCACAACTAGCTATAACAAGGGGGTCATTGACATGTCGTGACACAGTTTCTACTGCAGGTAACCGTGAGAAATTAGGAATAACTTTTGTCTTTTCTGGGGAAACCCCTTGCCGGACAAGATATTTTTGCTGATCTCTTGTTGTGGTAATGAAGATATCAACATTTTTATAATATTTCAGATCTACATAATTATGTGTCTTTACAACCAAGGGGATTTCATTTTTTTGGCAAATTTTACCTGCCATATATGCCCCTCTGGCCAGATGAGCATGCACAATATCCGGCTCAAAGCGTTCAATCGCTTTTCTCATCTTTTTCAGAGCAAACAGGTCCCACCAGCCAGCAACAGTAAACGACTCTACAGTGGTGCCGGGAATGCCGGTCAAGCGATCCATTTCCTGAAAATCACGATGGCAAACAACCTGTACCTCGTGTCCGTGCTCGGCCAGAATCGAAGACAAATCCACAAAATACCTTTCTGCACCACCAAACCCCTTTGCCAGCATCAATTGTGTTATTTTCATTTTGACATTATCTGTTTTTGCAATAGTCTTACGACATCATCCACGGCTATATCATGTATGTCCTGTTTTTCTCCAACCAGCCATAAAGCTTTTCTCCCCAGGGCCGATAACGTTCTGGCTCTCCTGTCCGAAAAACTGTTAGTGTCGGGACTCCCGGCGGCGCTTGCCAGATGCCCAAGGCCAGAATCGTTGCCAACAAAAAATTCCAGGCTTTGCTGTATGCAACTGCTTCAAGAATGCTTGTTCTCCCACACAGGTTAATACACGGGACATCTGTTCTCGAAGAAATATAATTGGACTGTTCCCTGTCCCTGTTGTCGCCCAGAAAAATAACAGCATCAAAATTATTGCCGATTTTTTCTACCAGGGATAGATAGTTCTCTTTTGGCCATATCTTTTTTTCTGCTTTCGCCCCCGTGCCCAATCCTAACAATCTTTTTCCGTAGTAATCCCCAAGAGACTCTTCAGCAAATTTTTTTTCTTTAGTGCTGGTCCAAACAAAACATTGAGGTGGATCGCCTTGATAGATCTTTGAAATGATACCTAAATGCTGCTGCACTGAATGTGCATCCGTTTTTATTCTGTTTAACTTCGTATACCTTTTCCCTGCAGGTAACAAATAGGCCAGGCCATCAGTGCGAAGATCTACAATCAGATCATAAGACCGGGCCCATAAGTCCACGAGTAGTGCGGGAACTCCCCTTAAAAATCTGTTTTTCTGTTTGTGGAATATACCCCCCCGATAAGGACAGTGCTTAAAGATCTCGCTGGAACGCTGATCACCAACAATATCGATGACGGCCTCAGGATAAAGTTCATGCAAGGCCCGAAGCACGGGCGTTGTCATCACTACATCGCCTATATTACTTAAGGATATAAATAATATTTTGTTGACCACGTCTTTCATCTCTTTTCGACTATTTTTGCGGGCTGGTTTTTATTTACCAATACAGAATTTTGAGAAAATTTCACCCAGGAGATCGTCGGCAACAAAACTTCCGGTAATTACGCCCAGAGATTCCTGGGCCAGGCGCAGATCTTCTGCTAATAGCTCCAGGGTATTTTTATTTTCCAGGTGCTGTAGCCCCCTGTCCAGGAACCCTTTCGTTGCAGAAAGTGCATTCAGGTGGCGTGTTCTGGCCATGTACACATCTTCGCCTGTGCTGTTTAAGCCCATGATTGTTTTCAGATATAGAATCAGGGCTTCAAACCCTTCCCCTGTTTTAGCTGATAGAAACACCTCTGTCTCTCCTTTATTTTTTTCCAGCAACTCCTGTTTGTTATCAGCTAAATCAATTTTATTTTTTACCAGCAGTATTTTTACTTTGTCAGAGCACGCGTCCAGAATTCTTTGTTCTTCAATGCCAATATCTTTGTCGTGCTCTACCAATAACAAAATAATATCAGCCTGACTTACTGCATTTAATGCACGCTTTATCCCCTCTTCTTCAATATCGTCTTTACTTTCTCTGATCCCTGCCGTGTCCAATATATTGAGCGGTGCGCCCTCTATAAGAATATTTTCATCAACGATGTCCCTCGTTGTTCCCGGTATTTTGCTTACAATTGCGGCCTCTCTTCCTGAAAGTCGATTTAATAAACTTGATTTGCCCACGTTTGGTTGTCCGACAATTGCCAGACGCAAGCCCTCACCCAACATTGCTCCCTGCTGTGCCCCCTTAAGAATCTTGCCAAGCTCATCGATACAGCCACTTATCTTTTCCTTTACCCCGGCATCCTGGATAAAATCTATTTCTTCTTCTGGAAAATCCAGCGCGCCCTCTACAGATGTTCGCAAATCAACCAGTCTTTGTAATAAGTCATTTATCTTGTGTGAAAATTCTCCTTCCAGGGAACGTATCGCGCTTCTGGCCGCTTGCGATGAAACGCTGTCAATTAGCCCGGCCACTGCCTCCGCCTGCACAAGATCAATTTTGTTATTAATAAATGCGCGCTCGGTAAATTCCCCTGGCCGTGCCTGCCTTGCGCCTAACTCAATTACACGATCAAGCAACATTGTCATCACCACCCTGCCGCCATGTCCCTGAAGCTCAACAACATGCTCTCCTGTATAGGATGCTGGCTGTGGGTAGTAAATGAGGATCCCGCTGTCGATGAGTGTGCCATCTCCAGCTAGAAAAGATGAAAACCTTGCTTCTCTGACCCCCAGATCGTGAGTCTGCGATCCTTGCTTTAAAAGTTGATTTGCGATTATCGGTGCGTCAGCACCGGAAAGACGAATGATTCCAACGCCACCTCGACCAGGTGGTGTTGCAATTGCGGCGATGGTGTCGTTGCGTACA
>PVMK01126744.1_pt1 | contig 43930 bp, 38 predicted proteins | sample 1853481 | NCBI WGS metagenome assembly PVMK01 (sample SAMN08533507, study PRJNA380276) | Marine sediment metagenome, whole genome shotgun sequencing project.
CCTGATAACTGACTCTTCATAATTATCGGGCCCGACACGGACGATAAGATCATCTCTGTTGACGCCACAGGCCATATTGCCAAACAACATAAAGCCGACACCCCCGAACATCTTCTTTTCCACGAGACCCGTCTGATTATCCATAATTAAGCGAATCCGTTCAGCCAGACCTTCATCGTAGGCCATATTTACCTCACCAACTATTATTTCCTGTTCCACCTCGGAAGAAAATCCCTTCCGGAACCCTAAAATAGCAGATTCCATCAACTATTCTACGAAGAATCCAGTTATTGGCATGCATCTGGCGGCAATCCAGAAAATTAAACTTGCCAAATGATTGACTTCACGGACTTCCGGTGTAGAATGATTATCTGTCAACTCGTGTTTTAAGGACCGAATTGATAGAAGGCTGCCTGGCAGCCAATTGGACGTGTAAAGCCTTTGCACAGGAATCTGCCGCCAAGATAGAGCCAATCTCAACTGAGGTTGCGCGCTGGAATATCCCAGCACACGACCATTTAGATTTTCCCTGCGACTTTGTTCTTGGGCTTCCTGATAAGAAGTCGCAACGCTAGTGGTTGCGGACGAAGCATTCATCATGGTTGCTAGGTCCGCTTGCAGCGCCGATGAGTTTGGTAGTAGCGGCAAGAACCGAGTCAGGTTTTTGGTTCGGGACCAACCAGCTAGGTGATCGCCGGAGCATTCGCGCTAGTTCAATCGATTAAGAATGTTCTCGTGTATTACGACATTGACGATAGTTGATAGTCAGCAGTTCAAGCAGAATTTAGGCGAAGAAATTCAGAGCTGCCAGTCCGAGATCAACTCGCGGAATTATTTTGATAGTTTCGACGCAAAGAGAAGTACTTCAAAGAGAATTACTTCAAAGAGAAGTTTGGATGAAACTCAGGAGGATTATTTATGAATGAACTCAATTTTTCGTTCTCCGATACGATAGCGGGCTATGTAACAGAGTTCGATCGTGATTCGGACTCGTACAAAATTAAAACGAGCGATGATCGGGAATTCCAGATTAGGTTAAAAGGGAGCACCTATGCCCAGCTAGTACGGAATCTTGGTGAGCCATACCAGGATGCGACAGGGCAGATTCGCGACATGCTAGTACCAGGTCGACACGTCCTGACCTATTGTGTTTTTTATCCGGAGCACGATAGTTTTACGATTGAAGCCCAATTCCTGATTTTCCTCGGCCGAAGGTTAGAAGAATATCGCTTTGAAGCCCAGGACTGGTGGGTAAACCAGATCGAGTCTCTGGGTGATTTTTATCTGCATGCCCAGTTCGGCGAAGGTGATATCGACTACAATAACTACCGCACGACGATTACTTTGACCGGAGAGAAAGACGCAGACATCTACCGTCAGGAGACAGATACGATCTCGCGTCTTGTCTTCGGGTTCGCTTCAGCCTACATGCTAACCGGCAAGGAGAGTTTCCTGGAAGCGGCGGAGAAAGGAACCGAATACTTGCGCGAGCACATGCGTTTCTACGACCTCGACGAAAACATCGTCTATTGGTATCACGGGATCGACGTCCGCGGTCGCCGCGAGACCAAGGTATTTGCCTCTGAGTTTGGCGACGATTTTGATGCCATTCCCGCTTACGAGCAAATCTACGCTCTCGCCGGGCCCATCCAGACCTATCGCATCACCGGCGACCCACGCATTTTGCGCGATGCTGAGATGACAGTCGATCTCTTTGACCGGTTTTTTCTGGACACCGAGTTAGGGGGTTATTTCTCCCATTTAGACCCGATCACCCTTGACGCGCGAAGCGATGCCCTGGGGCCAAATAAGGGCAAAAAGAACTGGAACTCAGTAGGAGACCACGCCCCGGCTTATCTAATAAATCTCTGGCTGGCAACCGGTGAAGAACGCTACGGCAAAATGCTTGAAGGCACATTTGATACCATCGCCGAGCATTTTCCTGATTACGAAAACAGCCCCTTTGTCCAAGAAAAATTCTACGAGGATTGGTCGCATGACTCAACGCACATGTGGCAACAGAACCGCGGGGTTGTCGGACACAACTTGAAAATCTCTTGGAATCTGATGCGTATGTTCGGTGAAAAGCCCAAACCTGAATATGAGGAACTTGCCCGACGAATCGCTCTAGAGATGCCGCCCATTGGCAGCGACCAGCAGCGTGGTGGCTGGTACGACGTCATGGAACGTGTGGTCGCGCCTGGCGAGGAGCGCCATCGCTATGCTTTCCACGATCGAAAAGCCTGGTGGCAACAAGAGCAGGGTATCCTTGCCTATCTGATCCTGCGCGGTGTCCTCGGCGACGAAGAATACCTTCGCATCGCCCGAGAGTCGACGGCTTTCTACAACGCATTTTTCCTTGACCATGACGATGGAGCAGTCTTTTTCAACGTACTGGCCTCTGGAATACCATATCTAATGGGAACCGAAAGATTTAAGGGGAGTCACTCGATGAGTGGCTACCATTCATTTGAGCTGGCATACCTGGCGCAGATATACACAAACTTGCTGATTACTAAACGGCCGCTGACCCTTTTCTTCAAACCTCAACCTGGGGGCTTCAAGGATAATATCCTTCGTGTTTCTCCAGATATATTGCCATCCGGCACCATCCATATAAGCGAGGTTTGGATCAACGATCAACCTTATCATGAATATGATCCCGATGGATTGACGGTAACGCTGCCTCAGTCTGAAGAGAGCATTAGGGTTAGAGTTCGCCTAGTTCCGAACTAGCCCACAGGGAAATAGCACCTGGCAGGCCTGGCTGGCTTATTTAGCGCCTGGTGTTCTTAGAACTATCAGAACCAGCGGATGGCTTGGTGAGCAAGACAATAACATCTGAGCAAGGCTTTGCAATGCAAGCGAGGAAGGAAGAAATGGAAGTAAACGTTCGAGAGTTAAATGGTACGAAAATTATCGCTATTATCGGCGAGCTGGACGGTAAGACGGCGCCCGAGGCTCAGGCAAAGATCCTTCCACTGGCTCAGAGTGACTCCGCTCTTCTGATTGACCTGAGCCAGGTTGGATACATGTCCAGTGCAGGGCTTAGAATGATGCTCCTAATTTACCGCCAAATCGGAGCAGCGGGTGGTTCAGTCGCCCTCACTGGCCTTACCGAAGAGATCGAGGAAGTGATGGAGCTTACCGGTTTCCTCACTTATTTCACTACCTATGAATCGGTCGATAGCGCAATTGAAGCGATGGGAAGTTAGGAAGGCTATTATATGGAGCGTATTGACGTCTATCCGACTCACTTGTACCAGGGATATGGTCTTAGACCAGGACGTCCCTATCCCTTTGGCGCCACTGACGTGCCGAACGGAACAAACTTTTCCGTATTTTCGAAACACGCTGATTATTGCGTCCTTGTGCTTTTTGAGAAAGGTGCATCCGAGCCCCTCATCGAAATTCCTTTCCGTGGATTGTTCGAAAAACCGGGGACAAAGGAGCTGGCCTGGGGTGACTTCCGAGTAGGTAATGTATTCTGCATGGTCGTTTTTAATCTTGATCATGAGAACATCGAGTATGGATTTCGAATGGATGGGCCCTTCGACAAAGTCGACAAAGGACAGCCGGGTATCCACCGTTTTGACCGCCGAAACATATTATTGGATCCATACGCTCGTGGTATTGGCGGTCGAGAGGTATGGGGCGAGACCCCGGATTGGGATGATGTTTATCACCATCGAGCCCGCCTGGTCATGGATGACTTTGACTGGGAATCTGACAGGCCTCTTGAAATTCCGCTCGAAGACCTGGTTATCTATGAGATGCATGTTCGGAGCTTTACCAGGCACCCTACTTCGGGCGCAAGACATCCAGGAACCTTCGCAGGTATTCGCGAGAAGCTCCCATACCTGAAAGATCTGGGCATCAACTGTGTTGAGCTCATGCCCATCTATGAATTTGACGAGTTTGAGAACAGTAAACCAAATCCTGTAACCGGCGAGCTACTGTTGAACTATTGGGGATACAGTACCGTCGGTTTCTTTTCACCAAAGGCGGGTTATGCCGCAACGGGTAAATCCGGCGATGCCACCATGGTCGCCGACGAACTTAAGACTCTGATCAAAGATTGTCACCAAAGCGGTATCGAGGTGATGCTGGACGTCGTCTTCAACCATACCGCCGAGGGAAACGAATATGGGCCGGTCATATCCTTCAGAGGAATTGACAACGCCACATACTACATGTTGACCCCCGAAGGCTATTATTACAATTTCAGTGGAACAGGAAACACGCTCAATTGTAACAATCCAATCGTTAGAAACATCGTTCTCGATTGCCTTCGCTATTGGGTCGCCGAATACCATGTAGATGGTTTTCGATTCGATTTGGCTTCCATCTTGGGGCGTGACCCATGGGGAGCTCCCTTGGCTAATCCGCCGTTGCTCGAAGCCTTAGCAAACGATCCTGTCTTGGCGAAAGTCAAATTAATCGCTGAAGCTTGGGACGCTGGAGGCCTGTATCAAGTGGGTTCCTTCCCTGCCTATGGCCGATGGGCGGAATGGAATGGCAAATATCGGGATGACATCCGGAATTACCTTAAAGGGGACGAGGGTCTTATTGGGGCGATTTCGCAGCGAATACAAGGATCGCCGGATCTGTATACGGGACGCGGACCCACGGCTTCCATAAACTTCATAACCTGTCATGACGGGTTCACGCTAATGGATAACTTCTCTTACAACGAAAAGCATAACGAGGCGAATGGTGAAGGAAATAGTGACGGAGCCAATGACAATAACAGCTGGAATAGTGGATGGGAAGGACCAACTGATGATCCAGCGATTAACGAAATGCGTCTTCGCCAGGTGAAGAATGCGCTGACAATTATGATGGTCAGCCAGGGCGTTCCCATGATCTTGATGGGTGATGAAGTAGGGCGGACGAAGCTAGGAAACAACAACACCTATTGCCATGATAACGAGCTAAACTGGTTCGATTGGAGCCTGCTTGAGCAGAATGGCGAGCTGCTTGAATATTTCAAGCATATGATCGCTTTCCGCCATGCCCACCCAGTTCTGAGAGGACGAAATCACTTACGAAATGACGACTATGTCGGCAGTGGTTATGCCGATATTAGCTGGCACGGAACTAGAGCCTGGAACGCTGATTGGTCCAACCAATCCCGGGTCTTGGCCTTTATGCTTTGCGGCAAACACGCCAAAGAAGGCCAGGAGGCGGACGATTACATATACGTCGCCCTAAATTCGCACTGGGATGGTTATGAACTTGAGTTACCACAACCACCCGACGGACTACAATGGCACGTATTCGCTAATACCGCGGCCGCCGTCCCGGACGATATCTGGGAAATTGGACAAGAGCCGCTACTAGAGAACCAGCAAAGTATTTGGTTGGGTACCCGGTCCGCTTTGGTGTTAGTCGGCCGTTAATTGAATCCTGTTAACACTGATCGTTCAAATAGAATCATAAGACCAAGGAGCAAGAAGACATGGCATTTGATGCAAAACTAGAGATGATAGACGGTGAGGCACAAATAACACTTACAGGGGAGCTCGATGCAGCCTCTGCCCCTGTATTCAAGGAGGAGATCGATAGCGCAGCCGGCGCCGATGCTGAACGGCTGGTGTTTTTCATGGAAGGTCTGTCTTATATGGCCAGTGCCGGATTACGGGCACTGATTTTCGCCAGGCAGAAGATGGGTGCAGATGTTGATATATATCTGATTGGCACTCAGGATGAGGTCAAGGATACGCTCACTATGACCGGATTTCATTATAGCGTCATCATGCTAGATGAGTACGATCCATCGCAGATTGGCTCCGATTCTTAACCCGATCTTATCGTCATCTTAGACCAGGCAAAGTGCCAACAGAGAAACTTATGAAACCCACAGAACTTCCTGGAGATTTGAACTCCTTAGAAATCATTAGGGAGTACGTAAGAGGGGCTGCCGCAGATGCCGGTTTGGAAAGGAAACAGGCCTACCGTCTGAGTCTTGCGGTCGATGAAATCGCGACGAACATCGTCCTCCACGGATATCAGGAGGCCGGTATGGATGGGAATATAAGGATAAGTGCCACGTTATCAGAAAGCACACTCACAATCGTACTCGAAGATGATGCTGTTCCTTACGACCCTCATCAGAGTGACAATCCAGACGATCTTGATGCACCGCTGGAGGAGCGAGAAATTGGTGGTTTGGGAGTCTTCCTGGCCATCCAATACGTAGACGAATTCCGGTACGAGCGAATTGCCAATCGGAATCGCCATACGTTCATCATCAAGGCAAACAATAAAGACTCAAATACAGGAGTGGAAGCGGGATAAACCAATGCTATCGACGAAACAGAAAACCGAGGTCCTTAGGCATGTCAGGCTCTTTTCCGAGACCCCCGACGCGAAACTGACTCAAATTGCCTCCTTATTGAGCGATAATGAGTACAGGGCAGGAGAGACTATTTTCGAAGCAGGGGATCTCGGCAGGACCTTATTTGTCGTCGTGAACGGTAAGTTACGAGTGCACAACCAAAACCGGACTCTGAACTATCTTGGCGAGCATGAAGTGTTCGGCGAGATGGCGGTGATCGATCCCGTGCCTCGCTTTGCGACCGTCACGGCTGTTGAAGACAGTCGTGTTTTGGGTCTCAGTCACGAAGCGTTCACTGACCTGGCCAAAAATAATCCAGAGATCGCTTACCGTGCGATCCAGATCCTTTCCGATCGTCTGAGATCTCGGGTAGACGATCTGAATGATCTCCGTGATCATCTTGAGCACGGCATCCTGCCTTTAGGCGTAGCTCTGACGGAGCAGGAAAGTCTTGATCACTTGTTGGAAAGAATTCTCATTGAAGCTCAGTCTTTCTGCAATGCAGATGCCGGAACGATTTATCTCAAGAGCGATGATGACGACCTGAAATTTGTCAGTATGCGTACTGATTCCCTGGGCATTGCTTTGGGCGGAACAACCGGCAAAGAGATACCTTACGAGCCCCTGCCTCTCTTAGATAAAGAAACGGGTGCGCCGAATGAGCGCAATATAGCGACTTACGTGGCTATACATGGCCAACCGGCTAACATACCCGATGTTTACGATGTCGATGATTTTGATTTCAGCGCCACGAAGGAATTCGATGCTAAGAGTGGTTACCGATCAATATCGGCATTTACGACCCCTCTAAAGGATCATCTGGGGAATGTGATCGGGGTAATACAACTCTTTAACGCACAAGATCTTAACACCGGGGAGGTCATTCCTTTTAATTCCTATAAGCAGCTCCTTGTCCAGTCGCTGGCGTCGCAGGCCTCAAACGCCTTAAACACCAGAATGCTTCTGGAACGGCAGAAAGAATTATTGAAAGGGGAGCTGGATTTACAGACCGGTCGGCAAATACAGGCTGATTTTTTGCCAGACGACCTTCCGCAACCGGATGGCTGGGAGATCGCTGCTCGATTCAAGCCAGCCAGAGAAGTCGCTGGTGATTTCTATGACGCCTTCACTTTATCTCAGAAGCGGCGAGTGGGTTTCGTCATTGCCGATGTGGTTGATAAAGGTGTATCCGCCGCGTTGTTCATGGCTCTGACGCGCAGTCTCATACGGGCCTTTGCCCAGCAGCATTACTCCCTAAGTTGGATGGATGTCCTGGAGGATAAGAGTACAGAGCCAACAAAGACTGCAGCCAAGGCTTTGCGCGAGCGCAGACGAGGTGGTGCGGCAGGCATGACCGGAACTATCGCCCTGAAAAATGCGGTTACATTAACAAACAAGTATATACTTGATAATCATATTGATCTGAACATGTTTGCTACGATGTTCTTCGGTCTGTTCAATCCCAATAATGGTCAACTCGCCTACATCAATGGGGGACATAATCCGCCGTTCATAGTAGGTGCGGATGGATCGCTCAAGGCCACTTTGAGGCCGTCAGGACCAGCCGTTGGTATGTTCCCTGGCGTAGAATTCCGCATCGATTACGCTCAATTTGACCCGGGAGATGTACTCTTTGCTTACACCGATGGTGTAACTGAAGCCCGGGCTGCCAACAAAGACTTTTACACAGAAAAAAGATTAATCGAGTTATTAGCCCAACCGCTCTCTTCGGCAACGGCAACAGTAGACCTTGTTTACGATACAATTCATGAATTCATGAAAGGGGCTACACAGGCTGACGATATCACTATGATGGCTGTCCATCGCAAAGCTTTGGCTGATTCCTAGGCCGGCATTCGATGTGGTGCCTTTTCAGACTCAAATGCCAGATGATTCGCTAATAATGTGATGTTTCGAATCTGGAACGCGACCGGTGACGCCAATCATTTTGATTGTCCAGCCACAATCGACAGCAACCAGGCGTGAGTTCATCCCGCACCCAATAAGAGGTTGACATTGACTGAACAAAAGAACGAATTCTATTTTGACATTTCAGATGATCTCGATCAGCTGTCCAACAGTTTTGTCGAACTCAACATCCTGCTGGGAAGATTCTTCGAAAATACAGGCAGCGCAGGGCTTTATCCAAGCGAACAGCTTTTCGAAGCGAAAGCAAAAACGCAACATGATTTAGAGTTAACGAAACGCGGCGGTTTGAAAACTGCCGAGCAACTGGAGCATCTCCAAGCTCTGGCGCGAACTTCGGCTTTGATCACCTCCTCGCTCGATTTGGACGAAGTGCTGGAATCGGTAATGGACACGATTGTGGAGCTAACAGGAGCCGAGAGAGCCTATTTGATGTTGCAGCAGGAAGACTCGGGGCACAAAATTCGCGCGGCCCGTAATTGGGACAAGGAGAACATCGGCGAGAGCGACGCTCAGTTTAGCAGGAGCATTGTCAATGCGGCAATTGAACAGGGGAAAGCCATCATTACCGACAACGCTCAGACAGATTCGAGATTTGGTGGCATGGAAAGTATATTAGCTCAACAGGTGCGATCGATTCTGTGTATCCCCCTTTCATTGCACGGTCGACTTGTCGGTGTCCTGTACGCTGATAATCGGTTCCACATGGGCGTATTCAGAGAAGATATGTTGCCGATCTTGACGGCGTTTGGTAATCAGGCTGCTATCGCTATTGACAACGCCCGGGCCTTTGGCACTGTTAAAGAGGGATTGGCCGAAGCCAAACGAGAAATCTATCTGCTGCGAATTGCCATCGACGATTCTAAAAGTGAGCGCGATGTCAATAAAATAATCGGATCTGACGCCTTTCAGGAGCTGAGAGCGCGGGCCCAGGCGATTCGAAGTCGACGGGCTGATCGGGAATCTGGCTGATTGTTTGACGTCTGGGTTGGGAATTAGTCGCCGGTATTGATCAGGAGCTGTATCTCGTAGTTTTCGCGCTTATTTTTCAGAATCCTGGCCATCGATTCGCGACCAGATATCATCACGCATCCCGGATAGTCTTCTACCACTATGGCCCCGAACCTGGCACCGGAAACGGCTCTCTCCCTCAACCTCAATCGTCTCGATATAACCTGAGCTGAGGAGATCCTCTAAAGTATTCGCAACTTCCTGTTCACTACTGTCGCCCCCCAGTTCGCTAATTATTTCATTCAACGTAGCTGTCTTCCTGCGCGTTAACCAGGTTATCAGCCTTCTCTTCTCCCTAGGCAGTGCAACCAGGTCAAAGGGCGTCAGACTTCTAACGCCCACGTTGCTCTCCGTGTCTTGACTCTCCGTGTCTTGACTCTCCGTGTCGTGACTCTCCGTGTCGTGACTCTCCGTGTCTTGACTCTCCGTGTCTTGACTCTCCGTGTCTTGACTCTCCGTGTCTTGACTCTCCGTGTCTTGACTCTCCGTGTCGTGATTCTGCGTGTCTTGACTCTCCGTGTCTTGACTCTCCGTGTCTTGACTCTTCGTGTCTTGACTCTTCGTGTCTTGACTCTTCGTGTCTTGACTCTGCGTGTCTTGACTCTCCGTGTCGGGACCCTCCGTATCTGGCGCTCGTGCAGCCGTCTCACCTTCAAGATTCAAATCTGTCTCTTCCGAATCTTGCAGGTCCTTTGCTGGGTCATTGTCACTACTCATCCCGTGTCACCCTGGTCACCTCGAACAGATAAGTCACCTGGCGAGAAAGCACTAAGGCCTAAGGTTGCTTGCCACCTGAATCAACCGTCTTGTAATCGTATGGTCAGGATATTTCACGGCGAAAATAGCGCTGCTGCCCAAAGCCATCATGCTGTCTGAGTGGGGCAAGACGGCCGCCACCTCACTGTCATAAGTGCTTTCTACCTGCTTTTTGACCTCTGCCGAATCGAAGACTTTTGGAACCTTGTTGACGATGAGCATCAAACGAGGGACATCCAGCTTGCGTGCGACCTCAACCGTGACGCTTGTGCCCTGGTAATCCTGCTGGTCCGGTCTCAGAACTATCAGAAGTGCATCCGAAATAGCTATTGAGAGTAGTGTTTCTTCGTTTAAGCCGGGGTGCGTGTCGACCAAAAGCACGTCCAGTTTGAGCGAGTCAATCAATTCCCAGAATCCATCGCTCAACATGCCCACGTCATAACCTTCACGGAGAATGCGAGCGATCTCTCCAGCTTTAAGGCTAGCCGGAACAAGGAAGATCTTTCCCGTTATGCCATCACTCAGCCTGTCACTCACGTCGTATGCAGCCTCGTCGATGCTGCAGTTTCCCCAGAGGTAGTCGTTAAGCGATAGCTTGATATCGTCTTCGTCCATACCAAAAAGAACGTGAATTCCCGGCGACTGGATATCCGTATCGATTACCCCTACGCGATAACCCATTGAAGCCATCAGTACGCTAATGTTGGCGGTTGTGTTTGATTTTCCAGTGCCACCACGAAAGGAGTGTATTGAAATCACTTTTGCCATAAGACCTTATCCTCCGGCCAAAAATATGCTGTTGTCGATCAATCTAATTAGCCCGTCATGAGCTTATCATGACGGACCACACATGCTGCTCTTTAAAATATCGCCATCCAGCGCCGCTATTCGTTCTTCAGCTGCATCCTGAATGGCACCTGGTTGACAACATCTCTCGCTACAGAGTTTCACACAACCTCTGATACTGTTCAGTTTGGTCGAGATTCTCTCGTTGCGTAGTTAAAGACTGGGTTATTGATCCGCTTGAATGCTCGTTTAGTATTGGGAACTGCTTCCTCTGTGCAGGGAAACTTCCCCACTCCTCATTGTCTCTCATATCGTGTAATACGCAAGAATTTTATCAATCGATTTAATGAAGGCCGCAATTGATAACCGATCGATTGGCTATGAAGCGATTTAGATCGTATCGTTTAAGGGAGTTTAAGCGCGAATTGCATGGATCGATATGCCATTCCGATGGCCACTCTCCTAAGCATCTTAGTTAAAGAACGCGATGTCTTCTTGCGCGTTTTTGAAGCAGTTGTTACACATGAAGGCCTTGCCATATAATTCTTTGTCGAGAATGCCAGCTTTAAGGTAGCGAACGTGTATACAGGACCCACATGATTATTAGATATCGTTCACAGACAGTGCAGATCTCATTATTCGTGATTCTTGCCATCTTGATACTCGCTCCATCCCCTGCCGTTGCCCAAACAGAGAAGAAGGTGCAAGAGATCGAAGCGTGGATCGAGAGTGAAGGTGGTCTGATATATCGGATCGAGGATTTGCTCGAAGGCGACAGAGTCTCCATCCTGCTCGAGGGTAGGTCAGGAAATCTGGATCCTCTGGTTGGCTTGGCGGATGGCGACCTGGATGGCACTATCTTACGCGATCGGTATCGAGCCGAAGTGGAAAAAGTTATCGCAGCAGGCGATGATCCACTCGTAGCAATACCTGGCATCGTCGATGAGCTGTTCCTTGCTTGGGACGATGACAGCGGACCAGGGTATTCAGCACTGCTTGATTTCGTTGTTCCTGAAGATGGCGACTACCAGCTAATCCTGACGAGCTCGCCGCTGGTAGACACGTTTGGTGATTTTTATCTCCAAATCGGTATCAACGCGCCTGAGGTATTGACAGGAGATGCACAGCCAACCGGTGACTTGATAGCAGTTCTTGACTTCGATGCGTCGCGCGTTGACGAAACGGTACAGGAAGTGGTGGGAGCACTCTCAGCCGATAACAGCTCTACTTTTTTTACCCTCAGGGACTTTCAGAAAGGAGATACCTTGTACGTCTTCGTCGAGGCGATCTCCGGGGATCTCATCCCCACGGTTTTCTTGAACGATTTCGGTTTAAAACCTGTTCGAAGCGACAACTCCTCTGGGAGCGAGAGCACTGCATCCTTTGACTATACCTTTGACGATGATGGCAGTAACTATCGAATCGACATATCAGCTTGCTGCGGTGAAGACCTATTGGGCGAGGGGGAATTCCGTATGCTGGTCGGCGCCAATGTTCCAGAGGTGCTCTTCGGAGAGGCGGAAAGTAGGGGTCAGCCTATTCTTCTTGAACCGATTGAAGCCCGAGTTGCTATTCAAATGCAGCAAATCACCAACGTGGATCAGAAAGCGGAGAATTTCGGGGTTGTTGCAACACTGCAGATGGAGTGGAATGATCCCAGCTTAGCCTTTAGCCCAGCCAGTTGCGATTGTAACTTCAAGATCTTTGACGGGAGTGATTTCGCCGAAAGTGCGTTTGAGAACGATATTGTTTGGCCCGAGTTTACGCTCCGCAACCAACAGGGGAGGCGTTTCACACAGAATCAGTTCGTATTAGTAAGACCATCTGGTACCGCAACCTATTTTGAGCAATTTACGGCCGACTTGCAGGCTCCCGATTTTGATTTTCGGCGTTTTCCTTTCGACACACAGGAGTTTTATATAAGAATTGACTCGCTCTTCCCGGAAGAGTTTCTCGTTTTTTCCCACCTTGAGGGCGCCAGTGGGGTTGGTGATCAACTCGGAGAGGAGGAATGGACGGTACTTGAATTCGACACCAGCGTCTCTAGCGAGGAGGGGAACTCACGATTTTCGTTTCGCTTTGAGGCAGATCGCCATCTGAACTTCTATGTATTTCGAATTTTTCTGCCCATTCTGATTATCATTATTGTCTCTTGGATCACCTTCTTCTTAAAGGATTACGGTAAACGAGTCGATGTTGCCGGCGCAAATCTTCTACTATTCATCGCCTTCAATTTTACAATATCTGACGAGCTTCCTCGCCTTGGCTATCTAACCTTCCTGGACACAATCCTTATTACTACTTTTGTGATTACTGGGTTTGTACTCATCCTTAATGTTATTCTGAAACGGTTAGAAATAAGCGGAAAGATCGATCTGGCTCAGCGTCTGGACAGATTTATGGTCTGGCTTTACCCCGTGTTGTATGTGGGGGCGATTGCGACTGTCACTATCCTGTTTGTATAACCTGTTCTTAGCGGACCGCGTCCCGATATACAGCCATCGCTTCCGAGAGAGAAATTAGGCGTCTGGCGACTAGTTCTCATCCCAGGCGAGAGTTATCCCCTAATCCCCCTAACTTAAGAATGTTCTCCCCAGGTAAATCGACCCTGGATCGACGTGCGTTAATTCAATTGATAAGGACCGGTCAACGTGTTTTGTTGAGAGCCAGCACCTAAGTAATCAAAGATCCCGATTGAACGGCTGTGTCCTCGAGCGTAACTCTGTAAGGACCGACTCTTATCTCAGCGACGTCTCGCCAGGGCACCGGAGCATGTGGAGGAATCTTCTGATCGCGTACATAGGTTCCATTCGTACTGCGAAGGTCAACGACCTCCGGACCCGTCTCGCTCAACTGGATTCGACAATGATGGTTAGATACATGTGGATGGTCCAAGACCATGTCGCAGTCAAACGCACGGCCTATGATGATTGGACTTCCGATCTCAAGAGGCAGTCGGCTGGGAACCGCATTAGGACAGTTGAGTTTTAGACCACCCTTTATCTTCGTTATTGGTGCTCCGGCAGATCTACCCATAGGCGGTGACGGTATATTTTGTAGCTCGGCATCCGATTTTAGAGCCAATGTGAAAGGCCCTAACTGAACTTCATCGCCTAATAACCACTCGTAATATGCATTAGCATCAAGCCGGCGGTTGTCTAAAAACGTACCATTTGCACTGCCCAAATCACGGACCAGTACACGACCATTCCTGATAATAATCTCGCAATGTTTGCGCGATACAAAGCGCTGGCCAGGTCGATCTAAGACAATACTTGACTCTGGTAGCCTGCCCACGATAACCGGCTTTTCACCAATGGGATAGACAGTCTCTTCCCACGTGTCCATAAAGGCAATCTGTAAGAAGAATTGTTTTTCGACATCATCCTTGGCCTTGAGTGATGGTGTCGATATAGCCTCCTGAGTGGTCTGCAGGGGCTCAACAGGGAGATCAGTGCCGATAATGCGACTCTGCATCTTTGAATCGGGTTCTTGGCCTTCCTGGGCAAGAAGCACCAACAATTCCTGAAGGGCGTCTGTGGCCTCGGCGGCTGTTGATAATCGTTGATCCTTGTCTGGAGCAAGCATGCTTCGGATCAAGTCACTGAGTTCGGCTGGAATCGCCGGATTTAGCTTCGTGGGCGTCGGCGTCTCCCCGGAACTATGAAATTTCGCGGCGTCAAAGAGTGTGCGAATCGGATAAGGCCTGCTGCCCGTAGCGACCTCAAACAAGAGCACTCCCAAAGCGTATAAATCCGTCCTACCATCAACCTTGTCGCCCCTGCATTGCTCTGGAGACATGTAGGCGGGTGTGCCAACGCTAATCCCTTTTTGAGTTTCCAGGATACTTCCTTGCCCTAACTTCACTAATCCGAAGTCAGTTACGATTACTCGATAAGGGCGATTTGGCCGCACGCTGTGCGTAAGAAGGATGTTATCTGGCTTAAGATCTCGATGTAAGACCTCGGCGGCGTGGGCGTAGACCAGAACGTCGGCGATCTGCCAGCTGATTTGAACCGCATCCCAAAGAGGCAATCCGTTTCTGTCTTCTTGCACGAGCTGGCGCAGGCTTGGCCCTTCGACGTAATCCATCATCAAATAATAGCTATCGTGGAAAGTACCAAAATTGATGACATCAACGATATTAGGATGACCTAATCGGGCAGCAGTTCGGGCTTCCTGAAGGAACCGTTCGTAGAAACCTGGCTGCTTCGCCAGGTCTGGTTTCATGATTTTGACAGCAGAATAGAGCTCGAGATCCGGATGGTAGGCCCGATAGACAATGCCCATTCCCCCTTTTCCGATTAGATCTTGAATCTCGAAATTATTGATTACCTGACCGATAAAATCATCGTTCGTATTGTTAGCCATGATTAAAGAACATGATCCTCAACAGGTACAATCTATTTCTCAACTAAAAGTATACCTTTGTCGGCCATCTTGAGAAAGTACGCATTGAGTCGTTAACATGACACTTCCGTACCCAAGACTGACACTGCCTGCATGGCCAATAGCTTTGCCTTCACTACCCAGATCGGCGATTTGGGTATTTCGCTCCAGTGGCCAATCCTTTCAATGGATGAAGGTCGAAAACCGGGCTCAAAAAATACGGGTTATGGTTACCTGATCGTTGCGACGACGTATTTCAACCTGATCACCATTGCGAATATTATGGAAGATATCAGGATCAACATCGAACACGTAGGGTATGCCCTCAAGCGAACACGCCGGAGCACTCTGTTGATCGATCTCGGTGTTGATCACAGCGATCGGCGCCCGGTCTCGGTAGAATAGTTCAAGTAGAACATACGGCGCGACTGTCGACCCAGATCCCTTGGGAAATATAGCGATCTTCCCCGCCAGACTCTGACCGTCCGCAGGATGGCCTGGCTCCCTAACGATACCCGTCTCCCGATCGACAAACCCCAAGAATGTTATCGGCGCATCGGTAATGAAAGCCTCGCCGACCAGGGAGAAATCTCCTTGAGAAGGCAAACCCTGCCCGTAGGTGATGTAACTCCTATGACCTTCCGGTTCAGGGCGAGCGACCTCCGATAAGTTTGACCCTGCTTCTTTTGGTCGCTTTGCTGTTTCCAAATCCCCAAGACCTTTCTCGACCTGATTCGTCTCCAAGTCCATGACCTTTACTCTTCGCTCTCCCGTCGCTACGGCGATGCAGTCGGCGAGGGTCATAACCGAGGTTGGGATGTTATTGAGCCCTGATTGAAGATAGTGCTCGGCTTTCATCGAATTTGTTAGGATGTGTTTAACCCAGCTCTGGTCGTAGGGAACTACTTCTGGGCATGTGTTTTCAAGTAAGAGGGCGCCACTATCTACGATCTTCCCTACCAGCCCAAGCCTTTCGGCGATAGTCTTATTGGCGGACGAGGTAAATATCCACAATGGGGTTAGTTCAGAATTATCATCAGGGGAACTCGTGACCTTTTTGCCATCGAGGAGTTGGGCTGCATGTCTTATCTCGCCTATCGACGCTTGGGGGCAACCGATTGTTATCAGCGAAACTTCAGTTCTTGGTTCAAGCTCCTGGTAACGCCGCTCAAGGTCTGCGCTGGTAAATTGCAGACTATCCAGAAACGATGCAACTGGTGGCACTTCGCTCAAGCCCTCGATGTACAGCAGTGGCACACCGTAATTCGCTGCGGCTGCCGCCAACGCCTTTCTCTGTTCGTGGTCGAGATCATCGGGCAAACCCCTGATGAGTGGAATCGGTCCGTAGGGCATGAGCCAACTGGCCTGTCGCTGTTTACCGATCCAATCTCCCAGGATGGAAAAGTCGGCAGGATCTTCTAAGTGACCGGAGACTAGCACTTCCAGATTCGGCTTTCTCGCTTCTTCTTCTAGTAGTCCGTAGCTAGGCGTATAACCTGTCAGCGCACTGGCCAGAGCAGACAAGCCCGATTCCCGATTTGTTACCAGGCCACAATATGAATTGGCGAAACAGATGGCGTTCGATTCGGACCAGGCAGCCGCCCCGTCGATAACCAAGCCTTCCCACTCGTATGGAATACACGATTGGGTCGGAATTACACCCAAACTCGTATACAAAGCAACTATTTCCTGGCTATGCGCCAAAAAATCAGGGACGGTAATTCGCATCCGATCGAATTGTTCTGAATCACATCCTGCGGCGTTTAATGTCGTGGGTACGGCTACACTAGCTCGCTCATCGCCTGTTAAACGCGAGAGAAACAGCCGAAGTCCAAGTCCGCCAGTTAGGGGTGAAACACCGGACAGGTGCGCACTTTGAATCGGTATCAATTCATGGGCCCCGGCAGCGGCAGCTAAGTCCAGCAGCAAGCGCATAGCGGTTTGCTTGGCCGGACCTTTTTTTCCGGCAAGCATATCCTTTTGATCCGCGTCCAATCTGACCCTTGTCGTCATTCTGTTTTCTAGAATCCTTGGTGCACTTCTATTTTAGCGGTCCGGGTCGTCCACAAATCTGCGTTTAGCATCACAATCGCTATACGGAACCATTGAATAGCAGGACGTCGTCCGACATTTTGCCTTCACTTTCCCACCAGGCCCTAATTCGCCCACCGATCGGTCGTCCAACCATTTTCTCAACGCTATAAACAACATCCCAGAGCTTTGGAAAATCAACCCCTGTGCCTAATCCCAATTTGTAGGCCAGGAATACCAGATCCTCAGTGGCCATATTTCCCGCGGCCCCTGGCGCAAATGGGCAACCTCCTAGGCCGCCCACACTGGCATCATGGATTCGAACTCCAGCTTGAATAGCTGCCATCGTGTTCGCTAATCCTAGAGCTTGCGTGTCGTGCAGGTGAACAGCAAGCCGGTCCATATCGAGACGCTTTCCCAATTCCTCCAGCAGAGAGCCGACTTCAAGAGGAGTGGCATGTCCGACCGTATCGGCCACGGCCAATTCGTCCATTTCCATCTCCCACAGCTTTTCGCAGTATGCGATAGTTTTATTCGGCTGGACTGGCCCTTCAAATGGGCAGACCCAAGCAGTGCTCACATAAACGCGCGTCCACAATCCGTCTCGCCTGGCCCAGGCGATCAATTTTCGAGCTTTCTCCATGGCTTGCCGGGTCGACATGCCAGTATTCGCTCTGCTGAAGGATTCGCTAACTGCGGCGCCGATGGCAATCCTGGTACAACCCGCCTCTACTGCCCTTTCGTAACCTTTCTCGTTGAATACCAGCCCCGTGAAGGCCAGAGACGGGTCCTGGTAATTGGACAGTGTCCAGGCCATGATATCATCGGCATCGGCCATCTGGGGGACGGCTTTTGGGTTAACGAAGCTCGTCAGCTCGATTGCTCGAAGTCCGGCGCGCAAAAGACCGTCGATCAACTGCTGTTTCTCGGACGTGCTTACAAGAGCCGACTCATTTTGTAATCCGTCGCGTGGGCCGACTTCATTTACCGTGAGAAATTCGCTCATGCAGCTTGGATTTTTTATTTACGACGGGCGTATGATTTCGACTTTAACACCAGTATCTTGGTGGATTGACTCCGCAAATCGCTCGACACCGTCATCGCCAAAGATGGTGTCAGTTGTACCTCTAGGCGCGCCCAGAAATAACAGCTCGGCCGAGCGTTCATTAACAAAGGTACAGATTTGATCTTGAACCTCGCCATCGCAGATAACTATCTCAGCCGAGACCTGGTTATTCGCCGCCCTTATCTTGGCTATGTTTAGCAAGGTCTGCCCGAGCCAAAATAGCTCGTTGCGGACAGCAGAGATTAGTTTTTCTTCCTCTCCGGCAAGACTGGTTGTGTCGATCACAAAGAGAAAAATCAATTCACTGCCCGACTCTCTGGCGTAATTGATTGCAGCTTGCTGGACTACCCTACTGCCGGCACCACCTCTAGTTGCGCAAACAATGCTATCCATTCGCTACAGCTCACTCCTCGGTTGAATCTGCGCTCATCGTACGCTTGATACGATCTAGGGCTTCAACACGAAAATCTGTCTCTTGAATTAGTGAATGGTATACCGCTTCGGAGATTAGACCACGCCGGTTGGCATCGCTAATGGCCGCTCGCTCAGCCTTAAGTAGATCTTCCCTTGCTTGAAGGATCATCGTTTGCTCGAGTTCTGGATAGTTGCGCAACAGGTCACGGAGGTCGTGATTGTGCTGCCGAATCTCACGGTTGTAAACATCAGACATGGCTTCCCAGACTTCGACCGAGATAATACCGTCATCGTATAGGCGGTCAAGCTGTCGCTTACCTGCTCTCGAGGCATAGAGTAAGGCCTGCTGGCGTTCTTGTTGGCGCTGATGCTCCGGACTCTCGATAAGGCCCAATCGACCCAGTAACGGTGTAATCGTGGTACCTTGAACGAGGAGGGTAAACAAGACCACTCCAAAGGTCATCAGCAAGAGTTGATCCGCAACCTCATCACCAAAAGTTGCCCCGGTGATACTTAGCGCCAGGGCCAAACTGATGGCGCCACGCAAACCACCCCAAAACATAACATGCCGGTAAGCGAAGGAGACCGGCCGCCTGGAGTTAAGTCGATTGTAAATTCCTGTAAGCCCGTAGACGACGATGGCCCGGCTAAAGATGACGGCGAAAACGGCCACGGCTATTAGGGGAAGATGTAGCTGGAATTGTCGTAAGTCCGCATCCAATCCAATAAGAAGGAATATCAATGAGTTCACGACAAAAGCGGCAAATTCCCAAAAGTTGTCAAGGGTTATCCTTGTCGATGGGGAGGTATTCTTCAGACCGATATTGCCGACTATAAGGCCTGCTGCTACGACGGACAAAATGCCACTTACGTGAAGCTCCTCAGCGATGACGAACGCGCCGAAGGCTAAGGCAACGGTGGTGGCTGTCTCTATTAAGTTGTCGTCGATACTTTTAAGAAGAAGGCTGGAGACCAGGTAGCCGAGTATGGCGCCAACAGCCAATCCACCGATTGAAATGCGGAAAAAATCAAGAATTGCAGTGTTTAGCGAGAAACTCTCACCCTCGCCTGTCGCGGCAGCCGCCCCGGCCGACAGGGCAATGCCAAACAGAACAATGGCGACGCCATCGTTGAATAAGCTTTCTCCCTCAACTAGTATGGACAGACGTTTGGTCACCCCCAGGTCGCGAAACAAGGAGATCACTGCCACCGGATCTGTGGCCGAGATTAATGCTCCAAAGGTAAAAGTCGCCAGGAAGACAACATCGAGCGCAGGTACAATTGTTCGGCCGGCGATTATGAGAATTGCGCCAACGAGAAAGGCGCCAATTAATGTACCGAAAACTGCCAGGATAAGGATAATGCCCAGATCCTTCTTCAGATTGTCCCATTTCAGGTTCAGAGTAGCTTCAAAGATCAGGGGCGGAACGATCAGGGCCAGGATCAATTCGCTACTCAGGTCAAAATCAAATGGGTTGGGAACTAGGGTTAATGCCAGGCCCACGATCACCAAGGCCACCGTATAAGGCAACTTGATTCGGCGTGATACGATGGCAACCAATGCGGCCAGCGATAGAAGCAACACGAGCCCTATTTCTGCTTGAATCAGGCTACTGTCTTCGGCCTGGGACGCGAAGAGTAAAAGTGGATTCACTGATTAACGCTCACTTGATTTTTCGGCCCGTCGCGATAGTTGGATCATACACATTGCTATTATAGGTCCAGGTACGCACCCAAGTCGACGTCGCCATAACTCTCTTTCTGAAATTTCTCGTGATTGGCCCCCCACGGGATAGTGCAATCGAGTCCCATTTTCGCTGTGCGGCTCTTTTGACCCGGCACATGGATGCCTGAAGGATCCAAAGAGCTACCGGGCTCGTTATCAAAGATCATTAGATCTTTGTCAGCCTGGAATCTGGTGGCAACAGCCCACTCCACCGAAATGGGATCAAGGATATCTATATCGATATCCACTACCCAGACGTGCTTCAGGGAAGAATGCCCGCGGAAAGCGGCCTCTATCGCCTTCCGCCCGTCATCCGGCTTCTGCTTGTCGATCTGCACCACTGCGTGCAACCAGGAAGCTCCTCCTGGGGTGATGGCAACGCCGGTGCATCGCGTCACTTTGTTAACCTCAGCGTATATCGTCGGCTCTCGTGGCATACCCATCAGTAGCTTATGCTCCAGGCCGCCTGGTAGTAAGGCGTGGTATATGGGCTCATTTCTGTGAGTAATTAAATCAATCTCGATGACCGGCTGCTGGCGGACTATATCAAGGGTCTCCGTCAGATCCATGAATGGTCCTTCGCTGACGCGGTCTTTCGTTATTCGCCCCTCAAGAACTATCTCTGCGTTTGCCGGAACCTCAAGATCATTCGTCAGACACTTAACTAGCGGCGTCGGACTCAGCGCATTGGCAATTGATAATTCGTCGACTCCGGGAGCTGGTGACATCGACGCCGCCAGATGCGTAGCTAACGAAACGCCGATGCAGATCGCGACTGGAAGATCACCTTTGCTCTTCTTTAAGGCTTCGTCTGTGCCACGTCTCTCGACTATACGAGCAGCAAAGCGGCGTTTGTCGAGTCGTAGTAGCCGGTGATAACACATGTTGCGACCTAACTCTGGATCCTTGATGACGACGACGTTGCTGGCGATATAGTGACCAGCATCATCAGGCAGGTGCATTAATATCGGCAGCTGAAACAGATCAACGTTATCCAGAACAACTTCCTGGCATGGACCATTCATGACAACCGCTGGCGGTACCGGATTCTCCAGCGCCTCGGCTAACTTGTGAATAAGTCGGTCTACAGGCACTCCCAAGCTCATGGCAAAGTGCTGGCGGCTCGAGCATACACCTGCACAAACCCGCCAGCCTGGATGGCCCTCAATATCGTTGAATAAGACAGGCTGTCCGTCTAAAGCATGGGCGACTCTCGCTAGCTCCAAGTCAGTGCTAGTTAGCTGGTTGATTGTAACCAGAATATCGCCGCGGTCGGCTTGGTGAATAAACTCCCTAAAACTCATCAGGTGTGGATTTTAGAATCTCGGTGAAGGATTAGCAAACATTCAAACGACGCCCCCGAGCGGTGACGTCCTTTTCTCACTCCACGAACCGTGCTTACCGTAAATGACGACTCCCCCTGTCCTCATGGGACAGGGGGAGTTGACAGAGAGGATGTAGTAGCGCGTGTAATGGTTCAATCATCCACGCGAGAGTAGCCTGGCGCTAAGATGTGTCAAACATCGTCTTGCTATCGCCGGCGCAGAAAAGCAGGAATGTCAAGGCTTGTAGGTTCAAAACGCGGTTTTATCGGTTCTAGCTCCGGTTCCGGCGTCGCTTGCTGCGCAGCTGCAACAGATACAGGTTCCTGTTTCGGCTTTTCTTGACTATATTGCCTCTGCAGTACCTGGCGACGCGATGGGCGAACAGTATCAAATCCAGTAGCGATTACCGTAATACGCATCTCATCGCTCAGGGTTTCGTCAATCACTGCGCCAAAAATGAGATTTGCATCCGGATGAGCGGTCTCGCGGATAATTGATGCGGCCAAGTTCACCTCATAAAGGCTCATATCGGTCCCACCAGTTACATTAAAGAGAATGCCGCGCGCTCCGTCTATTGTCACGTCCAATAATCGTGAACTTACGGCTTGCTCGGCTGCCTGCCGCGCTCGATCCTCTCCTTCACCGCGACCAACGGCCATCAGGGCTGCGCCGCTCTCGGACATGACCGTGCGTACATCGGCGAAATCGAGGTTGATCAGACCAGGCACCGTTATCAGCTCGCTGATACCTTGGATTCCCTGGCGCAGGATGTCGTCAGCCAGTTTGAAAGAGTCGTTGAGAGACATCCGCTTATCGGTCAGCTGCAGCAGACGGTCGTTGGGGATAGCGATCAGGGTATCGACATGCTCTTTGAGTTCATTGATTCCACGCTCAGAGACCTGGCTTCGTTGAGTTCCTTCGAAGAGGAAAGGTTTGGTAACGACGCCGATCGTCAAGGCTCCCTGCTCTTTAGCGACGCTGGCCACGATCGGTGCGGCTCCAGTGCCAGTGCCACCTCCCATGCCCGCGGTAATGAAGACCATGTCCGATCCTTTTAGGACTTCATACAGATCTTCGATAGATTCCTCAGCAGCCTTCTGGCCAATCTCAGCGTTGCCCCCAGAGCCTAGGCCCCTGGTAAGCTTCTCCCCTACTCGCACGCGGGTTGGCGCGGTGGATAAGAGCAGGGCTTGAGCATCGGTGTTAATAGCAATGAAATCAACGCCGGTGACGCCTTCGGCGATCATTCTATCGACAGCGTTACTCCCGCCACCGCCGACACCGACTACCCGTATACGGGCGAAGTTCTCGGTTTCTGGTGATCTCTGCATTTCGCTTACTTCTCCCTCCTTGTACTTACCGGTACAGATCTTGGCGAGCAGACTTCTGTGCTAAATGCTTACAATAGCGTTGCCTTGTAGCCCGGCCTCGGATCGTAATGCCCCGCAAATTGTTCAAGAGTTGACTTGTCGACCAACCATTTGTTGCCGAATTTGATCGCCGGAAGTTTCCCCTGACGAATGAGTCTACGTACTGACTCAGGATGTATACTCAATCGCCCTGCGACTTCGTCAACGCCTGCGTAGCTGTTCAGCAACTCTTCTCTTCCCATAACATGCGGGATAATACAACAATTATATCTGTTGCAACAATACAACAAAATTAACAATATGTCAAGTATATATGTAAAGTCAATATGTCAAGTTATTGGATTTATAGTTGCTGTGGAAGATGACAGCCGACTGTTCGATATCTAGCCCGGTCCAAGACAAAAGACGGCCGAGGCGGTTTCGAGTTCGCTCCCCGATGATCTGCTCAATCAAGCAAGACGCCACAAATCGAGACCAGAGACGTATCATTTTGATCTGCTGGGCAGTGCTCGTAAGCAACTTGGATCCCTGTGGTCGGTCCAAGAAATTGGAGAAGAATGTATATTGATGAGAAGCCACAGATGCGATTTTTGTCTTCAACCGAGGCAACTTCCTGGAAAAAGCGAGTAGCGTCACCCACGCTGATCGTCTCGATCAGCTTCAGGTCGCTTTGAAGTACCTCTTCCCGACGGATTGTGTCCATGACAAAATTGTCGCCAAAGCTAGGTCCAAGGTGCGCAAGATCTACCGAAGCAATAGCTAGCACCCGCTTGCCAGATGTAAGCTCGCGCAGCGCCTCAATGAAGTTCACCAACTTTGGATCGTGTTCAGGCTGATGGTCTTCCTCGATAAGGTGTTGGAACGAACCGCAGAGGATCGGCACCATTGGGCACGGATTTCCATCGCTCATAAAATGATACCAAACAGCCGATAATTCGATTGAGTGCTCATTTCGATGGTGGAGTTCTTCACTAAATGCGTCCGGACCTATCGCTGCGGCAAGATTGTGGACCAGATCAAGATCCGTAGGAATTACACCAAATGGCGTGGCGTAGGGCTTTGTGGTCAGCGTTAGGCCGCCGTAGCTACCATTATGGTCAGTGCCCAGCATGAGCACGAGCTCGGCCTGTTTCACAGCTTGCTCAGCCCGCCGCCATATTTGAGAATAAACCGGACCGCCGCGATGGTAATCGATGTGCGGTGAAATAATCCCCCTTCCACTCCACGGCGCCCAATTTGATAGATCATCTCCCTGGCCAAATGAAGTTAACTGAGTTGTGAGCTCGTCGGGATCGGCCGGATAGCCGACTCCGGCTAAGGAGGGTTCGCGCGTGGTTTTGTTTCGATAGCCTTCGAGTAGCGCATTCTTTGCTTTTCGCGACCGCTCATTGTCCAACAGATAGGCGTCATCTAATTGCTCGAGAGTATCCTCGACGATGTCCAGATCTACAGGGATGCCGAATTCCTGGGAGAGTGCAGCCTGAAGCTCCAGCGGACCGCGAGTACCATCACAATAAACCAAGATCTGGGCAAGCGGGGGCGCAAGTACGAGTTGATATTCTGTCAGCTCCAGAGGATCGCGAAGCAACCACATTTGCCGGCCCTCGTATTCAATTGGTTGAAGATCAAGATGGCGTAATCGCGGTTTAGCAGACAACTGGAGCTTCCTTTGTTGATACTGAGTTATAGATTTCTTAATTATCAGGCCCAGAGCTTATGGGTCTGACAAGTATCCGTAGGTGAATGGATCCATGCAAGAACTAAATCGAGATAAAGACATCTTGCTGGAGGTGGTGTAATTGGGATTCTGTAAATCTCGGAGGAAGCGGGTGGCCGTTCACTCTCCAGTACTACAGATTGATCGCAGGCCAGCTTGTTCTGTTATTGGCAGGTGGCAATTAACCTGGCTTCGCTGAATATGACTTCCCAGATCGGGCGCAAGGACTGGCAGTAGAGGAGATCGCCATCCTGGTAGGCATCCAGAGCTGCGAATGAAGCGATACAACCAAAGACGAGCAGGAGTACCAGGCAGCCACAACCGATGTACAGCCGGCGACGTTCTCGTCTCTCCTTCGGAGGAGCTACAGGAGAGATTTGTGCGGGGTCTGCGCGCGAGGGTGACGATTCACTTACTTCCCATATCGGCGCTGGCGGATCCTGTTGTTGGGAAAATTGTGGAACTTCTGGAGGAGGTTGATACGGAGCTTGAGCAGGTTCGCTCGATGGTTCAACCGTCTCCACGCCTACTATCTCCCCCTCTAATTCCACAAGCGTAGCGTCATCTGGCTGGGTTGGGCTGGAATAGACAAGGCTGACAGTGTCGCCCAGGTCAATCAAATCGCCGTCTCGAAGCGTAATGGGCGTACTTATCCGGCGTCCATTTACAAACGTGCCATTGGTACTGTCCAAATCTTCGATGATATGCCGGCCGTCTACGAAGGTGATGGATGCATGCCGCCGCGAGATTTCAAGCTCCTGGAGCATTATATCGTTGATCGCCTCCCGTCCCAGGATCACGGCCTGCTCTGATAAGGCATATTCTGACTGCGGTGATTCACCGCGGCGCACGATCAGGCGGGAGGTTAATTCGTTCATAACTGCTGCCGCTCCTCGCAACGAGAGATGGCAGCAGTATAGGGAGATGGCCCAGTTTTGTCAATCAAACACAACCTCTATTGGAGCACGCCATTCTCCTCCAAAAATGCTCGGAAAAACTCAGGGGTAGTGAACGTATGGGAGAGAATTCCAAGCTCTCCAGCGGCGACCGTGAAATTAGCCAGGTCATCCGTAAAAATAGCTTCCTCCGGTCTTACATCCAGACGCCTCAGCGCCTCTCGATAGATGGCCGGATCAGGTTTGGTTGTCCCCACTGAAGTTGAGGTCACGATCGTTTCAAATAAATCCTCTGGTAGAGCATACTCATTCGCAAACTTACTTTCCATTTCTGATTCGGTCCAGCTAGCGTTACTAAGTACGGCTAATTTGTACCTACCCCTGAGTTCGAAGAGAAGCTCGACCATGTCTGGGTGTAACACGTTGTTACCTTCGAAAACATCGCGGGCAAATGACTCTATCTCATCCGTGTCTGTGATGCCCCGAGGTTTGAGAACTGCCCTCCAATAGCCATCCCAATCTAGTTGCCCCGTCATCCATCGGTGTGCTGGCTCGCCTTCAAACAAGTATGGCCACAGTTCCTCAGTTTCCAGGTCCAGTATTTTGGCTAACCGTGAACGGCGATCAGCATTATATTCAGTATCAACGGGCGCGTTCAGCACTTGCCCGTAGTCGAAGATTATGGCCTTAATTGTCATTCGCACTCCTCTAAACAACTACTTAGCTTTTTCGAGCAGGCTGATCCATATTGCATCTCTATCAGGTTGATCGTCAAAACCGATGTAAATGGATCGCTTTCTTCTCTTTGGTCCTTCACTATCAGACGATGAGAAGAAACTAAAATCAGATTCACCTGCATCAATTCCCCAGGTGGTTTTGAAATCGATCTCGAGCGCCGCGTATGTCTGTTTACCGAAGACCAGGCATCCAGCCCTAATCTTCTGTATGTGCCCCGCTTCGATAAATTGATAAAAATACCGCCCTGTTGGCCGCTGAACCATAAATGCGTGGTCGCCAACCGGCACTCGCCATAGTATAGCCTGGCGTTGAACCATGTGCTCTTCCCGGCCGATAACGCTGAATATCCCGCTCGCCTTAACAGAGTACTTCTGCATATCCTCCGCGTGTTGGACGTCTGCGGGTACTTTCTCGCCGGCTAAAGCGACGAATACGATATAGCCATCGCGCCCTGCCTTCCAGTAGCTAATACGGACAATAACCAGGACGGATAGCGCCATTAGAAAATTAGCTAACCGTGAACGGCGATCAGCACTATATTCAGTATCAACGGGCGCGTCAGCACTTGCCCGTAGTCGAAGATTATGGCCTTAATTGTCATTCGCACCCTTCACTATCAGACGATGAGAAGAAACTAAAATCAGATTCACCTGCATCAGTTCCCCAGGTGGTTTTGAAATCGATCTCGAGCGCCGCGTTTGTCTGTTTGCCGAAGACCAGCCATCCAGCCCTAATCTTCTTTATGTGCCCCGCTTCGATAAATTGATAAAAATACCGCCCTGTTGGCCGCTGAACCATAAATGCGTGGTCGCCAACCGGTACTCGCCATAGTATAGCCTGGCGTTGAACCATGTGCTCTTCTCGGCCGATAACGCTGAATATCCCGCTCGCCTTAACAGAGTACTTCTGCATATCCTCCGCGTGTTGGACGTCTGCGGGTACTTTCTCGCCGGCTAAGGCGACGAATACGATATAGCCATCGCGCCCTGCCTTCCAGTAGCTAATGCGGACAATAACCAGGACGGCTAGCGCCATTAGAAAATAGGTAAGAGATCCGCTTCGAAGCCAGAGATATGGGGCTAAAAGGAACAGTAGAACCGTTATCCAACCTCGGAGGGTAGCGCCCAGGAAAAGCTGATCCGAGGTGAAATATAGAAATGCATACAAGAAACCGATCGCCCGGTTAGCCGCCCGTTTTATTATTGGGAGATCTTCCATATTTCGCTGCTAACCTAATCGCCCTCTTTAGAGTCGCGAGGAACACCGTCAAGGACATCGAGCATGGCCGGGTGAATGGATCGATTACTGGCAACAATTGACACCTGGGACTCTAGCCTCAGCGGTTGGCCATCCGCACGGCTAACAAGACCGCCGGCTTCGGTTACCAGCAAAACTCCCGCTGCTACATCCCAGCTATTGAGCCTTAATTCCCAGTATCCATCTAAACGGCCTGCAGCAACATAGGCTAGATCGATCGCCGCGGCTCCTGAGCGGCGTAGTCCACGCGCTCGCTTCAGAAACGCGGCTGTTTGAGCAAGATTATCCTCATTGCTATGGTGACGATCGTACGGAAATCCTGTTGCCAACAAGCTGTCCAGAAGACCATCCGTATTGCTTGTCTGAATTTGTCTGACGGTAGATCGGACCCGCACACTGGCTCCAAGCCCAGAAATTGCGCTAAAACATTCATCGCGCGCCGGATCGTAGACCACACCGACTAAAGGCCGATTATCATGGTATAAAGCCAAAGAGACCGCAAAAACCGGATAGCCATGAACGAAATTAACGGTTCCGTCTAGTGGATCGACGTGCCAGACGTAACCGGAAGTCGTGTCTTCCTCCGTTCGATCTTTGGAAGCGTTCTCCTCGCTAAGAATCTTGTGACCAGGAAAGGAATTCTGCACTCTCTCGCTAATGTATTCGTCGCTCTCGTTGTCATACTTTGTTAGCAGGTCAAGATCACTGCTCTTTCGCGACAGGCTTTTCTCCTTGTCAATACCTTGAATTATCAAGGCGCCCGCGCCTCGAGCAATGCTTATAGCTAATGCTTCTGTCTGCTCTAGATCCATGGTCTAATTCTACCCAGGCTCCCTTGAAAACGTAAGAACCCGAAGGTAGTCTGTCTTTTCACTCCACTTCGGCGATTTGCTATGGCAGGCTTATGTCGCCGATCTTCAGCGTGGAAATATGGGGATTGGCCACCAGCCGGCGTCGCGCTGGGCGCGGTCGCCGGTCCCAGGCGACAGACGATCAACACATTCCATTTTCCTCACAATGGAGACAGCTCTCTTCACAATCCTTCTTCTGGGAAGTAGCCCAGGACCTACCACCTGGTCATTCGCGAACCATCTCCCCGGTAATGTGAATAGGCTGTCTTTCAGCCAGCCATGAGTCAAGTCGACTGGCAAGGCGCAGTAATCCTGGACGGAAGGCGACGTAACTTGGATCGACAACCATCTCTAACTGGTTAATGCGCATGCCCGCTATACGGGCCAGATCAGTCAAGTCGGCCGTCGTATTGGCCCGGTAGCGGGCCATAAACGTCTCCTGTCGGTCTCGGCCGTATAGTTTTTCCACCAGGGCGACTTGGAGCCACTCTACTCTCCCTAGCTGGAGGTTGAGCCTTACTAAAGGATGGAGACGATTCGGAGTGATGAAGACAAATATTCCTCCTGGGTGAATAACTCTTCCTATCTGGCGAAAGGTTTTCTCTGGCTTCTCGATATGTTCAAGCGTCCAGCTGGCGAAAATTATATCGAAACTGTCTTCCCTAAAAGGTAGCCGTTCAGAGACGGCAGCAATCCGTGGAAATGAATCAATCCCCCGTGCCAGACGGTGTTCGCGCAGAGAGACAATGTCCGCATCTAGACCGGCAATGAACCCAAGAGAAGGCTGGAGCTGTTCAACTAGGCCACCGCGACCACAGCCCAGGTCGAGCACACGGCTACCACGAGTAAACTTACTCCGCACAAGGTCGGCAAAGATCTCGGTTGCTGGTCGCCAGCCGGGATTACGCACTCTATATTTCTCGCGTATCTCGTTTTGCTTCTCTATCGATAACATATGTTTACGCGCAAGCCAGGTCAAATGGATGGCCAACTTGGCCGCCAGACGCGATTGACCGCTTGCCCAGTTCCACCAAGACTGTATCCTCCGTCAGGCAGAGAGTCTCATCTCGAAAAAGTTAGTGTCTCGTTTTCCATTGATATCCCATGAAAAATCGTGCCCGAACATCGGTGAGGCGATAATATAGCAATTCATTCGAGATTCGTAACGATACGCTGGCAACCCTGAAACCCAGAATAATGCCTAACCTGATCAGACGCCTACGCTATCAACCGCTACTCAAAACAGACGATATTTCAAGGGCCAATAATCGCCGTGGAAATAGACCTGCTATTTTCGCCCTTCGGCCGATGTGGAAATTGCTTGCGCTATTGCTGATTTCTCAGGCTCTTGCAGCCTGTGCTGAAAGAATACCGGCGACTTCAATAATCATGGCTCCTGAACCAACCCCTTCAGAGACCGGTGCCATAACCGTGGCTAATTCGACGCCGGTTGCCGCGATCGAGATAACGCAGGCGCCAAATGGCCCGAAATCCGTAACTCCGACGTCATCTCCTGATGGATCTTTGGAACAGGCTATCGACGAAACCCGGACGCCGCCTGCATGGCCAACACCAGTTAGCCTACCTGATCCATTTGTCAAACCTGTCTCACCCGGGGAGCAACAGGCCTTGTTACAGCTCCTGGAATCTGTAGATCCACCGCTTCGCGACGATATAGAGCTGGCTCGTTTGTATGGTGGATGGGATGGGGTCGTCGTTCCGCCCCCTTCAGATATCGAGGTATTGCAGACCGGCGCAATTGAGGAAATGACTGTTCTAAAAAAGGAGCTTAACGTACACGAGACCATCCAGGTTGAGCTCTTGGCTGTCGGCGACTATGCATATCACTGGTTCGACACCAGTCCCACCTCCGTCAGACCAACGGCCTCTCGACTGGCAGAAGTATCCACAGCTTTCGACAGAATCTATGAGCTTAGCGTCGATCTATTTGGTTCGGAGGGAATGTTGGGCGTAGATGGGGATCCTCGCCTGTACCTGGTTAACGCGTCCCCTCTTTCACTATGTGATGTCACGCTAGAGACGGCTACAGAGTGCCTCTTGGCTGGATATTTCGACCATAGTAACAACGTTCCTCCGGACATAGATCCAACATCTAACGGTCACGATATGTTTGTTCTTAACGGCAACTACTTTGAGAATGACTACTATTTCACAGTTTTGGCCCATGAACTTCGGCACATGATCGAGCACAACCAGGACCCGGGCGAGATAGATTGGATGGCAGAGGGATCAGCGGTGTTAGCTGAGGATCTGAACGGGCTCACTGGGTCCGGTGTGAGCCGGGCGAATATCTACCTTACAAATCCAGACCAGCAACTCAACCGCTGGACCGACGGCGACGCGACACCCTACTACGGACAGGCATTTTTGCTAAATCGCTACATCTATGACCGCCTGGGTCCCGAGTTCTATCGCCAACTATCTTTGAGCCAGAAAACAGGTCTCGATGCTATTGACGACGTCGCGCAGTTAAATGGCCTGGACATCTCTGGCAGTGAGATCTGGCAAGAATGGCTGGTTTCCCTTGCCATCCATGAGCGGTTTGAACGAGGAGATCGCTTCTACCTTGATGCATCCGGTCTTGATTCAGCCTCGATGACCCATCTCACTGATTTGCCGGTTAACTTAGAGGAGACAGTCAACCAATTTGCGGCCGATTACTACAAAATAGAGACCGGCGAGACCATTCGTATTGATTTTGATGGCAGCTCGACAGTTCCTCTGGTCGGTACCGCAGCAGCATCTGGCAACCACATGTGGCTGGCCGACAGGGCGAATTTTCGACATATGCACTTATCTCGACCCGTCGATCTTCGCCATGTTGATTCAGCTACACTATCTTTCAGCGTCTACCACGACATCGAAGCAGGCTACGACTTCGGATATGTCTTTGTCTCTGAGGATGACGGCCTTACCTGGCAACCACTCGTCTCGGACAATATGGCCGGGAGTGACTCGCAGGATGATCCTTCCGCATCCGCGCTAACGGATCGTTTCTATACGGGATTCTCCGGCGGCTGGCTGCAAGAAGAATTCGACCTGTCCCCCTACGCGGGCAAACAGATCATGATCAGAGTGGCCTATGTGACTGACCTGATCCATACCCTGGGTGGCATTGCCATCGATAACATCTCCATTCCAGAGATAGGATTCTATGACGACGCTGAAGAACTTCAAGAGGGATGGATGGCCCATGGATTTGAGCGAGTTAGGGCGACGATTCCCCAGACCTGGCACTTGCAGTTAATCAGCTTTCCAGATGGCGATCCCCATGTGCAAAAGCTGCAACTAGATTCCGGCAACAAACTCTCTCTGAGCCTGTCACCGGCTGACAGCGGCGGCGACTTAATTCTCATCATCGGGGCATCCGCGCCGATGACGCTTGAACCGGCCCTTTACCGGCTAACAGTTACAAAGTAAAGATGGTCGGGCCAACTGCACTTGAAAGATGACCTGGTCAAAGATGACCTTGTCAACAATAAACCTTATGAACGGAGCAAAGTAACAAGATCCCTAGATTCATTCTGCATGGCAGAGGAAATCCGGGTAAGTAATTCGCATAAAATTGGATGTCGCCTAATATCTAATTGTTCACCATCGCTCTGTCGCCAGTCGAGGTACCAGGTAGGAGGGAAAAGACATGTCAGAAACCCCCGCGGGAAAGATCAAGCTAATTCGCGCGGCAGGTGGATTGTTGTGGCGCGAGTCGTCTCAAGGACGCCAGCTTCTGGTTGTCCATCGACTGCGGTATGATGATTGGACCCTACCAAAGGGGAAGCTAGAAAAAGGCGAGAGTTGGGAAGAGGCAGCTCTTCGAGAAGTCGAGGAGGAAACCGGGTGCAAGGCCATCATTGACGATTTCGCAGGCCTTATTTCCTACGCGCCTGGCGGTACACCAAAAGTTGTTCTCTTTTTTCATATGTCCCCCCTGGGCAAGTGCAAAGAGATCCCGGCCGAGTCTGGCAGGGAGATTGATGGATACCGCTGGATAACCGTACCCGAGGTCCTGCGTCTTCTTAGTTACGAGGGCGAGAAGAATTTGCTCCGCGAGTTGATGGCTGAAAATAGCTTCGCCAGAGGTTAATCTTGTTCAAATAAACAACAGGAATTTCCGAGGCCTTTACTTCTTCATTGATGTTGAACAAAGAGTAAAGCCCGGCGAAAAATCCATCCTCAGTGTAATTGCGAAAACAGATCGTATTTGCTAGCCTCCGAAAGGGAAATGGGGCGTCGCTAAGCGGTAAGGTAGCGGACTTTGAATCCGCAGTTTCCATTGGAGCCAGGCGCGGTATTCTTCTCCTTCAAGCCAACAAGTAAATAACCGTTTTCTTTGGAGTCCTCAGTATTTTTACTGAGCCACCTCCGCGAAATCGAATTCAGATCAATGTAAGGTGCCATTTCCCCTAATCCAACCACCGATAACACACTGTTTTATGGCGACAATCTGCCTATCCTGCGGAAGTACAATCGAGACGAGAGAGGTTCATTTTCGACCTGCCATATGCTATACTGTTTTGGATTGTGATATGTTTTTCTAATGGGCGGGTACGCTATCCTCGGAGGGAAACTCATGAAAGCGATTGTATATACAGAATACGGGCCACCGGATGTTCTGCAGCTCAAAGAAGTAGAAAAACCTATACCCATGGACGATGATGTACTGGTAAAAATATATGCGACGGTAGTAACGGCATTGGACTGCGGCTCTCGAAAGGGTGTCCCACTTTTTGGCAGAATTGTTACTGGTCTCTTAAAACCCAAATTAAATATTATGGGGTTTGAGCTAGCCGGAGAAATTGAAGCAGTAGGCAAAGATGTAAAGCTACTTAAAGAAGGTGACCAAGTTTATGGAGGTACCACTCTCAGTCTTGGTGCTTATGCCGAGTACATATGTCTGCCAGAAGAAGGGCCAGTAGCTATAAAACCGGCCAATATGACCTATGAGGAAGCTGTCGCCATTGTTGAAGGGGCATTAACCGCATTGCCTTTCTTTAGAGATAATGCAAACATTCAGAGCGGACAAAATGTCCTTATCAATGGCGCTTCTGGATCGATAGGTACAGCTGCGGTACAGATTGCCAAGCACTTTGAGACAGAAGTTACCGGGGTATTCAGTACCACAAATCTGGAAATGGTGAAGTCTCTGGGAGCCGACAAGGTCATTGATTACACCAAAGAGGATTTTACCAAAAGCGGTCAGACCTATGACATTGTTTTTGACATATTAGGCAAGACTTCGTTTTCACGCAGCAAAAGCTCGCTGAAGCAAAAAGGACGCTATCTTTCAGCCGCACCTCCTTCGCTGTCATATATTCTTCAAGTGTTATGGACTTCAAGGATCGGCAGTAAGAAGGCAATACTAGCGTTAACAGGTTTGAGGTCATCAAGCGAGAAGGCTAAAGATCTAGTCATCCTCAAAGAGCTTATTGAGGCGGAGAAGCTAAAAGCAGTCATAGACAGACGCTATCCTTTGGAACAGACTGCCGAGGCTCACAGGTATGTCGAAAAAGGGCACAAAAAGGGAAATGTAGTCATAACTGTGGCACATAATAACAAAACCTAAAAATGCCATCAGGGAGTTTACACAGAATATTGGATACTCCCGAACATGTTTTTAATTATGTTCCAGCACCGATCTCAATAATCGCACTGTTTCCGTCAGTGGTCGATTCTGGCAAGTCAGTACAGCAACCTGACAAGGAAGATCATCCATGAGACTCATCACACTCATTGAGGCCCCCTTAGTCCTGAACAGTCTCTGATTAAAAATGCGATACTGGGCGCGTTAGAGGCCATCGAGAGTGTACTCGTCGCAGATTTCTTTCAGGCTGGAAATGTCCCCAACTGGTACTGGTTCAATTGGGACCCCTAGGCACTATAGGAGCAGACACTTTCTTAATAGGATTCTTCCATCCAACTGGCTCTGCCTCCTCCTCATAAAAGTTTAGAAAGGCTCTTACCGATTGGTAGAATTCATGCATCCCCCTAGCGTTGTGGCCAGTCTCTTCTAGATATTATAGAAACAGTCTCAAGTGGCGGGGATTAATTTCTAGAACACTGGTTTTTCCCTCTTTTTGGCACCAGTCAACAAAAGATCCCAATTTCTGTTTATAAAAACGGATGGGACCAGGAGTCACTTGCCGGATTCGACGGTCTAGGATGAAGACCTCCAGCCAGTTCTGAATGTCCTCATCATCAGAATAAGATATAATCCTTTGCACTTTACTCATCTCTGACCTCCTGGAAAGGACAGTTTACTTTATGGGGCGTCGCCAAGTGGTAGGCAGCGGACTTTGAATCCGCTATTCGGGGGTTCGAATCCCTCCGCCCCAGTTTTATAGTCGCCATTTAGAACTGAGGACTGGGTGTTGCCGGATAACTCAGTCCTCAAGGTTTCTTGGCTGAAAGATAGCGGCAATAACATGGGCTGGAAATTGCAGTCAGATACAGGTCAGGCCACCTTCGCCTAAATTCATAATACCGCCAACCGCGGTTATTTCGGTACAATTGCGTCTTAAGATTCAGCCGGCGCTATTCATTTCTTGATTCAGTATCTAGTCGAACTCGTATAGAAGAAATCTTTTCATAGAAAATGAGCGCTCTTGGCGTTGTGATACTTGCCGCCGGGCATGGCACCCGGATGAATTCGAATAAGAATAAAGTGCTTCATGAAATTGGCGGGCGTCCAATGGTTGCCCACATTTTCGAGAGTGCCTTAACAGCTTCCGATTATCCGCCCCTTGTTGTCGTCGACCCTGAAGATGAGGAGATTCGCAACCTCCTGGGAGACAAAGCCCGCTTTGCCGTCCAGCAGCGGCAGATGGGTACGGGACACGCAACCATGATGGCCAAACCGGAGCTTCAAGGCAAGTGCGACCAGGTGCTTGTCATCTACGCCGATATGCCACTTCTTAGACCTGAGACAATGATCCAACTCGCAAAGGAACAGGAAGATAGCGGGGCTGCCATCGTAATGCTCACCGTAATAGGCGACGTGTCTTCTTCTTTCGGACGGGTCCTAAGGGATGCGAATGAAGAGGTGGCGGAGATAGTGGAGGTGGCCGAGGCTAAACAAAGACCCGATGGCAATGAGCTTCTTCAGATTCGCGAGCTCAACGCCGGGGTCTACTGCTTCGCTTCAGATTGGCTGTGGCAGAATCTCGACAGGTTGCCGCTGCGACAGGCCAGGACAGACGAGGAATATTACCTGACTGATATGGTTGGGATCGCTGCCGGCGATGGAAAAACCGTTAAAGGGATCGTCGTGCAAGACACCGACGAGTGTTTAGGAGCAGGAACTCGCCAGGAACTTGCCGTCGTCGAGAAGGCTCTCAGAGCTCGGGTAAACAAACAATGGATGGCTTCGGGTGTCACGATGATCGACCCTGATACTATCTATATCGAGACAACAGTTTCTATCGGTCGCGATTCGGTTATCTGGCCAAATACCCATATCCTGGGAGCAAGTATTGTTGGCGATGGCTGCATAATTGGACCTAATACGGTTATCCGAGACGCCCATATCGGAGAGGGCTGCCGTATCCCGCAGTCGACCATCGAGAGGGTTTCGGTCGAAGATGGGACAGTGGTTGAACCATATAGTCACTTGCAGAGGTAAGGTGTGAGAGAATCTGCTTCCGATACAGGTCATAATAACTAACTAAATAATCCAAACAGTGGAGTTACCATGGACGCATCAGAACCGGTTACCGATAAGCAGCGGAGTAAACTCTTGGAAGCAGCTTGCGAGATTCGCGATGAAGCCTATGCGCCTTACTCGCGATACCCCGTAGGCGCTGCCGTTCTGGCCGAAGATGGGCGCATTTTTACCGGTGTAAATGTAGAAAACGCGGTTTATGGTCTGGGAATCTGCGCCGAAGTATCGGCGATCGTTACGGCCGCATCAAATGGCGTCCGGAGAATTTTAGCGGTCGCCGTCTGCACCAGTAATATAGGCTCTCCCTGCGGCGCCTGTCGCCAGGTGATTAGCGAGTTTGCTGATGATATACCTGTTTGGTTGAGCGATGGCAAGGGGACTGTCCGCGAAACTTCTATGCATTTGCTTCTGCCTGACCAGTTTGGCCCCGATCATCTACCACCGATTGTCTGATGGTGGACGGTTGAGAGTGCCGGATTGTCGAAATAAGCCTACTTCTGGTTCGCAGGAAATCCCAATTGAGCGATCACAGGCCGGTGATCAGAGCCGGCGAAATCCCCCAGATTCACCTTAAGGGAAACCATATCATCCGTATGGAAAATATAGTCTATTCGCCACATCGGTAGGCCGATCTGCGGATAATTTGTCCTGGTGAAGCCAAGCCCGAAACCCCGTTCATAATGCGCGTCCTCGAGATGATCGTCTAATTCTCCATACTGATCCTGCCGGTCGCTGAGGTTCATATCGCCCATGACGATAAGCGCTCCCTCGATTGATTCAATTCTTTCAATCAGATCCTCGAAATCCCGATCTCGATTATCTCTGGTAAAGTCAGAAGGGGTTCCTAGCGGACCTTCATACACGACTCTTGGAGTCCGCGGATGAACGTTGAGCACCGCTACCTGTATACCGTCTATTGTGAACAGGGCTTGCTGCCCCCAGTGTCCGTCGCCGGCCAACTGAAAGGTTGCGTAATCGTCGAAAGGATAGCGGCTATATAACCCTCTGCCTGGCTCGGTTTTTCTATACGGATACCGGTCGCCGAGCCGTTCTTCTAGCGCCTCAATCATATGGGCTTCAAGTTCGTGTAAGCCCAATATATCCGGATTCTGGTCGATTATCTGCTGGGCGACAGCATCATATTCCTGGTTGAGGTCCAACACATTGTAGGTCATTACAGTGAAGGTTGGTGATGCCTCAGCCACTGCTCCGCGCGGCAGGAAAGAACGGCCGTAAGTCAGCAGGAATAGCACGACCGGAACGGCAGCCTACGCGATCAGCACCTTCGACCGGCTGAGGATTGCCAGCGGGAGCAATACGAGAGTTGGGATAAAGAGCCAGGTCAACATATAACCCATGGCGTCGATGATCCATGGTTGATTCCCCCAGAACGCGTAGCCAACGTAGTAAACCAGCAGCACCGCGGAATGCAGAATGACAAAAAACCCCAATAGGGCGACGAGGATCCTTTTAAGCTGATCCGCTGGCGATCCGCTTACTTCCGTATTAGCCGTGTCGATCGCAATATCGTTTGTTGTCACTTCATCTTTGGATATGGCATCGCTCAGATAGTTACTCTAGTAGAGAAGCAAACAGGATTTGACGAGTATCCCAATAGACAATTTGCTTCTCTTTAAGTGTTTCGCCACGAATTCATTATCCGTCAAAAGAAGTTTGGCGAAACACTAGGTCTCGCCGAGCAAATAGTGATCGAAGAAACCGATTATTCGGCGCTCAAATTCCTCCGGGTAAACTGTATCGCATTCGTGATGGTCACACTCCTCCTCAAACCAGAACTCGCTTGGTTCCTGGGCTGCATCATTTAGAGCCCGGCAATTCTCCTCCAGCACCAGGTTATCCTTGCCGCCACAGATCAGATATACCGGCCGGGGACTGATTTCTCCAATCCATTCCTTGGCATCTATATCATCCAGGTTGCAGCCCGTTATGCGCTCGCCCCAGAAGATAATTAGTGGAGCAAAAACAGGAATTAACGGCACCGGCACCAAAGAGTAGTGCTTCAAACCTATAAATACAGTGTCTTCCAGAGAAGTCAGGGGGCTGTGTCCCACAACCGCTTTTATGTTCTCGTTTTGCCAGCCATATTGGATGGCCAGGGAACCCCCCATGGATTGGCCCAGGATCCCGATACGCTCGGGTTCCACTTCGTCTCGACTAAGCAAGAATTGATACCATGCCTCCATATCCTCCATCTCGTGACAGCCAAAGGTTATCATCTCTTCACTGTTCTGATCATGCCCCCGGACGGTACTCAGCAGAACGCCGTAGCCATGGCGGTAAAGCATCTCCGCTTCTTCTATCATGTTTTGCCGGTTTTCCTCATATCCATGCTGTAGCATAACCAGGGCCCCGTTTTGTGGAGGGATATACCATCCTCTGAGATCGATACCGCTGGGTGTGGTGACAACTATGTCCTCATAGACCGCGTCGAAATCTGCCGGGGATTGTTCGGTCCAGTCGCGCTCTTCCACACGATCGACCATCATGTCCCTGGCCACATATCTCGTGACAAAGGCTACGGCTAGCGCCACAATAATGAGTAGTAGGATCATTAAGATCAAGATCCTTTTCAGCCACTTTTTCATTGATTAACCTTTCTGGCATCACTCGGACCGGAGCGCCATCGTTATCTCGCTGTAAAACTTAAGAATCCGCAGCGAAAGCATCCAGAACGTCTTCGGCGATTCACACCTTTTAGAGCATGCGAATAATCCTGAGAAATCGCCTTCAAGTATCATGAACGATCGTCCCGCAATATTATACGCCGGATATTATGCAAGAGTGTGGCATTTTTGTGCGGAAGTGTGCGTTGGCGCTAAACGGGGCTGGCGCCAGGGACAAAGCTCGGCTGCCTTACCCCAATCGAGCAAGAGTTGCTGGTGCGAAATAGACGACACTAATGGATTACCGGCCGCCTGGCAAGGATGGTCACTGATGGGCACAAAAGATATTTGTTTCTCTTACATCTGATCTCTTGCTAGTGGTGCAGAAGTTTGGCGGCGATGATTGCCAGTCCGTTTTCCGTCAGCGCCCAAGCTGTCCGGTTCAACGCATCGGACTTATCCAAGAAATTGACGGTGGCGGCGTCCCAGTCGCCAGACTCAATGATCTCTTCCTTGTCCCGGAAATAATCGAGAATGTCTGACTGGTATTCTCTGGTTTCTTCCACCTCTTGATCCCCACCCTCGTGCTTGGCCGAGATATTGGCCACGTGGTCAGACAATTCGACCAGCTCGTCGCGACGGTTGTAGGGTTGCCGTACGATGCTTTTCCAGGTCTCTGTGATGTGGTGTTCAAAGCGCACAACATCTTCAAAGCCCAGTTCCTTTCTGAACTGGGCTGTGATCTCCATAGACTCGTTATTCACCGAGTTGGACCAATTAAATCCGATGAGAGGCGATGTTCCGTCATCTCGAGCAAAAAGCTTCGCGCCTATCAACGTCCAAAATGCAGCATAGGGGTTGTCGTTGCCCATGAAAACCGAGATCTTGAACTCAATATCGACACCGATCCGGTGTAATAGATAGCCCAGAAAGACTGTGCCTGGGTTGAGATTCAGCACCTGTCGTACACCATAATTGGTATAGTAATAAAGATACTCGTCAAGCCATTTTAGGGCGTATTCATTCGGCTGGCCCACGCCGCCGAAGTAGCCGGTGATAGTCTCTGGACCGCCTAGATGTATGTTGGATCCGTCGGTGCCCTTGGTGTCTAAGGTCTCGACGTAACTCGCGCCGATGATCTGCATTGCAGCGGCGAAAGCCAAAAGATCACCATCAGCTTCTTGCTCCTTCATTTTTCTCACCCGGATGAATCGTCCAGGCATCAACGAACGCTGCTCAATGGCTCTTCGGGCGGCTTCAATAACCCAAGGGAAATATTGGCAGGCGCTAATCTCTAAGGTGACAGCATAATCGTCGTCGAACGAAGTACGTTCATACCTGTCGCCAAGCACCTTGCGCTGATATTCCTCTTCGCCAATGAACATACCCAGATTACGCTGTTTCTCCAGCCACTCGAGATCAGCTAAATAATCCGGCCGGGATTGGCCTACCCGGTCAAGAAGAGATGGCAGGTGCATGGCCAAAGCGGCTTTTTTATTGATCTCCTCTGGCGTGCCGTACCTGCCGACTACCTCAAAGAAATCGTCGACAGCTCGCATGCCAGGATCCAGCAGTATCGCGTTAATCGCCTCCAGCCGATCCGGGGTTATCTTTAGTCTGTGGCGGATGTTATCTTCCACTGTGTTGCTCCTGTGTTCCTGTTGATAATACGGGCCATTCTGGAACAAATTCCCGTTTACTGATACATCCAGTTTAATCTAGAATGTCGAGTAACTCTTCGTACTCCGCATCTTTTATGCCGAAGTAGTTCTCCTTAAAAGGGAACTTTTCAGCCTTTACTTCTTTCGAAAACTGCTTCAAGCCATCGAGTATCACCTTGCCTGCGTCGGCATAGACCTTAGCCATTCGCGGCTTGAATTTTGGATATAGGCCAAACATGTCGTGATAGATCAGCATCTGCCCGTGGGCGTTTGGTCCACCACCTAAGCTGATGATGATGCAATCTTCTGCGCGCTTAGTTATGAGTTGGCAGACCCGGTCAGGAACGAGCTCCAATAGGATGGCATGGGCGCCAGCCTGCTCCAGGGCTTTGGCATCATCGATAATCTTCTTAGCCTGCAGCGCACCCTTTCCTTGCAGGCGGAATCCGCCTAAGGAACTTACGCTCTGGGGCGTTAAACCAAGGTGACCCATGGCCGGTATCCCAGCGGCAGTAATACCGACGACCCGGTCAGCCATCTCTGCGCCGCCCTCCAGCTTAATACCGTCCGTGCCGGCTTCAGCCATGAAGCGTCCGGCGTTACGGATCGCCTCCTCGACGCTGATCTGGTAGCTCATATAAGGCATATCGCCAATCAGCCAGGCAGTGGGTGCTCCCCGGCGAACCGCTTGAGTATGCCGGATCATGTCCTCCATCGTAACCGGCAACGTCCCGTCATATCCCAGCATGGTCATTCCCAGGCTGTCTCCAACCAGAATCATGTCGATCTCAGCCTGCTCCTGGAAATGGGCGGTTGGATAATCGTAACAGGACAACATGGATAATGGCTCACCCATTTCGACCTTCTTGAAAAGGTCAGTTAGCGTCACTTTTTTGCGGTCGGTCATTCTTACCCTCCGTTTGTCGAATTGTCATGGGGCTTTCTGCCACTGTAAGATAGATGATTCATCTACCTCTGCACAAGTGACGAAAATCCTGTTACGCCGGTGACAAATAGGCATACGACTGTAGGTCTGGGGATAATTCAAGACCATGTCTGACTTTAGGGAGCAGGGCTGAGGATAGCTCCCGCTGGTATATGCTAAACACTCGAACCTCATCTGGCCAGAACTGGTCGGAGTCTGATCAGCCGTTACGAATAGCTTTTAGGAGTCGCCGCAATCAATTCGGAAAACCGCAATGGTAAAAAAACTAGCCCGCCCAATACCAATTGGCGAATGGCAACGGTTCATTGATTTGGAGATTTTGGTGATAGAGAGGCACATCCATATTTACACCACTTGACAAGACACTGCCAACAAGACCGTAAACAAGGCGAGTCCGAATAGCGATATGACCGTTATCGTCCTATCGATCCAGGGCTTATCACCCCAGATAGCCAGAAGGATGAAGGCGGGAAACAAATTCCACATATAGCGTCTCTGGCTCATTAACAGGCCTGAGCTTAATGGAATTAACGTCCCTAACAATACAAAAACAGCCTCGCTCCAACGTCGTATTCTATTAAAAGATGACCGCGGGTTGTTACAAGGGTTGTGTGGTACTGGCAGTCGTAATTCGAGCGAAAAAGTAACAGACTGTTGGTCAAATTGCTTGACGGAACGCCGGCATACTGATAAGTTGCCCCCGGTCACTGGAATGTCTAGAGAAAGAACCTACCGTAGTGAAGCGATCGTCTTGCGACGCTCTGATTTCGGCGAAGCAGACAGGATGCTGACCCTATATAGCAAAGAGTTCGGCAAGATCCGGGCTCTGGCTAAGGGCGCGCGCAAACCGCAGACAAGAAAGACTGGGCACGTCGAATTGTTCATGCGCACCATGTTCATGTTCGCCCGCGGGAAGAACATCGACCTCATCACCCAGGCGGAACTCATCGAGCCATATCAAGACCTTCGGCGCGACCTGGTCCGTACAACATATGCTTCCTACGCCGTTGAGTTAGTTGACCGCTTGACAGGCGAGGCCGATAAAGATGTTCAGAAATACAATCTTCTCTCGGAGGCTTTAGGCTGGTTCTCTTCGGCTCGCGATTTGATGCTAACCGCCAGGTATTATGAATTGCGGCTTCTTTCACTGGCAGGCTTCCAACCTCAGTTATTTCATTGCGTTTCCAGGGGAGAGACGATTGAGGAAGAGGATCAGTATTTCAGCGCCGAAGCTGGCGGTCTTCTATGCCCCAACTGCCACGGAGCGGACAGGCAAGCTCGTGTAATCTCAGCCCCAGCGGCAAAAGTGCTCCGTTATCTGCAGAGTCGGAGTTGGGAAACGGTTAGCGTATTGCATCTGAAACGCCCATTGAATGGGGAGCTAGAAGCGATAATGCATTATTACATTAGCCATATCTTGGAGCGCAGCCTGAAGTCCGTAGACTTCCTCCACAGATTACGGCGCGAAGCGGTTCTTTTCTCCCTCAGTCTGGGGAATTGTCCGTGTCCTCGGAGATAGAGAATAAAAAGGGCGTATCTGGGTAATCCAGATACGCCCAACAAGATCGGAACCGATCTGTTCTTTAGAGCGGTTTCATGACTACCGGTATGAACACTTTGAACAGATCAACCAGGACTGCGTTGGATACCAGGATAGTGTCGCTGTAGCCGCAGCCATCGGCGACGGTTAATTCAACATCATAATGTCCGGGCAGCGTGTAGGCGTGGCTGACAATGGCCCGCTACCTGTGCTCCATCACCGAAATCCCACAGCCAGCTTATTAGCGGTGTGCCATTCGTCGTGCTAGTACTGGTGAAGACAATACTCTCCCCAGGACGAACCTGAGCAGCGGATTGGATGAAGTTGGCCAAGATGTTCGGGCTTTGAATTGTAAAGCTAACCGGATCGCCCAGAGGGCTACTTTGGCCTTGATCGCTTGAAGCTACCTGGTAGCTGTCGTTGGTAGCCTGACCACTGCAGCCAGCTCGCCACGAATTGCACGCTGGCCGAAGCACCCGGTGACAGTGTTGGCCAATCCCAGCTTATGATCCCGGTGCCAGGTTCGTAGCTTCCTCCGCTAATCCAGGTCACGTTGGCTGGTAACTGGTCTGTTATAACCAATCCACTACCGGTCAGACTGCCAAGATTGCTGAACGTTAAGGTATAGGTCACCAACGTACCGGCGATCGCACTGCTGTCATACTCTTTGCTGATGACGAACACTGGAGCCAGGGTGCTCACCGCATCTTGAACAAGATGCGAATCCGAATAGCCAAGTTCGTCGGTTATAACCAGGGTCACGTCAAATGAGCCAAAAGCTGAGTATAGGTGAGCTTGCGTCTTGGGTATGAACTCGAGGGCTGCCGTCGCCGAAATCCCATGTCCAGGCCACAACGGGTGGGCCGTCTGTGGTGGAGGTGT
>PVMK01125095.1_pt1 | contig 43929 bp, 36 predicted proteins | sample 1853481 | NCBI WGS metagenome assembly PVMK01 (sample SAMN08533507, study PRJNA380276) | Marine sediment metagenome, whole genome shotgun sequencing project.
CATCGCCCGATGGTTCAGCACGGATTAGTGCTATAGTAAACCCCGGTCTGGCTTCAGCGGGCACTGGGGATGTGCTCTCAGGTGCCATTGCTGGACTTTTAGCTCAGGGGCTTTCCTACTATGACGCTGCTACCTGCGGCGTATATCTCCATGGGCTTGCCGGTGAAATGGTGCGTGTGGAGCTTGGTGATGCCGGTATGGTTGCAAGTGATCTGCTACCAGCTTTACCCAGGACAATTAAGAAAATCAAGGAAGGCTAAAATGTTACTGGCCATAGATATAGGAAACACCAATATTGCCATCGGGGTCTTTGAAGGGGAGACGCTACGCGCTACCTGGGACGCGGCCACTGATATTAATAAGACGGCAGATGAATATGCTGTGCTGCTATTGAACCTTTTACCGAGAGAGGGGCTTGCACCCTCCGATATTAGTCATGTGAGCATTGCATGCGTTGTACCCCCGCTTCTCACCATTTTTGAGCAGCTCAGCCACCGTTACTTCGATATCTCGCCACTCATTGTCGGTCCGGGTGTGAAGACCGGGGTGCGTATTATTACCGACAATCCTCGTGAAGTGGGTGCCGATCGTATAGTGAATGCAGCAGCAGCACACCATCTCTATGGCGGGCCGCTCATCGTGATCGATTTTGGAACTGCCACTACGTTTGATGCGATATCAAAAGAGGGGGATTATATCGGCGGTGCCATTGCCCCTGGGATCGGCATCGCGGCAGCGGCGCTCTTCGAGCGAGCATCGAAACTGCCCAGGGTGGAGTTAGTCGCTCCACAGTATGCTATTGGTAAGAATAGTGTAACCGCCATGCAGTCGGGGATCATTTTCGGCTATGTAGGGCTTATCGAAAGCATGGTCACTCGCTTTCAACGGGAACTAGGGGGCAAGGTGCAAGTGATAGCCACTGGCGGTCTGGCTAACATAATCGCTAAGGAAACAAAGGCGGTTGATGCAGTGGACATGCACCTAACCCTCATCGGGCTACGATTGATTCACGAACTGAATTCATAGGAGAAGATATGGTGAGAGATAAAAAGATAGTCTTGGGTGTCACTGGCAGTGTCGCCGTCTATAAAGCGGTGGAGCTGGCAAGCAAGCTTACCCAGGATGGGGCGAAGGTCGATGTGGTCATGACCAAGTCGGCCCAGGAGTTTGTTACCCCTCTTACATTCCGCAGCGTCACCCAACGGCCTGTAGTAACTGAAATGTTCGATATGGAATCAGAGTTCAGTATCGAGCATGTATCACTGGCAGAACGAGCCGATCTGGTGGTTATCGCACCGGCTACGGCAAACACCATTGCCAAGATGGCAACAGGCATCGCCGATGACATCCTCGGTTGTACCGTGCTCGCCACCAAAGCCCCGGTGATCGTTGCTCCGGCGATGAATGTGAATATGTACGAGAACCGGGCCACACAGAAGAATATCGCCACGCTTAAAGAGAGGGGATTTGTATTTGTCGGCCCCGCCTATGGTCGATTAGCCTCTGGTGCCGTGGGTTTGGGTCGCTTTACGGAGATCTATGACATACTGGACGTGATTAACCAGGTATTGGGTCGAGACGGCGATCTGGCAGGACACAAAATCGTGGTTAGCGCCGGAGGTACACAGGAGCCCATAGACCCGGCGCGCCATATAAGCAATCGCTCATCAGGAAGGATGGGCTATGCCCTGGCTGAAGCGGCCCGTGACCGTGGGGCCGAAGTGATTCTTGTGAGCGGCCCGACTGCTCTTACTCCACCGGGTGGTGTAGCGTTAGTTCATGTTCAAACTACCCTCCAGATGCGCGATGCCATCGGTGATGCGATCCGAGGGGCCGTTGCACTCGTTATGGCAGCTGCCCCCGCCGACTATCGCCCGGCAACCATAGCCGATAAAAAAATCAAGAAGGGGGCCAAGACCCTCACCCTGGAACTGGTAGAAAACCCGGATATCCTGAGCGAGATTAAGGGCGAGAAAGCCGATTTTATCAGGGTTGGGTTCGCTGCTGAGAGCGATAATCTGGTAGAAAACGCCAAAGAGAAGCTAGAGAAAAAAAAGCTAGACTTTATAGTAGCCAATGATATCACTGCCACCGATAGTGGTTTTGGTGCCGATACTAATAGGGTGATGCTCATCGACCGCTCCGGTACGGTAGAGAGCTTACCGTTACTTCCCAAATCGGAAGTGGCCCATAAGATAATGGACAGGGTAGTGAATCTATTGCAAAAGAAGTAGGAGGTAGGTTTAAAGAATTCATGACGCAGAGGCTAGCAGAAATACCCAAAGCCTATGATCCACAGAAGGTAGAAACAAAGTGGTATCAGTTCTGGCTAGAAAAGGGCTACTTCACCCCCGAGATCGACTCACAGAAGAAGCCCTTTGTAATAATAATGCCCCCGCCAAATGTAACCGGCGAGCTTCATCTGGGTCACGCCCTCACGGCAACCCTGGAAGACATTATGATTCGCTGGCACCGCATGATGGGCGACCCAACCCTGTGGCTTCCCGGTATCGATCATGCGGGGATCGCTGCCCAGGTAGTAGTGGAGCAGATGCTTGCTAAGGAGGGCGTAACCAGGCACGACCTGGGACGGGAGCAGTTCCTCGAGCGTATGTGGCAGTGGATAAACCAGTATGGTCGGGCGATCGCGGAGCAGCACAAGCGCCTGGGTGCCTCCTGTGACTGGAGCAGGGAACATTTCACTATGGACGAGGGGCCTTCTAGGGCGGTGCGCACCACCTTCGTCCGCCTATATGAAAAGGGGCTTATCTATCAAGGGGAGCGTATCATTAACTGGTGCCCGCGCTGTACTACTGCTCTCTCCGACCTGGAGGTCGAGCATAAAGAAGAGACGGGGCACCTATATTATGTTAACTACCGGCTCGCCGGTGAGGATGGGATTATCACTGTTGCCACCACCCGCCCCGAGACCATCCTCGGCGACACTGCAGTAGCGGTGAACCCGCAGGATAAGCGATATACCAGTCTTGTTGGCAAAAGGGCGATCCTACCCGTCATTGGCAGGGAGATCCCCATTGTCGCAGATGATGCAGTTAATTCAGAATTTGGCACTGGAGCGGTGAAGGTTACGCCATCGCATGACCCGGTGGACTTCGAAATCGGCCAGCAGCATGATTTGCCCTCGGTGAATATATTGAATACCGACGGAACGATGAACGAAAATGCCGGCACTTACCGGGGTCTGGATCGCTTCGCCTGCCGCGAGCAGCTTCTATCTGATTTGGAGAAGGATGGCCTGCTGGTTAAGACAGAGCCGCATCAACACTCAGTGGGGCATTGCTGCCGCTGCGACTCCGTGATCGAACCGTGGGCTAGCAAGCAATGGTTCATCAGAATATCGCCACTGGCGATTCCAGCAATCGATGCGGTAACGGATGGCAGGATCAAGATTATCCCGGAGCGCTTTACCAAGGTCTACCTTAACTGGCTGGAGAACATTCGCGACTGGTGCATCAGCCGCCAACTATGGTGGGGACATAGAATCCCGGTGTGGTACTGTGACGAATGTGGTCAGTTCACAGTGACCACCGAGGATCCCCAAGCCTGTACTAATTGTGGTTCCTCGAAAATCGCGCAGGACCCCGATGTCCTCGATACATGGTTCAGCTCGGCGCTGTGGCCCCACTCCACCCTGGGCTGGCCTGAGCAAACTGAGGATCTGAAATATTTTTACCCTACATCGGTGATGGAGACCGGTTATGACATTCTCTTCTTCTGGGTTGCCAGAATGATAATGATGGGCCTGGAGAATACCGGAGAGATACCGTTTCACACTGTTTATCTTCACGGGCTGATACGCGATGAGAAGGGCGAGAAGATGAGCAAGATGAAGGGCAACGTATTAAATCCACTGAATGCCATTGATAACTATGGCACTGATGCCCTACGCCTCGCAATATCCACCGGCACGTCTCCGGGAAACGATATGAGACTGAACAAAGGGAAGCTGGAGGCCGCCCGCAACTTCGCTAATAAACTTTGGAACGCCTCTCGATTCATATTAAGCAATATGGAGGATGGTACAAGTTTTAAAATCAACCACGCTATACTGCCCATTGAAGATCGCTGGATTCTTAGTCGTTTGAGCCGCTTAATTGACAGTGTTGGTAGCCTTATGGGAGATTTCCAGTTCGGCGAAGCTCAGAGGCAGATCCACGATTTCCTCTGGGGAGAGTTCTGCGACTGGTATATCGAGATGGCGAAGCTTCGCTTTAGGGATGGTAAGAGCGAAAGAGGTTCAATATCCCCGATGCCCGTGCTTGCCCATGTACTGGAAACATCATTGCGCCTGCTTCACCCCTTTATGCCCTTTATCACTGAGGAGATATGGCAGAATCTTAAAGGATACCTCGATTACGACATGGCCGAATCCATCATGGTCTCCCCTTACCCAACTACCGCTGTTGGCGATGAAGGTAGTAGGGAGGGATTGGAAATTGACGCAGAGGCTGAGAAACAGATGACAGTGGTTATTGATATTGTTAGAGCTATTAGAAACGCGCGCGCCGAGTTCCAGGTAGAGCCATCCAGGTGGATAGAGGCATTTGTAGTTGTCGCACAAACTAGACCTGCTATTGAAGCTCAAGCTCAGGCTATCGAAACCCTGGCCCGGGTGAGACCGCTAACCATCATCGGCAACGAGGCCGTGAGGCCAGATAAAGCCAAAACATTGGTACTTGACGGGGCCGAGGTAATCCTGCCCATGGCAGGTATGGTGGACCTTGATGTGGAAAGAGCGCGGTTGAAGAAAGAAATTGATGGCAATCAGGCAGAGATTGCCCGTATAGAGGCCAGGCTTAAGGATGAAAGCTTCCTTTCCAAGGCGCCTGCAGATGTGGTGGAGAGGGAACGAGAAAAGCTGGCTACCCAGCACGACCGGCTAGTGAGGCTAAGTGAAAGGCTTTCCGACCTTAACTAGCGAGCTGAGATAAGAGACCGCTGAAAAGAGGTGCAGGATACTTCCCGCAGGAGGTCTGGGGGTGCCCCCCCCCCGCTTTAGCAGTCCCCCAAGATTGGGGGATTAGGGGGTTGATTGAGATAATTTCAGCAATTTTTAAAGGAATACCCCGTATTGATGCACACTTCAAAACGCAATATGATGGTGATCGTTTAAAAAGAGGTGCAGGATACTTCCTGCCGGGGGTCTGGGGGTGTCCCCCAACTTTAAAAATCCCCCAAGATTGGGGGATATAGGGGGTTGATTGAAACTATTTCGGCAGTCTCTGATAGTATAAGAGAAGGTTTTGTAAGAGGGTTAAAACGGTAGAATGGAAGCGAAGAATAGTGATGAGATCAAGAAAGCAGTACGAGAGCTTTACGCCGATATAGCACGACAGCATGAGTGCTCATGTTGCGCACCTCAGAGCGAAGTGGACTCTAGTTGTTGCAGTCCATGCGCGAGTGAAACAAGCCGCGCCCAGACGTTCTATTCCACAGAGGAACTGGAATCCATATCTGCGGACATACCATCGCTGGGCTGCGGCAATCCTTTAGCACTGGCTGAGTTAAAGGAGAACGAAGCGGTAATCGACCTGGGAAGCGGAGGAGGGTTGGACTGCTTTCTGGCAGCACAACGGGTTGGCCCACAGGGAAAGGTTATCGGTCTGGATATGACTCCAGATATGATTCAGCTGGCAAGGGCAAATGCGGAGAAGCTCTCCCTGGACAACGTCGAGTTTCGGTTGGGTGAGATGGAGCATATGCCGATTGAGAGCAACTCGGCCGACGTGGTTATATCTAACTGCGTGATAAACCTTTCTCCTGATAAGGATGCTGTCTTCGGGGAAGTATTTCGTGTGCTCAAGCCGGGAGGCAGGCTCTGCGTCTCGGACATCGTCACCCATGGCGAGCTACCGGCATCGGTTCGCGAGAGCCTGGTACAATGGGCTGGCTGTGTGGCAGGTGCCCTGAAGGAAGAGGAATATCTGGAGAAAATTCGCCATGCTGGTTTTATTCAGCTTGAGAAGGAAGAAGCGAAAGTAGATCCCTATAAAGAGGAAGCTGCCCGTAATCTTGGTGCTCCGATAGCCAGCATAGCGGTGAAAGCCTTCAAGCCTGAGTAGGCTCCCCGTTGGAATCCCTTCGATGTTTATTTTGGCTCCACTGACGTTCAAGTTCCTGGAGCGCCTTTTTCGTATCGCTTGCAATGCGCGCCTTATCACAATTGTTTAGCCGATACTTAAAGAGCCAGTATGTAAACTCCTTTAGCTCACCAAGTTCCATGGAGTTCCGTTTTGGATAGCCCTTTTCTATTTTAAATTTCGTTAGTAGTTCTGCCATCGGGGCGCCATAAACGCGTTCATACACCTCCTTCGAGAGGTGATTATCCTCCGTTAAGGCGCGCGCCCGCTGCTCCTTGCGCGTTTCCTCCTCCACAGCGAGGAGTAGCGTCTCCTCCACAGTGATGCCATAGAAATAGTTAAGGTGAGCGCGGTATTTGGCCTCACCGATTAGCTGGCAGAACTCCTCTCCCGGAAGTTCGAGTGGGGTTTTTCCGTGGAAGAGAAGTGAGATCACTTCTTCTTCAGGAACGAGATTATCAACCTCAGCCAGGAGCCGCTCAGCAAGGAGCAACCAATCGAAGGCTTCGTCGGCGATAAGATAGCGATAATCCCGGCCGTTATAGCTCTCCTCAGATACAGTCCACCGCTCTATTGCCTCAAGTAGGGCAATATACCAGTGCTTTCCCTGGATAATCGACTCCTTGAGATAGCGAATCGCTTCGTTATCGCTAGAAACGCGAGTCTCCCCAAAGAATTGTAGCTGATCCTCCATGCCATTCTCACCATCGCCAGGAAAAGCTGCCACCTCTTCAAGCGGCCTTGTGTTCAATGTTTGCTTCGCTTCGCACCATCCGCTACACGCATCGCCTGAATCTGGTGCCGGGTATTCTCTGCCACCTTATCTCCCATGCGGGGAAGGTCAGCGACCCGCCCGTCGAGAATGGCACTCTCCAGGTCATCGATGCTGTTTATATCCAGCAGGTCGGCGATATCCGAAAACGCCTTAGCGATGTCGTTGTTTCTCACTAGATCACTGACCGCAGCATTTCTTGTACTTCTTGCCTGAGCCGCAGGGGCACGGGTCGTTGCGCCCCACCTTATTGCCCACAGTCGCTGCCTCTTTGCGCTTTGCCGCCTCCGCCATTGGCGACGGGGCGGGTGCCTTCTCCTTGGAGATACCCACCCTGTAGATGGTGTGCACCACGCCGTGCTCGATGCCGGCAAGCAGGTTCTGGAACATTTCCTGTCCCTCGTGTTTGTATATAATCAGCGGGTCCCTTCCTCCCACAGCCTTCAGCCCGATGCCCTGGCGCATATTATCCATAACGGTCAGGTGTTCCACCCATTGGCGATCGACGGTGCGAAGCATCACCAATCGCTCCAATACCCTCATGTTCTCAGGACTAATCTCTTGCTCACGCGCCTCATAGAGTGAGAGAGCATGCTCTTGGAGTCGCTCTTCGACCTCGCCCCGGCTCATCTGGGAGAGTGCGCTGGCATTCAAGCTCGGTGGTAAGGGAAAAATTGTACCCAGTTCGTTAATCAGGCCTTCGGTGTCCCAATCACCAGCATGATCGCTTGCCAGGTAAGAGGCGAGGAGATGCTGAATCTCATCATTAATCATGGACTGTATATTCGCCTTTATGTCGGCACCGCTTAGTATCTTCCTTCGCTCGCCGTAGATCACCTCGCGATGCTTGTTAACCACATCGTCATAGTCCACCAGGTGCTTCCTGATATCGAAATTGTAACCCTCGATCCTGGTCTGAGCGCCCTCAATGGCCTTGCTTACCATAGAATTCTCAATGGGGATGTCCTCATCGATATGGATTCGCTCCATCAAGCCCTTGACACGATCGCCACCGAAGCGACGCACCACATCGTCCTCGAGCGATATATAGAATCGGGAGCTTCCCGGATCGCCCTGGCGCCCGGCACGACCACGGAGCTGATTATCGATACGCCGTGCTTCATGGCGCTCGGTGCCGATGATGTGTACTCCGCCCATGTTTAGTACCTTTTCGTTCCTGTCCTGCCATTCCTTATCATCCTGTCCCTCAGGTCTTCCGCCTAATATTATGTCAACACCACGCCCCGCCATATTAGTAGCTACAGTAACTGCGCCCGGCTGGCCTGCCTGAGCGATAATCGCTGCCTCCTTCTCGTGGTGCTTGGCATTTAGTACCTGATGGGGAATCCCCTTCTTCTTCAGCATCTCGCTCAGATGCTCTGACTTCTCGATGGAGACAGTGCCCACCAGAACAGGTCGCTCATCAGCGTGGAATGCCTCTATCTCCCGAGCAACGGCGCGGAACTTGGCTTCCTCATTCTGGTAAATCTGATCGGCATCGTCGGTGCGCTTCATCGGCTTATTAGTAGGAATAATTACAACCTCAAGCTTATAAATCTTGTGGAATTCCTCGGCCTCGGTGACCGCGGTTCCGGTCATGCCGGCAAGCTTTTCATAGAGGCGAAAGTAGTTCTGGAAGGTGATGGTGGCCATGGTTATATTTTCCCGCTGCACCTGAACCCCCTCCTTCGCCTCTATAGCCTGGTGCAGTCCCTCAGAGTAACGACGGCCATGCATCATTCGCCCGGTGAACTCGTCAATGATGATCACCTGCCCGTTCCTGACCACATACTCGCGGTCCCTGCGAAAGAGGATATTCGCCTTCAGAGCGCTTTCCAGATAATAGCGAAGATGGGAATGGGCGGGGTTCTCCCAGAAATCATGGGTATCCAGTAGCTGAGCTATCTTCGTATGCCCATCATCTGTCAGCTCCACAGTTTGCTCCCGTTCTTTCACGATATAATCCACTTCCTCGCGCAATTGCGGAACTAACCTGGCAAAATCCTTATATCTATCCGCTGCCTCTATATTCTGCGGCCCGCTGATAATTAGGGGAGTGCGCGCCTCATCGATAAGGATGTAGTCTACCTCGTCTACGATGGCATAATGAAGGGGATGCTGCACGCACTGGGAAAGATCAACGACCATGTTATCCCTGAGATAATCGAAACCAAACTCGTTATTGGTACCGTAGGTGATATCCGCCTCATACGCCTGGCGACGGGTAACCGGCCTCAGGTGTAGCCATGCCGTATCCTCAGACTCATGATCGGGGTCAAAGATAAAAGAGGCCTCATGCTGAATAGTGGCCACAGAGAGCCCGAGGAGATGATAGATTGGACCCATCCAGTGGCAGTCTCTCTTCGACAGGTAATCGTTTACCGTGATAACGTGGGCACCTTTTCCGGTAAGTGCGTTGAGGTAAACAGGAAGAGTAGCCACCAGCGTCTTGCCCTCGCCGGTCTTCATCTCGGCGATCTTACCCTGGTGCAGTATGATACCCCCTACAAGCTGGACATCGAAGTGGCGCTGGGATAGGGTGCGCCATGCTGCCGCCCTAACCGCAGCGAAGGCCTCGGGGAGAAGCCCATCGAGCGGTTCGCCCTGCTCTAAACGAGCTTTAAATTCATCTGTTTTACGGCGAAGCTCATCGTTGGAGAGGGATTCGTACTGTGGCTCAAGGGAGTTGATTTGATCGATAATGGGCGAAAGACGCTCTACTTCCTTCTCATTGGATCCCACAAGGCTGCCAAGCCATTTGAACATGCTCATTCACCACCGATTATTCTCTTAGCCTCCTCCACCATCGATTCCAAAACTGCAACCTTTACCTCACCCATACCATCAACAGTAAAAGCATGGACCGACGTGGCGGCGTCTGACTTTAGGATACAAGGTATACCATTGCTCTCTAATAGGCCCTTAATGACATGGGCTTCCATCTCACCGGAGGCGCTGAATACATCTACTAATTTTTCACCCATCTTTACCCCTTACTCGAACATTGCCCCTACTGAGAGCCCGGCGTGGATACGGTGGATTGCCTCTCCAAGGAGCGATTCCATGGAGAGAACAGTTATCTTTTCGTTTCTTTTACTCTCTTTTATGGGGATAGTATCGGAAACCACTACTTCTTTAATCGGGCTATTTGCAATCCTCTTGATGGCGGAGCGGGAGAAGACGGGGTGAGTGCAACAGGCATAGACCTCAGTGCTCCCAGCTTTCCGTAAGGCGGCTGCAGCAGTGACTAGGGAGCCTGCGGTATCGATTTCATCGTCTATCAGGAGGACCTGCATTCCAGCGACATCGCCAATGATATTGAGGGTCTCTGCCTTATCGACATTGCCCACCCTGCGCTTCTCGATAATTGCCAGCGGAGTATTAAGCCGCTCGGCGAGGTCGCGTGCCCTCTTTGTAATGCCTATATCGGTAGCGACCACTACCAGATTCTCCAGGGCTTTGGTTTCGAAATAGTTACCCAACATAGATAATGCGGTCAATTCATCCACCGGGATAGTAAAAAAACCCTGAATTTGCCCGGCGTGAAGGTCTACCGTCAGTAGACGATTAGCCCCGGCTACCGTAATCATATCGGCGACCAGCCGTGCCGTTATCGGCACCCTTGGCTGATCCTTCTTATCTGTACGGCCATAGCCGAAATAGGGAACTACTGCAGTGATACGAGCTGCCGAAGCCCGCCTCAAGGCATCGAGCATGATGAGCAGCTCCATAAGGTTTTTATTTACCGGAGATGAGATCGGCTGTATAACATAGACATCTCGCTCCCGCACATTTTCCAGGATACGTACAAAGATATTCTCATTAGTAAACTCAAAGACCTCGGCCTGACCCAAAGGGATATCTAGGTAGTCGCAGATTCCTTGAGCCAGAGCCGGGTGAGCATTTCCAGCGAAGACCTTCAGTTCATCGATCAAAGCTCCTCCTTTTCAGATTATTTGCCCTTGAATCGGGCTTCCCTTTTCTCTATAAAGGCGTTCACACCCTCACGATGATCCTCGGAGCTAAGCGCCAGCGCCTGGCACGCGGCTGACTGCTCCAGTGCTGCCTCGAGGTCTGTATCAAGCGCCTTATAGGCCATCATCTTGGACATCTGCACGGCCAGCGGGGGGTTATTAGCTATCTTCCGTGCCAGCTCCATAGTATCCCCCTCCAGGTTATCTGCGGGAACGAGTTTATTTAGCACCCCGATACGTTGTGCTTCCTCCGCTTCAAGGAAATCCCCGGTAAACAGAAACTCAAGCCCCCTGCCCAGCCCCATTAGGCGAGTGTAGAGCCATGTACCCCCACCACCGGGGATGAGGCCAACCACTACAAAACCGTTCCTGAACCTGGACTTCTCTGATCCCACTCTCATATCACAGGCAAAGGCAAAATCGCAGCCGGCTCCAACAGCAGCACCATTAACCATGGCGATGGTCGGTTTCTCTAACCTCTGCAGCCCGAGGGCTATCTTCTGGTAGCTGTTCCGCAAGTTATGGTGCATCTCCACCGGAGTCCCGCTTAGCCCGCTTGCTTTACCGCCTTCGCTAATATCGGCACCGGAGCAGAAGACCCTACCGGCGCCTGTAAGGACCACTACCCTCACATCATCATCTCGGGCTATTTCATCTATCGCTACCGCCATCTCCTGCAGCATCAGCGTGTTTAAAGCATTCATCTTATCAGGACGGTTCATGATGATAGTAGCAATATGTTCCTCTTTATTAAGAATAATGGTCTCAAAACCCACGGATATTCCCCCTCATAGCGCCAGCCCTTAACGTTTTATTTTAGCACAAAAATATAACTTGCTACAATTTAAAGAGCGCTGAACTAATCTCAATCACTTCCTAACACCCCAATCTTGGGGGAGGTTAAAGCTGCCCCGATGCATCCGCAGACCCCCGGCCCCGATAATATCGGGGCACCTCTTTTTCAGCGGTCTCATTCAATGTGTTTGCCTTGTATAGCAATCAAAAGTTTATTGCTCCATACTCTCCAGCGCAGTCCGTGCCGCCTCTGTCTCCGCCTGCTGCTTGCTCTTACCACGCCCAATGGCAATCACTCTGCCATCTACTATCACCTCTACAGTAAACTCCTTGGCATGTTCCGGCCCGTCCTCATTGATAGTTCGATAAATGGGAGCAATATGATGCCTTGCTTGGGTAATCTCCTGAAGCTGAGATTTGTAGTCTGCAATAAGCCTCTCGTCTGCAGCTTTCCCCATCTCGTCAGTGAAAAGCCCGTGAATAAAATCCCTACAGGCATTAAAACCGTGATCGATCAAGATGGCTCCAATTACCGCTTCAAAGACTCCTGCCAGGATAGACTGCTTGGTGCGTCCTCCACTGGCCTCCTCGCCACGCCCCAGAAAAACGTAATTGCCAAGACCTATGGATCTGGCTAAGCGGGCCAGGGTTTCCGTGCGCACCAGGGCAGCCCGCAGCTTGGTCATTCCTCCCTCCGAAAGATTGGGGAAATCATCATACAACTTCTCAGCGATAACAAAGCTGAGAAGGGAATCACCAAGGAACTCCATACGCTCATTGGATGGCAGGTCAAAATCGGGATTTTCGTGGAGGTAAGAGCGGTGAACAAGGGCTTGCTTTAGGAGAGCAGGGTCTTTGAAAACAATGTTGAGCGTATCCTGTAAATCGGCGAATTCAGACAAAATTCAACTCCCCCATCACCATAGTTATACAACCTCGATTTGTCAAGGCAAGCGTGATATAATCGTGTTTCATGGAGAACGTGGCTTTAAAAATGCGCCAGTGCCTGCCTGCTGAACTTATTACATTTCTTCATGTCGCTGGAGAGAAAGCGGGAGCACGAGGACAAAAGCTGTATCTTGTCGGCGGGGCGGTACGCGATCTTCTTCTGCGTCGCCCCATTGTGGACTTAGACCTGGTATTGGAGGGCGACGCCCCAAGCCTTGCCCGCCAGCTTGCCAGGAGGGGTAGTATAAGCGAGGAGAAGGGCAAAGGTGAAGGGAAGGTGACAGTTCACCGTCAATTTGGTACGGCAAAGTTCCGCCGCGGAAGATTAAACATCGATGTGGTCACGGCGCGTTCCGAAACATATTCCCAACCTGGAGCCTTGCCTACGGTGCAGCCGGGAACGATCAAGGATGACCTTCTCAGGCGGGACTTCTCGATAAACGCTATGGCTATTGACCTGAGTCCGGCCTCTTTTGGTCAGTTACTTGATCCCCACAGTGGTTGGAGTGACCTGGAGCAAAAAAGAAACGTGCGCATCCTTTATGAGCGTAGCTTCATTGATGATGCTACCAGAATTCTTCGTGCTATTCGCTATGAAAAGAGGCTTGGCCTGACGCTGGAACAAAATACTGAGCGGCTGCTCCGCGAGCACATTTCGATGCTGGACACCATAAGCGGAGATAGGATAAGGCACGAGCTGGAGCTTATCCTGAAAGAGGACATTCCCGAGCAAATCCTGGAGCGTGCCGAAGTGCTGGGGGTGCTTCAACAGCTTCATCCCTCCGTGAGAGGTAATGGATGGCTGGCGGAGCGGTTTCGTGAGGCTCGCCAGAAGGCGACAGCCGACCCTGCCCTCTATCTACTATTGCTTGTCTATCATCTGAGTGAGGATGAGATAGAGCGTTTCATCGGTCGCCTTACGATAGTGGGGGAATTGGAGCGAAATATGCGGCAGATGCCTCGTATTAAGAGGAGCCTTCCCTCCTTAGCCAATAACGCTCTTCCTCCCAGTGAAATCTACCGTTTGCTCAAACGCTATTACCCCAAGACGATAGCCGCCTGTTCTCTTGCCAGCGACTCTCCTATAATTCGATCCAACCTGGAAAGATATCTTGATCATATACGTTATGTCAAGCCGCTCACGGATGGGGAAGACCTAAAAAGGTTGGGGGTTAAGCCCGGGCCTCACATGGGCAGGATGCTGAAAACACTTCGAGAGGCAAGGCTGGATGGGCAAGTAATCACAAAGGAAAATGAGGAGGCCTTGGTACGACAACTAATGGGGAATCACTGAGTAAAGGTGGGCTGGATGAAGATAGCGCGGAACGGAAAAAATAGACGAGATTAGACCGCTGAAAAAGAGGTGCAGGATCACTTCCTGCCGGGGGATCTGGGGGTGTCCCCCAGCTTTAGAAGCCCCCAAAGATTGGGGGATATAGGGGGTTGATTGAGAGTATTACAGCAGACTCATGAAGATTAACCACCTAACTTACACCCAGCCAAGCTGCTACTTCTTCAGAAGTCTGACGAGCTGGGCCGCTTTTTACCGTGCAGCGGGGTATCGATCGGAGGAAGGCAGCGCCGTAGTTTTTCGATTTGATTCTGCGGTCAAGTACCACTATCGCCCCTCGATCGCTCTTGGTGCGGATCAATCGTCCGAATCCCTGTTTGAACTTTAGGACTGCCTGAGGCAGGGTATATTCATTGAAGGGGTTATCGAAAAGCTCGGAGCGGGCAACGAATACCGGGTCGGTAGGCACACTGAAAGGAAGTCTCGCCATCACCACTACGCTAAGCGATTCGCCCACTATATCGATACCCTCCCAGAAGCTCGCGGTACCCAGGAGCACTGCTCGGGGATTGGCTCTGAAAGCCTGGAGAAGCTGTCGGGGAGATCCATCCAATCCCTGCCCCAGCACAAGGATGTCCTCCTCCTGGAGCGGTGTACGGATCGCCTCAACGCTTGCCCGCAGAGCCGCATGGGAGGTGAAGAGAGCGAGGGTTCTTCCCCTGGTAGTACGACAGAGGTCGATTAAAACCCGCTCCACTGCCTGCTGATATCCTGACCGGCCTGGCTCGGGAATGTCATCCGGGATATATACAAGAGCAGCATTCATGTAATCGAAAGAGGATCCCAGAAGGAGCTCTACGGTGTCTTCAAGCCCCAGCCTCCTCTTTATATATTCGAAGTGACCCTCAGTGCTTAACGTAGCGCTGGTGAGCACCACGCATTCCTTCCGAGAGAAGAGATACTCCTCCAGAACCTGCCCCACGTGAAGCGGTGCTGCGCACAGGGCAAGGATATCGCCCCTCAAAGAGAGCCAGAAGACCATTTCGCATTTTTCGCTCTCCCCATCCCCCTGTTCATAGACCGCGGATTTTATCCGCTGGCGCAGCTCCCCGCCGCGAAATATTATGGATGAAAGCTCGACTATAAGATTTTCATAGTCCAGAATATCGGATAGCGGCTCGATCATAGCATAAAGACGATTAAGACCGGAATCGATTTCCGTCAGTGCAAGGCTCAGGTTCTCCTCGGCGAGTGCTACCTTGCTCCACTCCGGCTGGTTGTACACCTCCTTGGTAAGGCGCAATCGACGCTCATACGTTCCATAACCCTCAGTATGAGTTTCCATGATACGCCAGAGGACATCGAAGAACTCGAGTACGCGGTCATGGCCATGTTTCACACTGCGATGAATGCTTTGAGCAAACTCTTCTATCTCCTTTTGACTGGATGTCGAAACTGAGCTCCCTCTGAAGTGGCCGTCCAGTTCGAAAAGAAGCCCGATATAATGATCATCCCCTACCCCTCCACTTTTTTCGCTTAAGAGATTTAGATAGCCGCTCACGTCGCGTTCTTTCACCTCAAAGCCCCATTGCTCCGTTGCATCTTCCTCAAGATGGTGTGCCTCATCAATGATGACATGGCTATACTCAGGCAGTACATTGCTCCCAGTGGCAATCTCCGAGAGTAATAGGGCATGATTCGCAACAATAAGATGAGCCCCTTCCGCCTTTCGTCTCGCCTGATAGAGGAAGCAGTGGCCTCTCTTCTGATAAGGGCAACTGACTCCAAGGCAGCTTTCACCCTGAGCATAAACCCGACTCCAGGTAGAGAGCTCCTCTCCTCTAAGACTAAGTTCTGCCCTATCCCCGGTCGAGGTAGTTGCCAGCCAAACCAGGGTACGCAACAAAAGTTTAACCTCATCCATGGATAGAGCCTGGCTCCTTCTTAGCAAATTCCATCGTCTGAGACAGAGATAATTATTTCGTCCTTTAAGCTGCGTATACCGGAGGGACCCGTTTGCTAGCGCTCTTGCCAGGTCGGGGATGTCCTTGCTTATCAATTGCTCCTGTAGGTTAATAGTATTTGTGGAGATAACCACAGGAATACCATTTCCCAGGGAGAAAAAGATAGCCGGCAGTAGATAGGCGATAGACTTGCCAGTTCCAGTGCCCGCCTCCACAATGAGGCGATTACCTTCGTTCAGCGCTTCCCCTACCGCTTGCATCATCGTCACCTGCTCCGGTCTATATTCGAATTGGGAAAGAGATCGCGCTACCAGGCCCTCGCTCCCTAATATTCGGGTCAGTTCATCCAAATCTAAAAGTTTCCGCTCTGAAGTGGGAATGAGTCGCTCTTCTCGCTCTCTACCGATGATACCGATAGGTAGCTCACCCACTTGAGCGAAGACATCCCCTAGCTTTTCCCCTGATATGTGGCGAAAAAGGTGAGCCAGAGGCCAATCCATCTCCCCGCTGAGCCGATCAAGCTCAGCAATAATAGAGGAGTCGAGAGCCCTGGCTTTATCGAGAAGTGCCAGGAATACATCCTTAGCCGTTGTGGCGTCCGGTAGAGCGCGGTGATTAATAGAAGGGGAAATTCCAAGCACCTCAGCTATTGCAGAGAGGCTATAATCAGGAAGTGTCGGCAGCAGGATGGTGGCCAGCTCAAAAGTGTCAAATATTCTGTTTTGGAAATTAACCCCCTTTTCAGAAAGGAAACCGAGATCGAATGCAACGCTCTGTCCTATAATTGGATAATCACCGAGAAAGGAGATAAGAGCATCGAGAACCGCCGCCAACGGTGGAGCAGTCTCTACTTCACGGTTGGTGATTCCGGTTAGTATTTGAATATGGTAGGGCAAGTTACTATAAGACTTCACCATAGTATGAAAGGTGTCTACTACATCGTCACCACAAAACTTAACCGCCCCGATCTCGATAATATCATCGCTAGATGGGTCCAGCCCCGTGGTCTCTAAGTCAAGGGAAATAAAGGTTTCATACATAAGAATATCCCGTAAGCTTCGCTTTGGTTCTGGCAACACTAGCTACTATATCTATCGATCCTGCTATGCAAATCATTTTAATGCCTGCCAGCGCCGCCATAGTAGCCACAGCAATATGGCACTCCCTATAACAGCTGCGATACTAATACCGATGATAACCCATCCCCACCAAGCTATTCCGGTCCACGTGTCCCACCATGTGTCCCAATAGCGAGGCACTAACTGCCACCCCTTATAGATTACATAGACACCGATGAATGTCTTCGGCAAACGTCCTGCAATGGTCGCCATCAGGAATTTCCAGTAGGGAAACCGTACTGCTCCAGCAGCGATGCCGGCGATGTCGAAGGGAAGCGGGGTAAGGGAGAAAAGAAATATAGTCGCAGTCCCGTAACGCTTCATCCAGCTCTCCGCTATTTTATATACCTTTGACTGCTTTGGGGTGATGAATACCGCCCCGGCATAACCGGCAAGATATGCGGTAGATTCCCCCAGCCCTCCACCAATTGCCGCTGCCAGTGCCACCAAAGCCCAGTTCAGATCAGGATTGGCAGCGATAACCGCAATGATAGCGAAGCCGGGCAAGGGGAAAATAACAGTGCTTCCGGTGATTAATGCAACTAGAAAGGCGCCAAGATAACCATACTCATGAAATCCTTCCATAGAGGGCCAGAGGCGATATACGGCATAGCAAATAATCGCAACCAGGATAAATATCGCAGCCCCCAGCAGCCACCTCGTCCTTCCGCTTAATTCCCTTGGCTGATAGATGCGGCGAGTTATACTAATCAAGGAAGCTTTAACACTGCGCCATAATTCGAACAAGTTAAGCCTCCAGGCCTTTCTTTACAGGTGAACAATTACGCATCGATTTCACTATAAAAAGCCCTGCATCGGCCTACAGCTGCCACTCGAATCATAATCGCGCCCTCCGGCGCTGCCATACTATAAAAAATATGATACCTCCTATAATAACCGTCATACCAACACCGATGATAACCCAGCTCCACCATGCAAGGCCACTCCACCACGTATTATCGCTCAATATTTCCCATCCTCTACGGGCCAGATATAACTCGAGCAAAGTCCGTGGCAAACGTCCAGCAAGGGTCGCTAGCAGGAACTTCCAGAAGGGAAAGCGCAATGCTCCCGCAGCAATACCCACGATGTCGAAAGGAAGCCAGGAAAGCGAAAAGGCAAATATGGTCGCGCTCCCGTAACGCTTCATCCATTTCTCCGCCCTTTCATACAACTTTGATTGGCCGGGAGCGATGACCACAGCACCACCGTAGCCAGCAAGATATGCTGTAGTTTCCCCAAGTCCCCCACCTATTGCCGCTGCCAGTGCCACCAAAGCCCAGTTCAGATCAGGGTTGGCGGCGATAGCTAGTACTAGAATGATACCGGGTATTGGAAATATTATGGAGATGCTGGCGATGAGTGCTACTAGAAAGGCGCCAAGATAGCCATACTGCTCAAACTCTCCCATATATGGCCATAGGCGAAAGATGGCATAGCTAAAGAGAAAGTATAGGGCAACGATAAAGGATAAAAGCAGCCACCTCTTCGTCCCGCTTAGCTCTGACATCCGGGAGATGTGGCGAACCAATACAGCCACGACGGCATTAACGCCCCGCCATGGTTTGAACAAGATAAGCCTCCAGTCCCTTACTTATAAGTGAGCTATGCAGTCCTTCTCCTTGAGCCATATCCCGGACGATGGTAAAAAGGGTGGGACCCGAGCCTGCTAGGTGAATATTATCGGCACCAAGCGCTGAAAAATGACGCCAATGCTCTTCCAGTCCGGCATAGACGGTAAAGGCAATCATTTCGAAAGCGTTGTATAACGAAGAGAGTTGGGGTTCATCTCCCTGACGAAGCAACGCCACCATTCTGCTGGTGAATTGTCCTTCGTTGAAGCATGATTGATCCAGTGACGTGTAGAGGTATTCCGTTTTATTCAATGGAATGGCAACTGGTGGCCTGAAGAGCACTACCCATGAAGGGGGGAAGATAGGTAGCGGGCTAACCCCCTCGCCGCGCCCTTCTCCCAGGGCGGTGCCTCCATAGAGGAAGAAGGGGATATCTGAGCCAAGCCTCGACGCTAACTGCAGAAGTTTATCCAGCGGCAGTTCCAATTCCCAGAGATCGTTAAGGGCTAGTAGAGTCGCCGCGGCATCACTGGCACCCCCCCCCAGTCCCGCGGCGATCGGAATTCCCTTTTCGATAGAGATCGCTGCTCCCTTCCGCGAACCAGTCACTTGTTGAAGCAGTTTCGCTGCCTCGAGTACCAGATTTGGGGATTCTTTATGTTTTTTTTGTGTTGCTCTATTGCTCTCACCTGGCTCGGTGAGGGGCATGTTCTTTTTATACTTTCTGGAAGGTCTGGGAAACGCCAGATCAGGATAGTCACAATCGATGATTATCCCACGATGTTTTTTGAAGGAAAGCGTATCTTTGAGTTCAATCTCCTGAAGGACGGTGGCAACTTCGTGGTAGCCATCGGCACGTTTACCTAACACCTCAAGGGTAAGGTTAACCTTCGCATATGCGGGGACGGTTATCATTGCTTCTCTACGAATACCCGGTAAACCATAGCCCATTCCTCAAGGTTCAAAGTTTCCGCACGTCGCTTCGGGCCAATACCCGCCTCCTCCAGAAGGGCTGTAGCCTCTCCTGTCGACATCTCAAGACCCAGCGCCAGCGAATTACGCAGCTGCTTGCGCGGCGCCGAGAAACCACCACGAACAATACTAAAGAATACTGCTTCATCCGCTATGGCTACCAGAGGACGCTCATATAGGTCAACGTGCACAATGGCAGAGTCCACCTTCGGTGGGGGGTAGAAGCTTTGCGGTGAGATGTAGTCAACGATAGTAGGCTTACCGTAAAGTTGCACACTAACGCTTAGTAAGCTCATTTTGCCTGGCGGAGCAGCTATTGCCTGGGCTACCTCCTTTTGCACGGTAACTATTATAGAAATAGGCTTAATCTTTGCCTCTAGAAAGTGGCGCAGCACTGCCGTGGCTATATAATAAGGGAGGGTGCCTACTACCTTATAGCGGGTCTCAATGCCGATAAGCGATGCTGGGTCACTCTCCAGGATATCGGCATTAATAATGGTGACATTGGGCCAGGGTAACAAGGCTTCCTGCAGGGCTGCAGCCATCCTGGTATCGACCTCGACAGCGATAACACGATCTGCGCCCTTTGCCAGCTCCCTGGTTAATATACCCAGGCCGGGTCCTACCTCAATCACGGTATCGCCAGGGGTAAGTGCCACTGCCGAGATTAGACCCCTCAGTACCTGCTCATCGACCAGGAAATGCTGCCCCAACCCTTTCCTTGCATGAAGGTTGAGATGGCGAAGTTCCCTCTTGGTTTGACTGATGAGCAATTCGCTATCCTTACTAAATGGGGGGGATGAAAGAAGGCCGTGCACCCACTGTCGACCTCGCCTCCTAGCTTACTACTACCAGCCAGCTCTGATCAGGCAACCCTGCGGCACCCAGAAATCACTATTTACCGCTGCTTCCTTCCGGACCTGACGGGATTCATAGCCTTCCGCCGCGCAGGACCCAATCTTCAACACCACTTAGTAGAGGCAGTCCCAAAAGGTTCAAGACCTCGAGGGGGAGTTCCGCCCCGCTATAGCGGATTGCGGGTACAGGGCACCGCTAGCTCCCCGCCTAGCACGACCTCGCTCTGATACTAGCCCACACATAGTTCGTTGTCAAGCCTCCCTACTCGTGTAATAAATTTGTGATACATAACCGTGAGATTATTGCCGGTATCACTATTACTATAGAGGAGAGAAATCTACAATACCTAGGAGACCGCTTGAAAAGAGTTGCAGAATACTTCATGCCGGGGGTCTGGGGGTGTCCCCCAGCTTTATAAGTCCACCAAGATTGGAGGATTAGGGGGTTGATTGAGACTATTCAGCAGTCTCCTAGTGTAATTTATCCATTGGAAGGAGATCATTTCCAAATCTTGCCTATACGTTATAGCTTAGGGTAGAATGAGCACGTGATAGAGATCCGCAAGGCTGTAATCCCTGCAGCCGGGTTGGGAACAAGGTTCCTGCCTACAACAAAATCCATCCCAAAAGAGATGCTACCTCTGGCGGATAAGCCCCTGATCCAGCATATTATTGAGGAGGCTGTGGCATCTGGTATAGAGCAGATAATCGTTATTACCTCGTCGGCGAAAATGGCTATCGAGGAATACTTCAACCGGAACCTGGTGCTGGAATCCCTGCTTCAGCAAAAAGGCGAAACGGAGCTGCTGGAAGGGGTGCGGCGTATCTCCACGTTAGCCAATGTATCCTTCATCAGGCAGGATGAGCCTCTTGGGTTGGGGCATGCTATACTCGCCACCAGAAAGATTGTAGGCAATGAACCCTTCGCCGTTTTTTTACCCGATGATATTTTCGATACCGATCCTCCCCTTATAAAGCAGATGATTGATGTATATCAACGCCATAGGGGGAGCGTTATCGCCCTGCGGCAAGTGGCAAAGGAAGATACTGTAAGGTATGGCATAGTCAAGACAGATCAAGTTGCAGAGCGTGTATATCGAATTCTGGATATGGTGGAAAAGCCGGCACCCGAGGAAGCACCATCTAATCTAGCTATACTGGGCAGATATATTCTCACACCTGAGATCTTCGAAGCGCTTATAAACACCCAACCAGGCACGGGAGGTGAGATTCAACTCACTGACGGACTGGCGCTTCTTCTTAAGCAGCAGGCTATTTATGGCTATGCGTTTGATGGGACCTATTACGATGCCGGCAAGCCATTGGGGTTTCTCAAGGCATCCATATCATTGGGCCTGCGCCACCCCGGAATGGGTAATGATTTAAGGGAACACCTGAGAAAGCTGGTCGGGAACTAAAGCTTGAGTACCTCTACGAAGGCCTCCGGGGGTACCTCAACACTGCCTACCATCTTCATGCGCTTCTTACCCGCTGACTGTTTCGCCAGGAGCTTGCGCTTTCGGGTGATATCACCCCCGTAGCACTTGGCAATCACGTCCTTGCGGTAAGGTTTTATGCTCTCCCTTACGATAACTTTCTGTCCGATAGCTGCTTGAATAGCGACCTCGAAATTCTGTCTGGGGATAAGCTTACGCAACTTATGTACCAATTCCCTCCCCTGCCGGTAAGCCCTCTCCTGCGGCACAACAAGTGATAGGGCATCAACAGGCTGATTGTTTATCAGTATCTCCATTTTGACCAGCTTCGCCGGCAGACAGGTGGCGAACGTATAGTCCATTGAAGCGTATCCCTGAGTACGCGACTTGAGCTGGTCATAGAAACCGACGATCAGCTCCGATAAGGGAACATCGTACTGTAAAAGCACACGGAGTGCGGATTCAGCATCTTGAGACAGCGATACATCCTTCGTAAAATACTCCATACCACGGTAATCGCCACGGCTTTCTTTCAATAGTTCCATCACACTACCTATATACCTGGCAGGTGTGATAATGCTTACCGATACCCATGGTTCCCGCAGTTCCATGATCTCACCTACAGAGGGCATCTTCGATGGATTGGATACGGTGATTTCAGAACCATCTACTTTAGTGACCTCATATTCGACGCTCGGGGCAGTTGCCAGCAGATCGATCCAGTATTCCCGCCTGAGCCGCTCCATAACGATCTCCATATGAAGCATGCCCATAAAGCCGCAGCGGAATCCGAAGCCCAGTGCAGCGCTGGTCTCCGGTTCAAAAGACAGGGATGCATCGTTGAGACCAAGCTTCTCCAGCCCGTCTCGAAGGCCATTGTAATCGTCACCTGACAGTGGATATATGCCAGCAAAAACCATTGGCTTGGCAGGTCGATATCCAGGAAGTGGCTCAGCCGCACTTCTATCCTCCAGGGTCAGTGTGTCGCCCACCCGACAATCCCCAACATTTTTTAATCCTGTAGCAAGGTATCCCACCTCGCCGGATACGAGCCGCGCTACTGGAGTTAGACTTGGTTTAAAAACGCCGATCTCAAGTAACTCAATGGTCTTTCCCGTGGACATCAGTCTGAGTCGACTCCCCTTGGAGACCGACCCATCGACCACCCGCAAATAGGCAATCACCCCTTTATAGGAATCGTACTTCGAGTCGAAGATAAGCGCACGAAGTGGCCCATGAGGTTCACCATGGGGAGGCGGGACTCTCTCGATAATGGCCTCCAGGACCTTATTCGTCCCGGTCCCCTCCTTGGCCGATGCAAAGATAATCTCGCTTCTAACGAAGCCGAGTATATTCCCCAGCTCCTCAGCCACCTTATCAGGTTCTGCATTGGGCAGATCTATCTTATTTATCACAGGGATTATGGTCAGTTTGTTTTCCTGGGCGATATATACGTTGGCCAGCGTTTGTGCCTGTATCCCCTGAGCAGCATCCACCACCAATAACGCCCCCTCACAAGCAGCCAGACTGTGGGACACCTCATAGGTGAAATCTACGTGTCCTGGCGTATCGATAAGGTTTAGTTGATACTCCGCGCCATCGGCAGCAATATAGCTCATTCTTACTGCCTGAGCCTTAATAGTGATACCCCGCTCCCGTTCCAATTCCATCTGGTCGAGGAACTGCTCGCGCATATCCCGCTCGCTGATCGTGCCGGTAAGTTGTAGAAGGCGGTCTGCCAACGTGGACTTACCGTGATCGATGTGCGCGATAATACAGAAATTCCTGATGTATCGATACTCCATAGTAATACCCTATCATACAGCCAGTGCTATTCTATAGTTTACCAAATTTACGCATCTCATGGTTGTAACTTGGAAAGTGAGCTGCCCTTACGATAATCTAGGTGTGCTCCCTTATATAGTCTGTCTGTAGAAATAAAGAAGCCCCCAGCATAAATGCTGGAAAGCTTCTTATTTAGAAAGAGTAGCCGTTTGTCTAATCTTATTACTTCTGGGCTCCCATAATTCCTAAAAGAGAGCCACAAATGACGAGGAGCGCACCGGTTGCTGAAAGCGCCATATTGGGCGTCGTAAATATTTCAGCAATCGACGATCCTTCTGGGGGTGCGATCCAGCCCATTATCGAGTTCAGCAGGATCCACAGCCCCGCAAGAAAGGCAATGCCGGCAAGCCCCATCTTAAGGCCCTTACTTTTTGCTACAAACCAGGCTCCAGCACAATCTACACTGATGAGCGCAGGCCAGAGATGGGCATGAAATGTCGGAACAATGGAGGTGTAAATTATCATGACCATGCCGACGAACGCTAGCATAATAAAGGCCGACCCCATCATATAGACCATTATCTTCTTCATCGTATCTGGACCGAGCATTGATTCTAACATTCTTTTCCCTCCTTGTTATCTTCTCAATAGGCAACAACATAAATCAGGTCACTCACCTGAAACCGTCTTGGCATAGGGACTCCTTTTATGGGGAAGAGGAGATTCGAACTCCTACGCCCGAAGGCACATGATCCTAAGTCATGCTCGTCTACCGATTCCGACACTTCCCCGTACCGATTAAATTCACAGATATAAACTCGAAATCGACAGTTGGATTATATTACATTGTTTCTTGAATCCCGTCAAGCAAGGGGCATAAGCAATAAGGTTGATATGAACAAGCTGAAGTTTCTCAACTTTTGGGTAAGGATAGATTGGTCTCTCTCCCTACCTTCACCATGGATGTCGTAACCTTATATCTGTTATTTCTTCACCGGTATATTTGTTAAAGTGTGTTATTACCTCAACATCATCTTCTTCTAAGGTTACTCTGATTGCATATAATACTACGCCTGAGGCGAAAATTAGAAACAAGATAGCAGCGATACCTGCTAAAGCACCCAAGATAAGTCCCTCTAAAACCCATACCGTTACGAAGACTGCAAGTGCTATGACCAAGGGTGCTATAATCAAGCTTACTATAATCTTCAATGATCCTAAAAGCCTACCTTGTATCTTATGATTATTTTATCAGCGATTATTAGCTACCGTGGTGCTAGGCTGTCAATGGAGGGGCTAATAGAAAGGGGAGCTGTTTTGGCACCTAGGGGGGATAACTCCCCCTATTCTATCTGGTTGGTCACGTACGAGCAAGCAATTACTACTGCGGTTTCTGAATCCAGTCTCTTAGGAGTCTGCTTGTACGCGTAAACGCCTTAGAAGTAAATGAAATGTTTCATAGTTGAATTCGGTTGAAATAATAGCTCCGTTTTTTTCCTCTCTTCTATCTTTTCCATCTCTTTCTGTTCTTTCAGTTGGAGTGGAGGTAGCGGTAATAGTGTGAGGTACAATACGATACACTTCCCATCCTTGTATACTTTCTCGGGCTAAGATTGTCTCAAGACTGATTATGTTAACGTCTTTTATAAGCATATACTCCCAATGAACTCCCTTGACTGATTGTCCGCAAAAGGGGCAGAACTTAGCATCATCTGATATTTCATTAGCGCAAGACCAACATTTCATGAGCTGTTTCCTCCAATAAAGGGATATTTCGCTGGACCTTTGCGTTGCCTAGAACAAGTCATCAATGTTTTAATATCAAATCCATTATATGTCTATTTTCTGATATAAAGCAACAGGAGATTTATCGGCACAACTCTACTGCGATTAAGATGGCTTGTCAACTGTTTATAGCACGCTGCAAACACAATCTTGTGAATATTCCGCACACCGTGGGTTTTACAAAAGACATAAGGATAGTATAATAGCTCAGAATTATCTTTACCGTGTTGTCGTTAAAAACTCTGATATTGTCCATTTTATTGTTCGCGAACAAACCAATTGATATATATAAGTAACAGAGGAGGTATGAATCATGCCTTTTGGTATGGATGAAGCAGAAATTGAGTCGAGGGTGAAGGAGGAATTGAGCGTGCGTCCTGGTCATGTAGCGCGTTTCAATAAGTATCAAATAGAGTTAATAGCTAAGGTAATCGCATCGGTCATCGTCGAGAATAATATTAAGTTAAAATATTCACTTGGAATAAATATGGATAACGATAGGACATGGGTAGGTAAAAAGTTGGACTCTTTGGCTTCAACTACGGGGCCGCGTGAGGGTGCATTGGAAGGGAAAGCAATGCTGGCGGGTAAAGACCTCCATCTACTGGAGTCAATTGGCGAGGAATTCCAGGTATTCGGTAGGCTCGATGAGCTCGTTTACATGAGTGGTTCCGATCAACGTAAGCATGAATTCATTCAGCCAAAACCTCTGCTGATAAGGTTGCCAGATGGCAGTTTATTCCTGTTGAGGGATGAATCTAGATACAGTGTTGTCCGAAATCATGAGGAAAGATGGGAATTGATTGGGTAGGCAGGCAATTGAGTAGCTGAGAAGCTGCGGTCGTAGTGCGAACGTTATTTTACCTAGGGAAACGCAGTTAAAGAGACCACTGAAAAAGGGGTGCAGGATACTTCATGCCGGGGGTCTGGGGGTGTCCCCCAGCTTTAAAAGTCCCCCAAGATTGGGGGATACAGGGGGTTGATTGAGAATATTTCAGCAGTCTCTCAAAGTTCAGGTATGCTGAAAATCAATTGAATTATGTGAATAGATTTAATGGACCTGGTATAAGGTTATGTACGATAATTCACTCACGAAACATGAAGGAATGAGCTGAATTATCAGGCATTTCCATTCATGATATCCTGCAATTACCTATCTTAACACCCGCTCATCGCCGATGCGGCGGGTTATTTTTTTCGCGTCAAGGTATTCCATAAAGGGCCAGGGCATATTTACGGCTGGTGTGGAACAGGTCGCGGACCTCAGCTACGGTTACCTTGCCATGGGATTTTATATGAGTGATTATGTCTTCTAGCATCTTATCGTAAGTAGATGTGAGGAAGATCACATCATCGCTTACCTTCACCACTCGATGTTGATCTATTAGCAGATTGAGCAGGTCTGGCTCAGGTAGAGGATCAAGTGATGGTGAATAGGGATTGTGTGCCAACCTATCCAGGAAAGCCTCGACTTCCGCTTGCTGTTTCGAGGTAGGCTGAGGCTTATGTTCGGGTAAGCGTACCATAGGTCCTGCATCAATTATGGCATCATCCCGTATGAGTTGCTCCAGAACGCAGGGAAATAACTTAGTGGGAGTCTTGAGCTTACCCCGGAGTTCCTCTTTAGAGGGACCGTGGCGAAGAGGGAATTGTTGGTGATATTTCTGCACAGCTATCCTTGCTTGCTTTGCCAGCTTTTCCCAACCCTGGGCTGAGAACAGCAGTTCCATGTCGCCCAATATAACAACCTTCTTCTGGTTTGCTAGTATTTTTATAGCTGCTTCTGCTTCCCCGTGCGGTAGGTTGCAAAGGGCGGTTAACTTCTCCAACTCAATGGGCTCTTCTTCTTGTATAACTGCCAGGATTATGTGTTCAGCGGTGCCCGACTCCCTGGCTACAAGTCCGTCAATGACATCAGGGCGAAAGCGGCGGTGTCTCTTTGCCCGGGAGCTAACGATTTGCCCTCCACCAAGGGTCTCCTGAGGGGAGCGAATGATAAATCGGTCATCTTTCACCGCAGCAATTGGCTGAGTAAGCAGAATCTGAGCCCATGTTGTTTCTCCGGGCTCAATCTTGTCCCTATCAAGCAGGCGGACCTTCCCCAGCACCTCGGTGGCTCCGTGATGAAAGGTGACGGTAGCGTTATGGGGTAAAGGGCGGGGTACAGAGGGCAGCAGACGTAGCTTAACGTCGAACGCTCTGCTCGGCGTGAGCCAACCGGGAGTGGTCACCACATCGCCACGCGTTAGCTGACTGGTAGCCACGCCCGACAGGTTTACTGCTACGCGGTTGCCTGGCAATGCAGTATCGATCTTATGTTTGTGTGATTGCAGCCCGCGTATACGTGCTGTTAGAGCACGAGGCAGTATTACGATCTCTTGCCCCTTAGATAAGGATCCATCGACCAGTGTTCCGGTAACCACGGTGCCAAAACCAGACATGGTAAATACACGGTCTATAGGAAGCCTTGGTCTGCCGATATCCTTCTTCGGTATAGCGGAATCTAAAACCAGGTCAATAGTGGAAACTAGCTCGGGCAGTCCTTCACCGGTTAATGCGGAGATAGCGACAGTGGGTGCTTCGGCCAGCGTTGTGCCGGCTAGCACCTCACTCACCTCCAATGTAACCAACTCCAGCAACTCCTCATCTACAATATCCTTCTTGGTTATAACTGCGATGCCATTGTCTACTTGAAGAAGGTCGAGTATGGCGAGGTGCTCTTTTGTTTGAGGCATGACCCCTTCATCGGCGGCGATTACCAGCAAGGCGACGTCGATACCTCCAGCGCCGGCCAGCATATTCTTGATGAAATGTTCATGTCCGGGCACGTCTACAATACCGACAGATCGACCGCTAGGAAGGTCTAACCAGGCAAAGCCGAGGTCGATGGTCATACCTCGCTCTTTCTCCTCCCGTAGCCGATCTGGATCGATCCCGGTGAGCGCCTTAACCAGAACTGATTTCCCGTGGTCGACATGACCTGCGGTACCTAAAACAAAGGACATATTTCACTCCTGGACGGTGATTACTCCCCTTGGTTCCTCGATTACCTCTCCGATAATGGCGGCATCCTCTATGCCATGCCGATGCAGGTTTTCAAGGAGCGTGTCGGCATCTGCACTTGAGATGGAGATCAGCAATCCGCCCGAAGTTTGTGGGTCAAAGAGGATGTTCCATATATCATCGCCTATCATGTTAGCTTGCTCTATCATATTGAAGCGAAATTCCCTGTTGCGGTGCGTGCCTCCCGGAACAAGCCCCATCTCAGCGAAACCCCTCACTTCCGGGAATACGGGGATAGCAGCTATATTGATTTTTATACCCACCATGCTATTCTCAATCATGCCACAGGCATGCCCCAACAGACCAAAGCCGGTTATATCAGTGCAAGCGTGAGCTCCCGCTTCTATCATTAGCTCCGATGCTATCTTGTTCAAAGTAATCATCGAGGCAGTAATGTGGGCCACAGCCTCCTCACCTGCCTTGCCACCCTTAAGGGCGGTGCTCACGATTCCGGTGCCTAAAGGCTTAGTGATGATCAGCTTATCCCCTATCTGGGCTCCCTCTTTAGTGATCAGATTCGCTGGATGGACCACGCCGGTGACCGAGAGCCCATACTTTAACTCGGGATCCTCTATACTATGCCCTCCCACCAGAGCGGTCCCAGCTTCCCTCAGCTTATCCAGTCCACCCCGCAGGATTTCGCCGAGCACCGATATATCCTGTGTCTTAGTGGGGAAGCAGACTACATTCATCGCGGTGATGGGTTTACCGCCCATGGTGTACACATCGCTCAAGGAATTGACAGCAGCGATTTGCCCGAAGATGTAGGGGTCATCGACAATAGGAGTTATGAAGTCAATAGTTTGAATGATGGCTAGCTCATCACTCAGCTTATAGACCCCGGCATCATCACCACTCTCCAGACCTACAAGCAAGTTTGGATCATCCACCAGGGGCAGGCCACACAGGGCTTTCTTTAGGTCCGACGGACCTATTTTAGAAGCTCAACCCGCACCACTAACGGTCTCAGTGAGCCTTGGCCTCACCGCGTCGTCCATTCCTGTCTCCTTTCATTGAGAGTGTGAATAATGTGCACCCATCATAGCACCTTGTTTGGGGCCATACAACTACGGCAATGGGTAGATAACCTGAGTACATCGCATTTCTATATCATTAAGTCCAGCTTGCGATGAATACAAAGTATTCTAGCTTTTCACTCAACGAAAATACCACTCACAAAGAAACGATCTTATCTGCTCTGAGCAAGGTATCTGCTATATTGTACATATTAGATACCTTGCCTACCGCCACTTTTGCTGATAATTCAAAGCGTGATAGGCATGTTCCGCAGGCTAGGATCTCTACACCCAGGTCTTCAAGTTGGAGTAGTTCCCCCAGCACCGGAGAGTCTTTGGTCACTAGCTTTGCCCCATTGTTAATAAATATTATAGTCTCCGGTCTTGATGTAAGACCACCTAGTGTGTCAAGGAAGCTTTTCATAAGGTAACTTCCTAGCTGCTGATCATCTCTTCCTAAAACGTCGGAGGCAATAAATAGCACTATTCCGGTAGTAACAGCGCACTGCTGTTTAACTGGCCCATCACCTGCTGTCTTCAGCGTTAGGTAGATACCGTCATCCTTTTGCTCAACGGTTACTTCGCAGCCCTGATTCTTTCCCAGCCTGGATACATTGTCTCGCGCCGCTTCATTATCAACGATCGTGACTACCTCATCCACTTCTTTCAAAGCGTTTTTAGTGAGTACCATAGGCTGCGGACAGGATAGATTTCTCGCATCTATAATCTTGGTCAATAGTTTTAAACTCCTTTTATTGTTTAATGATAATGTTAGTGCTTATAGGGCTAATAAAAACGGACTAGCGGTGTGGAGCCACCTCTAGTCCGAAATTCACCAAGCGAGCGACCAGCGATAAAACTGCCCGGGACGAATCCTGTCATCTCAGGGCGGAGATACTGTACCACCCATGTTTGATGTAGGCTTATAGCATCTGATATATCCCTCAGAAAGCAGCTTATCCATATTTTCATGTTCTGTGGGTTTCCCCACTTCACCGGAAGCGCAGGTAGGATATCTTTCATCGGCATGGAAGCGAAGATCAATGTCCCCGGCGTCAGCATTCTCGAAACACGCAAAACGATCTCCTTTTAGAATTGTCGTCTCATTTCGTGAGAGCCACGCTCTCAGTCGCATTACGGCTCATGTACGTCGGTTAATCATCGATCTCACCCCCTCTCTAGCAGATTTCTCATTGTATGTAATAAATCAGTATAGAGTTCGGAAATAAGCATTGTCAAACCTTGTTGGCATCTTCACCCAACGAAATGTTGTTTGACAGGTATACAGGTATATGCTACATTTCCTTCGCAATGGATAAGAGTTTGCGTAACCTGCCCAGTGTAGATAAGATTCTATCCGATAAGCAGGTACACTGCCTTGAAGAGGTTTACTCACACGATTTCGTTCTCCAGGGAGTACGGCAATATCTCGAGGAGGTACGTCATCATATCGCGAAGGGTGTGCCACAGCCATCCTTTGACCAGATGGTAGAATCCATCTGCAATCTAGTAAATTCACTTGCAGAGCCTAAACTACGCCCGGTGATCAACGCCACTGGCGTCATTCTACACACCAATCTGGGGAGAGCACCTTTAAGCCGGGAGTCGATAGTTGCTATGCAGGAGTGCTCCAGGGGCTATACCAATCTGGAGATCGACCTTGATAGCGGCAAGCGTGGCTCTCGCCAGGTTCACGTTCAATCACTACTCTGCAAACTGACTGGAGCTGAGGCTGCTCTAGTAGTAAACAATAACGCTTCAGCAGTGCTCCTGGCCCTCAGCGCATTGGGTAAAGGTAAGGAGGTGATCGTCTCACGGGGGCAGGCGGTGGAGATCGGCGGTGGCTTCCGTATCCCCAGTGTGATGCGCCAGAGCGGAGCCAAACTGGTTGAGGTCGGTACCACTAACCGCACATATTTGTCTGACTACGAAGAGGCGATCACCCATCGCACTGCAGCCCTGCTCCGAGTTCACTCCAGTAACTTTAGAGTCGTTGGTTTTACTCAGTCCGTAGCCATTGAAGAGTTGACCTGGCTCGGGGAGCGATACGAGCTTCTAGTACTCGATGATCTGGGCAGTGGCTGTCTCCTGGATACCGCCCGGTTTGGACTGGATCCCGAGCCTATGGTTCAGCAGAGCATTGCGGCTGGCGTGGGGCTGGTCATGTTCTCCGCTGATAAGCTTCTGGGCGGACCCCAGGCTGGGATCATTGTAGGCCAGGGCTCTCTCATAACAAAGATCGAAAGGCATCCCCTGGCTCGCGCAGTGCGCATCGATAAGGTAAGACTAGCGGGGTTGGCAGTTACCCTGCTCCATTACCTCAAGGGTGAGGCTGAGACCAAGATACCAGTGTGGCGAATGATTTCAGCGTCCGTGGAGGAGATAGAGGAACGAGCGCAGAGATGGTGTGATCTCCTCTATGGTGCCGCATCAGTAGTTGAAGGTGAATCTGTAGTAGGGAGGGCGGTAGCCTCCCCGGTGGTACCATACCTACTCGCCTGGTCGCAATAAAAGGCAGGGGCAGGGTAAAAGATCTAGCCGATAAGTTACGTAGTGAGTTGCCTGTGGTCATCGGACGGACTGAGAATAACCTGCTACTCCTGGATCCCCGTACCGTTCTCCCTGAGGAGGAAGAGGCTCTGCTGAGTCGACTGCGAAATATTTTAGGCAACTAGTTTTACTAAGCGGGTTGATTTATTAGCACTTGACAGGCTCCGACTCCACATTTAAATTTTTTGTCGTCAGGCAGGGACTGGCTTACCGTATAAGTAGCAATCGAGATGCCATAAGATATAGAAGATAGGGCAAGTCCAATACATGCATAGAGATGTGGGAAAATCGGTTATAGTGATATGAGAAGCTGCCCATATAGCTAATTTCAGATAGGGACTTTTGGTAGAGTTATGACTTGGGAAGCTGACCATTTCGAGGAGGTAAAACACGATGGTTAAAGCAAATTCCAAAACCAATTTACTAAACCTATGTACCCCAGATTCTATGCCATGGTCAGCCCGAAAATATCCAGAGACGGGCAATGATCATAGAACGAGCTACCACCGTGATCGTGATCGAATTTTACACTGTGAGTCCTTTCGGAAATTACAACATAAAACCCAAGTTTTCGTAGTACAAGAAGGTGATTTTTTCAGAACTCGTCTTACACATAGTATCGAAGTTGCTCAGATTGGAAGAAGCCTAGCTGTGATGATTGGGCTTACTGAGCCATTAGTAGAAGCTATCTGCTTTGCACACGATCTAGGTCATACGCCTTTTGGTCATTCAGGAGAACATATGCTGAACAAGCTGCTAAAAGAAGAAGGCGGGTGGAATTCAAATGCCTATTCTCTGACAATTGTAGAGGACCTGGAACTTCAATACTGCGAACACCTTGGCCTTAACCTAACTTGGGCGACACGAGAAGGCCTTGCTCGTCACAAAACAAATTACGATAATCCAAGCGGAGAAGTTAATGAATATGCTAGATGCAATCAACCATCCTTAGAGGCCCAAGTAGCTAATATAGCAGACACCATCGCATATAGCACCCATGATGTTGAAGATGCTCTTGCAGCAGGGATAATATCAGTCAATGACCTACAGGAGTTACAAACTCAATTTTGGGATACTGCATGGCGGAAGGCGAATAGGGAGTTCAGTAGAGCACATTCGGAAAGTTTACGGCCTGGTGTAGACATAAATCTACTACTAAATAAGAGAACCCATCGTCATCTCATTGATTATCTAATTCGAGATGTTGCTACTGAATTTGGAAAGAGGATTAAGCTTCACAAAATCAAGACTTTAGAAGAAGCACGTGGCCTTGAGCAACCTTTAGTTTCCTTCTCTCCAGATGTGCAAAGTCAAGTAAATAGACTTTTAAATTTCATGACGGAGATAGTGTATCAAGGTCCAGTTGTTGCTCGTCAAAACTATAGAGCTGGCCACATTCTTCGAAGCCTCTTCGAAGCTATCTCCCATAAAGATTCTCTTAATATTCTGCCTTTGGGTGTACAAGAGCAAATTAATATAGGCAGTAATAAATACTTGGAGATAGCACGCTTCTTAGCCAGTTTAACGGATAGGGGCGCAACAGATCTCTATGCGGAGTTGTTTGAACCATCCGAAAGAGCAATGGGGCATCACATTCCGTTATAGCATTCCTAGCCCCTCTCTTTTAAGAATTTGTGGGGTATTTCAATAGCTTAGGGTAATAATTGGTGTCATGCTCCTCTGATAAATTTAAAGTTAGCTACGTAAGGAGTTTCGCGCATCCCTAATGCAAGTCTAACTACATAAGTGGTACAATAATCAGGAGCAGATCAGCGATATCGCGTATACATGTGCAAATGCTGTAAAGGCTATCTTGTGTCTTGATATGCGCCAGGTAAATCTCGAGGTGCTATTGCCTTTTGAATAGATAGCCAGGCTGTATTTAGATAGGCCAGTATACGATTTGGGATATAGCGCTGGGGATTTGATCCCGGCATGAAATAGCAAGAGGGGCTATCAAAGGCTCTAGAGGAGGGGAGTATGCCGTTACATGGATGGGAATTCCTTATTATAATAGTGGTTGTGTTAATCGTATTTGGGGTAGGTAAATTGCCCCAGACATTGGGCTCTCTTGGCAAGGGTGTCCGCAGCTTCCGTAAGTCAGCGGCAGGCGAGGAAGATGACGAGGGTGATAACAAAACTATGTTGGAGTCAAAGTCCAAGAAGGAAGAGTCCGCAAAAGAAAAAGATACCGCCGGCGAAGATAAAAGTTAGCCTCTGACATATCCTCGTATCCTCTTATCCACGATAATTGAGAGTAAACAGCGTTCCTTTCCCGTGGGGATTATCCAATCGGTTGGTGATGGATGATTGATGGCTTTTTAGGTATAGGTTTCTGGGAGATACTTCTAGTATTTATTATCATTATGGCGCTATTGGGCCCAAGAAGATTGCCCGAAATCGCGGGGAAAATGGGGACATTAATGCGCCGTCTTAAGAGGGCTTTCTCTGATCTGACAACGGCGTTAACCAATGAGGTGGAAGGCACCCCCATGAAGCAGGATGATAATCCCTTGGATGGCCTGAAGAAGGCAGCCATTGATCTAAAATCGTCGTTGACCAGGAAAGTAGAGGATGCCCCGACCAAGGAAGTTGATAGTCTCCAGGTAGAGGGCAAGGAACCGAAGGCTCGGGAATAGCATAGCTGCTGGCCGAAGCGACGCCGCACAGCCGATGGAAGAAGAGAAAAAACTCACGGTTTTAAGCCATCTCGAAGAAGTGCGGGGGCGCCTATTTAAGTCCATAATAGCTCTCGTTATCTGCATAATTATCTGTTTCCCCCTGGCACGGTATATCTACCCCATCTTGATGAACCCCCTTCCCGGCATCGAGCTGTATTACACCGAGGTAACCGGGTTACTGGCAAGTTATATGAAACTCGCTCTATATGGCGGCCTCATTCTTGCATGGCCTTACCTTCTTTACCAGTTTGTAATGTTTCTCAAGCCAGCGCTTACTCACAAGGAGAAGGGATATTTTTTTACACTGCTTCCTGGGGTACTCATCCTTTTCCTCGCGGGGATCATGTTTGGCTACTTTGTACTCCTGCCCCCGGCGCTGAATTTTCTATACTACTCATTTCCAAGTTATGTCGGTGGTGATATAGAACCAATTTGGACGGTGGATAATTACGTTGCTGTGGTCTCTAGACTCATCTTTTGGCTCGGTGTTGTGTTTCAAATACCGATATTGATGTACTTCTTGGCCAGGATTGGTATCATTAGCCCCAGGTGGATTCGCAGGAAGTGGAGGTATGCTGTAGTCATTGCCTTCATAATCGGTGGTGTCATTACCCCTACCTTCGACCCGATCAATCAGAGCCTTGTGGCTGGTCCTATCATACTGCTCTACGGGCTTGGCTACTTGCTGGCAAAGCTGGCATGGATCGGTAGGAAGAGGGCAGAGGCTGAGACGATATAGATGGTAGTGGAAACAAGGGCAGTTATAGAAGACCGCTGAAAAAGAGGTGCAGGATACTCATGCCGGGGATCTGGGGGTGTCCCCCAGATACTAAAAAGTCCCCCAAGATTGGGGGATAAGGGGGTTGATTGAAGCTATTTCAGCAGTCTCTATAAATATAATTCCAACGCAACCTATACCTTCCAGTAAGGACCCTTTACTTGATCAGAGAGAGGACATTGACCTGACTGTTGAGGTGGGTTATCATTAGGAAGCGCCTATCCAAGGAGCTTCTCTAGTGCCCCACACTGACCTAATTCTATTTCACGCGCCTAGCGTCTATGACTTTCGCCAAAAGACGATTCTATTTGGTCCCACCAGCGACCTCATCCCCTCCTCTCCTATTTTCGAGCTCTATCCTATAGGCTTTACCAGTATCGCGGAGTATCTTGAGCGTGCCGGCTACCGGGTGCGCATTGTCAACCTGGCGGTGCGCATGCTCCGAGACCCGAAATTCGATGCGGAGAAGCTCATCAGAAACCTGGAAGCCCCAGTATTCGGCATTGACCTTCACTGGCTACTCCACTCCCACGGTGCCATCGAAATAAGCCGGTTGGTTAAAAAACACCACCCGAAGGCAAAATTAGTTCTCGGCGGGCTTTCCGCATCCTACTTTCACAGGGAACTTTTTAATTATCCCGAGATCGATTATGTGCTCCGCGGTGACACTACCGAGGAGCCATTGCGCCAGTTAATGGAGTGTATTAAAAAGGGTATCGAACCAACCGAGGTGCCAAATCTTTCCTGGCGAGATACTAACGGGGAGGTGCATGAAAACCCAATGTCCCACGTCCCTGATGATCTCAGCGATGTGTTCGTTAATCACTTTGACAACACGATACGCTCGGTAATCCGGTACCGCGATCTGTCAAACTACCTCCCTTTCAAGCGCTGGCTGCGATATCCCATTACAGCCGTGCTAACTTGCCGGGGATGCGTCCACAACTGCATCATATGTGGTGGCTCCGCGGCCGCTTTCCGCCAGTGCTACAACCGTGAGCGCCCCGCTTTCCGCACCCCGGAGGCTGTTGTCCATGACGTGCAACGTATCGGACGATTCAGCAACGGTCCCATATTCATCCTGGGAGACATCCTTCAGGCGGGAGAAGATTATGCTTACCGCCTTCTCGAACTATTAAGTCGCGAGAGATCGAAAAATCAGCTTATCATGGAGCTCTTCAGCCCCGCTCCAAAAGAGCTGTTAAAGAAAATGGGCGAAGCCTGCCCCGGGTTCTGCCTGGAGATCTCCCCGGAGTCTCACGACCCCGCAATAAGAAAAGTATGTGGCCGGGACTACTCCACTGAGGCCCTCGAGGATACCATTGAGGCAGCTCTGGCGGCAGGATGCACCAGGATGGACATCTTCTACATGTTTGGATTACCTGAACAGACCACGCAGTCGGTAATGGACACAGTCGATTACTGCGGCCATTTAATGAGTAAATTTCATGACAAGCGACTCTTCACGTTCACAGCACCGATATCTCCTTTCCTTGATCCGGGAAGCCTCGCATTCGAGAATCCGGAGCGCTACGGCTATCGTCTACTTTTGCATGGCCTGGAGGAGCATCGTCAGGCGCTGGTAGCACCCAGCTGGAAGTATCACCTGAATTACGAAACTAAGTGGATGAACCGTCAGGAGATAGTTGACAGTGCATATAAGGCGGAGCTCAAACTAAACAGTCTAAAGGCGAGGTATGGCATTATCTCAAAAGAGATGGCCCAGGAGACAGAGCAGCGCCTCTATACTGCTATCGATATGCTGAACCAAATCGACGATATTATTGTTTCCGGCAGAGAAGAGAAATTGACTCAATTGAAGGACAGGGTGGACTGGGTAAACATGTCCTGGATTGGTGGCAAGCGTGAGCTTGAATTGCCAACTTCCCCCATCAAGCTAAGGCTGCCGAGCACTGTCTGGTCTCTGATTAGAGGGCGATAGCCATTATTGACCTCGTTACCACATACGATTAGTATAGACCAATAGTTCTTTCCCTTGAGACCGTTAAAAAAGAGGTGCAGGATACTTCCTGCCGGGGGTCTGGGGGTGTCCCCCAGATTCAGAAGTCCCCCAAGATTGGGGGATATAGGGGGTTGATTGAGAGTATTTCAGCAGTCTCGATTAGTATAGACAATAGTTCTTTTCTTAATTGGAGCTATAAATGACCACTTTAAAGAGCCTGTTTCAACCCATATCAATAGGAAAGCTGGAACTAAAGAACCGCATCGTGATGACGTGTGCCAATGCCAGTGGTGGCGGGGGCAAGCACGTAATCTGCTATTACGCTGAGAGGGCACGAGGCGGTGCCGGATTGCTTATTGTCGGAGGCATGTATACCTTTGATACCGGATCGGGGAAAACGTTCTACGGAGGGCGTAAGGATGTAACCGAAGAGGAGTCTCAGGCCATCCGCGAATTTGCCCTTTATGGCGAGGATCTTCTCCCCGGTTTGCGTGAGTTTACCAATACCATGCATGACAACGGCGCGAAGGTTGCGGCCCAACTCCTGATGACCTATGAATGGAAGAGCGACTGGAAGACCAATAAAGAAGGCCCAACAGAGCTGGTAAGCCCGTCAGGCGGTCCTTCCGGAGCCCGCCTGGGGGATACGAGAGCGGTTACTGTCGATGAGATACACCAGATAGTTGAAGAATACGGCGATGCGGCAAGTGTAGCTCAAAAAGCCGGGTTCGATGCGGTAGAGATCCACGCTGGCATAGGCTATTTTCTAAATCAGTTCCTCTCACCCCATACCAATAGTCGATCTGATGAGTATGGGGGTAGCATGGAGAACAGGATGCGCATGCTGCTGGAGATCGTCGATTCGTGTCAGAGAAAGACGGGGAAAGATTTCCCTATTATCGCCCGCATATCTGCGGAGGATTTCATGGAGGGCGGAAATACCCTCGAGGATACGAAGCCTCTTGCCATGGCGCTTGAGAAAGCGGGGGTTGTCGCCATTGATGTGGAGACTGGATGGCATGAGTCCCCCGTGCCTATGGTTCAGCAGTGGGTTAAGCCCGGGGCATTCGTTTACCTGGCCGAAGAGATAAAAAAAGTTGTAAGCATTCCAGTCATGACTGCCTATCGCATCTGGGACCCTGTTCTGGCGGACAGGATTGTTGGCGAGGGGAAAGCCGACCTCGTCGGTATGGCCCGTGCCCTGGTCGCTGATCCCGAACTGCCAAATAAAGCGAGAGAGGGCAAATTTGACGAAATCAATTACTGTATAGCCTGCGCCGTCAACGCCAGGGTGGGGAGGGAGGCGGTATATAACATCGAGCCTTCTACAGAGAAAAAAGATGTGCTCATCATCGGCGGCGGCCCGTCAGGCATGGAGGCAGCGAGGGTGGCAGCGTTGAGGGGTCATAAAGTGACACTCTGTGACAGAGGGCGAAGGCTTGGAGGGTCTCTGCGGCTTGCCTGTATCATGAATCCGGAGCTGCCCAAGTTCCTCAAATACCAGACTAAACAGGTACGAAAGCTTCCTATCGAGGTCAGGCTAAATACGGAGGTGGATACAGCCTTTGTTGAGAGGATGAAACCGAATGTAGTCATCGTAGCTGCAGGGGGCAAACCTCCAACCGTCGAAATACCTGGGGTCCATAGAGATAATGTGCTCCTCAGTCATGATATGCTTAAGGCTATGGTAAGTTCACCGAAAAAAGGTGGAGCTTTACAGAGGCTCCTCTGGCGATTAGGCTCACTAGCATTGAGATATATAGATAACCCGGCGCTAATAAGATGGGGACTAAGGTTCGGATTCCCCTTCAGAAAGAGGGTAGTTATCATAGGCGGTGGGTTTGCCGGATGTGAACTTGCGGATATACTGGCGGAGAGGGGAAAGAAACTGACGCTTCTGGAAGAATCAAAACGGCTGGGTTTCGATATCGGGATCACTACAAGATGGGTGGTAATGATGAGGCTATGGAAATTCGGCGTCAGGATGGAAAGGAATGCCAGGGTGGTAAATATTGCAGAAAAATCGGTAGAGGCCCTGGTGGCTGATACCGAGACGTGCTTTGAGGCAGATACTGTGGCGTTGACATTACCACTGGAAACGAACGATAAGCTAGCGCGGGAGCTTCAGGAGAAAGGGTGGACTGTTTGTAGCGTTGGCGACTGTGCTACAACCGGCGGCAGGATTATGGAAGCTATGGCTGCCGGATTCCGCGCCGGTTACGAGATCTAAGCCAAGTCAGCTCGTTCCATCAAAGTCAGGGAGAAGATAATGATGAAGTTAAATAGTCTATTTCAGCCGATTAATATAGGGAGGTTAGAGCTTAAGAATCGTATAGTTTTCCTTGCGGCCGACACGGGCTATGGTAATGATGATTTCGTTACGGACCGCCAGATAGACTATTACGCCGCGCGGGCCAGGGGTGGGGTAGGTCTCTTAATCACCGGCCTGGTATTGCCATCGAGTATGGGTAAGCCACTTCCTGGGCGGATGGGGATATACCACGATAGATTCATCCCCGGCCTTCGCCAGCTTGCCGATGTTGCGCATGCTGAGGGGGCTAAGATTGCCATGCAGTTGAGCCTACAGTATTTCTGGGCACCGGGCGAAGGAGCCGCTGTTGCAGAGGTCGCGGCTTCGGAAGTTGCAACACGCCGCGGCTCTCAACCCAGGGCGCTAAATTTAGCAGAGATTCACCAGATTATCGAGGAATACAGCGAAGGGGTTCGCCGGGCGCGAGAAGCTGGCTTCGATGCCGTTGAGTTTCACTGCGGTATAGGTTATCTGATTAGCCGTTTTCTTTCTCCCCGTACCAACAATCGAACTGACGAATATGGAGGCTCTCTGGAGAACAGGATGCGGTTTCTTCTCGAGATTATCACCTTATCGAAAAAGAAGGCTGGAAGCGATTATCCGCTGATATGCAGAATATCCGCAGATGAGTTCATGGAAGGCGGGAATACCCTGGAGGATACCAAGAAGCTATCTCCTATCTTGGAGGGGGCGGGAGTTCATTGCTTTGATATAGGGGCGGGGTGGCATGAATGCCGAACACCACTGGTTCACATGTCAGTGCCCAGGGGTAACTTTGTATATCTCGCCGAGGAGATGAAAAAGGTGGTGAATGTACCAGTAGTTGCTGCCTACCGGATCAATGACCCGATCATGGCAGATAAAATAATTGCCGATGGGTAAGGCGGACCTTATTGGCATGTGTCGTGCTCTCATTGCCGACCCGGATCTCCCCAATAAGGCAATGGAGGGGAAAATTGACGATATAAGGCCCTGCATTGCCTGCGGGCACTGTCTGGACGCAGTTATGTTAGGCGCTCCGATTGCCTGCGCCGTGAATCCCGAAGTAGGTAAGGAGGAGGAGTGCACGAGTAAACCGGCGAAAAAACCTAAAAAGGTATTTGTCATTGGCGGTGGTCCCGCCGGTATGGAAGCTGCAGCGGGGGCTGCAAGACGGGGTCACCAGGTCACCCTCTTTGAAAAGGGAGATCGGCTGGGAGGAAACCTTCTCCTGGCAGCGGTTCCGTCATATAAATGGGAGCTTAGCAATCTGACTAATTATCTGGAAACACAGCTTAAGAAAAGCGGTGCCCAAATCAGTCTAAACCAGGAAGTGAGCGAAGAGACCATTGCCCGGGATAAACCAGATGTCGTTGTCATTGCTACCGGGGCAATACCACGCATCCCGGATATTCCCGGTATTGACGGTGGGAATGTGGTTACCGCACTGGAGGTGCTCGGAGGTAATAAGGAAGTTGGGGATCGAGTGGTGATTGTAGGAGGTGGGATGATCGGCTGTGAGGTCGCCGAGCATCTTGCTGAGAAGGGCAAACAGGTAACCATTGTAGAGATGCTGGAGCGCATTGGGACCGATATAGGTATGACCACCCGCTGGGTGATTATGCAGCGGCTGAGGAACGCCGGCATCAGGATGGAGACTAAAGCGAAGGCGGAGGAGTTAACCGATAAAGGGGTGGTAGCAAGTCGAGATGGATCTACGGAATTCTTCGCTGCGGATAGCATAGTGCTTGCAATGGGTCTGGTGCCCCAAAATGAGCTTTACCGCAGGCTAGAGGCAAAAGGAACAAAGTGCTATTCCATAGGTGATTGTAACGAGGCTCAGAAAATTTTACAGGCTATAGAGGATGGGTACCGCATCGCCGGGGAGATTTAGAAAGCTTATTAAAAAGGCAGAAGCCACATAGGCATAAGTACCTGCCTGCCAATTCCCTGCTACTGGTATGAGACTGCTGAAAAAGAGGTACAGGATACTTCCTGCCGGGGGTCTGGGGGTGTCCCCCAGATATAAAAGTCCCCCCAAGATTGGGGGATTAGGGGGTTTGACTCTCTGTCATTCCGAACTTGTTTCGGAATCTCAAGATTACTGTAGTGGGCCATTAAAAAACAGGAGATGCTGAAACGAGTTCAGCATGACACCAGGAAGGGCTACTCAGGGATATTGGTCATGGGATATTATACATACAGAGACTGCTGAAAAAGAGGTGCAGGATACTTCCTGCCGGGGGTCTGGGGGTGTCACCCAGCTTTAGAAGTCCCCCAAGATTGGGGGATTAGGGGGTTGATTGAGACAATCGCAGCAATCTCGTTAAGTTCAAAATATGCTTATCGACCTACATACGCATACACTACCCCTGTCTGACGACAGCGAGCTGACACCGGACGAGCTGATCGCACATGCCAAGAGCGCCGGTCTCGACGCTATCTGCTTCACCGAGCACGATGCTTTCTGGAACGATGATGAGATTACGGCGTTGTGCCGCAAACACGATTTCCTCGTTCTGCCGGGTGGAGATAAACACCGAGGAGGAGCATCTGCTGGTCTTCGGGCTGAAAAAGTGGATACTTGGCATGACCCGTGCCGCTTTCGTCATGGACCTGGTGGAGAAGGCGGGTGGTGTGGTAATCGTGGCACACCCATTCCGCCGCAGGATACTTAAGAGTGAAGACCCTGAGAATAAACGGTACTATAGAGAGCTCAATCGCGCCTGTGAAAATCCATTTTACGGGACGGTAGATGCGTTAGAGGTTTCAAATGCACGCGGTTCGGAGAGGCAGAACGCCTTCTCCATGGAACTCGCCAGGCGATTGAATCTCAGGGAGGTTGCCGGAAGCGACGCTCATAAAATCAAAGATATCGGTAAAGTCGCCACATTTTTCGAGAGGGAAGTTACCACTATTGAGGAGCTAATCGCAGAACTCAAAGCGGGGAGATTTCGCGTGGCAGACCCCGGTGAAATCCAGGCGAACCTCAAACATCTGGAGGCTAGGCTCTAAGCGAGGAGGCAGGAAGGCCGGGGGCGAAATTAGGCGCATAGCTCGGCGATGAGAATGTCAAGGGCTTGCTCGCCCTTCCATAAGCCTCTTTTTATTGACAGGTCAGTCTCAAGGAGCTTGCGGTAAACCTGTTCCAGTCTACTCATAGAATAGCGCCGTCCCTGTTCCATAGCCTTATTCAGGACGAAATCTGAGGAGATGCCCAGCTTAGCTTTAACCTCACCGGGGGATAAATTCTGCAATCTAAGCTCATTTACCTGAATCAACAGACGAAGCTGCCGGGTGATCATAACTAAAAGATAGGGGGCGGTGTCCCCCTCTTGTAATAACTGGTGTAATAGTGGAGCTGCCCTTGCTGCCTGACCTTCGATGAGGGCATCTACCATAGTGAATACACTGGCCTCTCGAGTATAGCTCACAACCGTCTGCACGTCCTCCACCTCGATGCGTCGCCCCGCGGTGTAGAGGAGCAGCTTCTCAATCTCGCTGGCCAACACCCACAGGTTCTCTCCCACCAGTGAAGCAAGCAGCTTCACGGCCTCCGGTGTGATCTCACCATTGCCTTCCTTAACACGCCCACGGATCCATACTGCTAGCGTTGCGCCCCTGAGGAGGGGGAACTCCTTCACGGAGGCCAAAGGTACCAGCGATTTGAGCAGCGCGTTCCCCTTCTTTATGGCACCATCCGTCAGGATGAGCATTGTGCTCGGCGGTATATCTCCAACCTTTTTTTTAAACTCCCCCCAGTTCCCATCCCCCCCCTTTTTAAGTTTCCCTGTATTATCTTCAAAGCGTGCCAGTAACCCCTCAACAATGACGAGACGGTGCGAGCCCAGAAATGGAAGCGCAAGGCAGGCATCCATAAGCTGGTTAATGCCTACCTGTTTCGCTTCAAAAACGTTGGTATTGGATGCCAGAGACTCCCGATCGCCGAGGCTGTCCTTGATTAGCTCCAGTTCTCCCCGGAGCGAAAATGCATTGGGACCGAAAAGTATATGGATCATTTCGTTTTCTCGCCCTTTATCAAACGCTTAGAAAAATAGATCCGCTGTTACCCGATTGACACAGGTTAAGATGGATACCTATATAACACGAGAATTCACCATGTGTGCCTCTCTCGCCCCGTTATTCTACAGCATATTCCGATGCACGACCACACCTCCTTACTGTAGATACCGCTGAAAAAGAGCTGCCGCCAGAT
>PVMK01152944.1_pt1 | contig 43928 bp, 39 predicted proteins | sample 1853481 | NCBI WGS metagenome assembly PVMK01 (sample SAMN08533507, study PRJNA380276) | Marine sediment metagenome, whole genome shotgun sequencing project.
TGCAATTGAGGTGAACGGGAACACGGTCAAAGTCACGCGCGTCACCCCGGACGGGGACGAAGTGGTGGAAGGATTGACACCCGCCGTGATCACCATCAGCAACGAGCTCGGCGAGCCCCGCTTCCCCACGGCTCGCGCCAAGATGGCCGCCCGCAAGAAGAAGCCAACGGTCGTAGCGGTCAGCGACCTGGGCCTGTCGACGATGATCTGACGGCGAAGGTCGTTCTCGCCAAGCAGCTCGTCCCCCAGGTTCAGGGCAGCTGCGAGTTCCTGGAGGGCTCGCCCGCGGAAGTCGCGCAAGCCCTGATGGACAGCTGCGCGCCGACAGCCTCGTCTAGGCCTACACCGCTGCGCAGCGCCAATCTCGCCCCCAGGGGCCGAGATTGCGTATCAAAAATGATGAGGCCGCGCGACCAGTGCTTTTCCCCGTGTTTTCGGGGCTTGGCACCGCCCCGACATGACTTCAGTGGGAGCACGGCAACTAGGAGGACGTCGCCTACTTCCCAAGGATGCCCGTCACATCCTCAACAGGGTTCAAACCCCGCTGGGGACGCCGGTCCCGAGATCAGCAAGGGTCTCGGGGCCTTTCTGTATGGGGGGCGATCCAAGCCCGGCTTCGGCTGGGCTTCTTCTATTCGCTCGGAGCTTCTTTGGTCGGAGCCATCGCCTTCAACTGGAACTCGAAATCGGTGCCGAACTGCTCGTTGAACTCTTCGAACACCTTGTCCATCGTGGGCAGCGCGTCCCAAGCGAAACCCTTTAGAATCCATTCCGGCGTCTCATATTTTTCACCGCCGGGTGCCTCCTGTTGCCGGGCCGTCACGGACGGTGGGGGATAAGGCTGCGAGTTCAACATGGCCACTCGGGTCCGGACGCCATCCTTGGTGACGTTCCAGGTCATTCCGTCCACGGCGAAGTCCACCGGCCCGTCGTAAACCTGGCGGACCGCTGTGACGACCTCCGGGAGCGTCTCCGGATCATTTTGGAAGTGGTAGGCCACCGCGTGCTTGGGCTCGGTCATCGCCATGATCTTGCCGAAGACCGGTGCGGTGGTGTGCACCATGGTGCTGACGTAGATCGCCTCCGCCGGTTGAAACTTGTATTTCGACACGAAGTCCGCGTTCGGAAGGAAGCACTCGTGGATCGCGAGGTCGGCGCCCTTGGCGTGCTCGATCCACCACTTGTTGGCGAGAGTGTCACCGGAGAAGGCCAGCTTCATTCCTTTCCATTCCAGAATGAAGCTCACCGAGCCCTCGAGGTGAATCGCTGGAATCGTACGGATCACCACACCGTCCTGATCGTAGATGACGTTGTTGACCTTCGACCAGTCGAACTCGTGGACGGTCATGGCAAGAGACCGTGTATCGAGCGCGCCCTTGCTGGTTTCGAGCATCCAGTTGTAGAACTGCTGGATGCCATCGGTAGCGGCCTTCGTGCCCCAGCTATCAGGCATCCCGCCGCCGCCCGGCCCCCAAATCTCGAGCGGCTTGGAACGGCCGTTCTGCATGCCGTAGATCCAGAGGGTCGGCAGATCGCCCATGTGGTCGGCATGCTGATGGCTGAGGAAGATCTTGGTCATGTAGTCTAGCGGCATACCGAGTGCGTAGAGCGTGGTGAACGAGCCTGTTCCCAGATCGAAGATGAACTTCTCGCCGTTGCCGAGCTCGATCAGGAAACAGGCGGCAGCCTGCTTGAGGCGCGGCATCGGCATACCCGAGCCACAGGCGATGACGCGCATCTCGTCCGGGGCCAGTTCCTCGGTCCCCGGGAAGTACACCTCGTGGGTCGGATATGGTTGAGTCGGTGACCACGCTTTGGCCTCAGCCTCGTTCTCGGCTGCCATGTAAGTGCCGAAGACGAATCCGCCCGCAATCGCCACGACGATCACAGCCGCCAGCCCCATTTGCCTGTTCTTCGTATTGCTCATTCGCCGCTCCTGACCCATCCGGGTTTCTGGTCAAAGTGAATACATCAGTTGGTCACCTGTTTGAAGGTTCTGGCCGGGAGGCTCCCTCACGCCGCGAGCCTCCGAAGCCCGTCCCAATCTGTAAGGAACCCCACAACGGAGTTCCAACTCGGAGTGATTAGGGACGCCGGGAAACACAAGGGATCGCGACTTCGGTCGCGATCCCTTTTCCTTGCTGTGGCAAATGTGTGTCAGCGATCCGCACTTTGGGTGCTTTCACGTCTAGGCACCGTTGGGATCGCCCTCTCTCTTTGTTCAGTGCTTTTCGGCACACGGTGCGTCAGTCGGATCGGGTGAAATAGGTTTTGTAGAGGTGCTCCGTCTCTTTCACCGTCCACGTCAACATCCCTCGTTTCCGGGCAATGTCGATACCTGGGGCCGGCACGAAAGTGCTGAGCAACTCGACCACTTGCCGCTCGTTGAGGTCTCTTAGCTCCTTGACGACGCGATTTATCGCCATCTCATCCGAGCCAGCATCGCGATCATCGATAGTGGCGGCTACGCATGTCGAGGTAAACCAAGCGGGGACGGTGCCAAGATAGTCCTGTTCCGAGATCGATTCACCACTTTCGAGTGGTGGCTGACCAACTGCCTCGCGTAGTTCGTTAATCATCGAGCTGAGCTCAAGTCGACCGACGACCGCCGCCTGTTTGAGTGACGCGACCTTGGCAATACTCTTACGTAGGATGGGATTCTTCAGTTTCTTGAAAGGTGGGGCCATTCGCACGAGAATCTCCTCAAGTTGCGGGTAGGCATCGAGGAGTTCAGCGACCTTGGTGGCGGGCATGATCTGAAGGGGGGCGGCTGACATCCCGGGCTAGTATCACCCCCAGTCATCCATTGAAACCCAACAATACAGTATGGGGACTCTCGGGCCTGCCTCAGGCCGCCGTCTCCATCACCGAGTTTCTAAGATCGTCGAGCCGGGCGCACCAGGCGAGTCCACCAGCGTTGACCCCAAGCAGACGCTCATCTAGGCATGGGTTCGTTTTCCTCAGATCACGCTGCCAGCCTCCGGAGTCCCTCCCAATCCGTGAGGAACCCCACCACTTGGTTCCAACTCGGCATCATTAGGGACCCCAATTTCGGAGCCGAGATTGCGTATCGAAAGTGATGAAGCCGCACGGCCAGTGCTTTTTCCCGTGTTTTCGGGCCTTGGCACCACCCCTACATGACTTCAGGGGAACACGACAACCAGAAGGACGGTGCTTACTTCCCACGGATGCACATCGCAGGTCTATGGGGCGCTTGGCCCATACGCGGCTACGCCCCTTTATAGACCGGCTTGCGTTTTTCCATGAAGGCCGTGGCGCCTTCCTTGGCGTCTAAGGAGCCGGCGACAGAGACCCCCGCGATGGCCTCGTAGTCGAGCATTTCCTCGAGCGAGCACACTTGGGACATGTGTATCAAACGCCGAGCCATGTCGACGGCGACACTTGCGCGGGAGGCCAGCGTCTTCGCGTATGCCATGGCGGCTTCGAGGTCGGTGCCTTCCGGCACCAACTCGTCCAAGAGGCCGATCTCCTTGGCTTCCTCCGCGTTCAGAATTTTGGCGGTTTCCACCAACATCAAGGCATTGGAGAAGCCCACGAGACGGGGCAGGAAATAGGAAACACCGCAATCCGGAGACACACCCACGTTGGTGAAGATGGCGGACATCTTCGTGGTGGTGTCTCCAAAGCGGCGGTCGCAGGCCATGGCATACCCGAGCCCCGCCCCAACGGCAGCCCCGTGGATGGCGGCGATCACCGGCTTGTCCACGGCAACGATCTGACGCACGACATCCACGAACGGTCCGCCGGGTGTTTTGCGCTGAGACCTCGGGATAGGACGTGAGGGATCCGAAGTCCCCGGCATGGGCCGGTCACCGTCTCCGCTGATGAAGTCCACGTCACCGCCAGCGCAAAACGCCCGTCCCGCACCCGTCAGCACGATGACGCGCACCTCGTCGTTTTCACGGAGCTCCACGAGTGTGCGAGCCAGCTCCTCGGCTCGCTCCCAGCTGACGGCGTTCAGTTTGTCCGGGCGGTTGAGGGTGAGGATTCCTACCCCATCCTCGATCCGCAACAGGACGAAATCTCCTGTGGTGCTCATGGGAACTCCTTCTATTGGAAGTTGGGAATGATTTCCGAGTCAAACCACGCGACCCATTCGAGGCATTGCTCGAATGTGTCCAACTGGGGCGGCATGACCTGGGCGCCGGTCATACCTGCCTTCTGCAGCGTTTCGATATCCCTGAGGATGCCATCCCGGTCTCCCTCAATTTTGGTCTCGCCCGTTTCCGTGTGGGAGTAGTCCTCGATCTGGTATGCGGTCGTCGGCATGATGATCTCGAAGGTGTCTGCTTTTTCCTCAAACCCGGGCTGGGCGCCCAGGTAGTCGAGGGCCGCAGGCAGCTCCGCTGCCGTGATCAACCAAGGAATCCAGCCATCGCCATACTTCGCCGCGCGACGCATCGCGGGCTTGGAGTTTCCTCCGATGAAGATCGGCGGATGTGGCTTTTGTACCGGCTTGGGTTCAAAGGCGATGTTGTCGAACTTCGTGTACGGCCCATCGAAGCTGGGGCGGTCCGCGGTCCAGCATTCTTTCATCACCTCCAGAGATTCATCCGCGATCTTGCCGCGCTCTTTGAAGGACACACCCATCACCCCGAACTCTGGTTCCATGTGGCCGACAGCGGTTCCGAGTGTGAAGCGCCCGCTCGTCAGGAAGTCCACGGTGGCAACCTGCTTGGCCAACATCAGCGGATTACGTAGGGGCAACACCAAGATGTAGGTCAGCATGTGAATGCGCTCCGTCGCCCCGGCCAGCACCGCCGCTGCGGAAAGCCCCTCGGGAAAACGCGCGCCCATCGTTTCTTCCATCTCGCCGGGCATGAAAATATGCTCCGGTATCGTCAGCCAGTTCCAGCGCTGTTTGTCCGCGGCTCTGGCGTAGCGGAGAATTTCGGCGCCCCCCGCAGCCGGCTCCCAGGGTGCCATGGCCGCCGGATAGTTGATGAGCGCGGGTGTCGCGAGTGCGAATTTCAATGGTTTCATTCGACTGGTCCTCTCTTAGTAAATCACTTCATCGGCCACGAGTTGATCGTATCTTTCACCGGACATGGAAAGGATCTCTTTGAACACCCTCTCGTTGTCCTGACCGATCATCGGTCCGGGTTTTATGTCGGCATCGAACGCGCTGGTCTTGACGTATGAGCCGTAGATGGTCTCCCGGAAACCCAAGGGGTGTGTCACCTCGACATAGGTTTCACGCGCCTTGTAATGGGGATCGTCCAGCAAGTCGGCCACATTGAGGACGGGTGCAGCCGCCACGCCGAAACCCTGCAGCCTATCCGCCAGCTCGCGGTCATCGAAACCGGCTGTCCATCCTGCCAGATGCCGGTGCAGCTCATCGATGTTCGCCTGGCGCGCTTTCGAGGTGGCATAGACATCCTCCGCGGCCCATTCGGGATGCTCCATGGCCTCGCGCAGGCCCTGCCACTCGCCATCTGTCATCACGGCGATACTGATCCACCGGTCTTCCCCCGCACATGGAAACACCCCGTGCGGCGACGCCGCAGACAGGGGGTGCTCGTTCCCCTTGGTCCCTCCCACCCGTCCGTTGAGGACGTAGTCCATATAGGCGGGTGCGACCATTTGCATGATGGCTTCCTGCTGTGAGAAATCGACATGCTGGCCTGTGCCGGTGTTGTCACGGTGCTGCAGCGCGGCCAGGATGGCAAAAGCACCGAGGATCCCGACAAACGGGTCGGAGTAGGCATTTTCTACCGGGGTTGGCCCTTCCCCCTTGTACCCAACCAGGCTGTCCAGACCCGTGAGGGAGGTCAGGCTCAGGCCGTACGTGCGCACGTTTTTCAGCGGGCCCGACAAACCCGCCGCGGGCATCGAAAACATGATGATGTCCTTTTTCGCCGAAACGAGCTCGCTGTAACCCAGGCCCAGTTGTTCCATCACACCCGGCCCGAAGTTTTCGATCACCACATCGGACTGGGCGATCAGTTCCAGCACTAGTTTCTTGGCCTCGGGCTTTCTTTCAAGTTCAGCGAAATACTTCCGTTGCCGGCCCAACAGGCGTGGTTCGACAGGCTGCGGTTCGGCCCGGGTTCCCCTTCGGCAAAGGGCGGAAGGTTCCGGGTCATGTCGATTCGCGCGCGGGACTCGACCTTGAACACCTCGGCACCCAGGAAGCCCAAGGTTTGCCCGACCACCGGTCCGGCCCAGACCCAACCGAAGTTGACGACTCGTATGCCCTCTAGAGGTCGTTTGTTTGCCATGGGAGTCTCCTGATTGCGCCCTCGTCGAGGCCCAGCCAATCGCCGTACACCTCTTCGTTGTGTTGTCCCAACAGAGGCGCGGGCTGGGTAGGACCGCCGGGACTTTCCGGCAGCTTGAAGGGGGCGCCGAGCGTCTTGACCACACCCAGCTCGGGGTGTTCCACGTCCACGAAATAGTGCCGGGCCCGGAGATGGGGATGCTCGGCTGCCTCTGCGATGGTGAACACGGCCGTAATCGGGCACCCGGCTGCTTGGCACTTGTCCATGATCTCCATCTTCGAGTGCTGCATGGCCCATTCTTCGATGAAGGGATAAATGACGTCCGCGTTCTGGGCCCGCACGAACATGTCCTGGAAGATCTCTAGGTCTGCCCACTCCGGGTTCCCCATCACCTCCCTCAGGCCATTCCACTGACCCGGTTCCAACGCGAGCATCCACACATGCCCGTCCTGGCAGGGAACGATCGTGGCCGGGGCGCCCAACGGCATTCCGACACCGGTGCGTTTGTCGAACTTGCCGTCCTGAGCCAGGCCCCCGATGTTCTGTCCGCCGACAAAAGCCGCCGCAATCGCCTCCGCACAGGACACATCGATCTGCTGGCCCGTACCGATCACATCGCGGCCATAGGCGGCGGCAAGTCCCCAGGAGGCCGCTGCGACGCCGCCAAAATAATCAGCGGCAAAGGTGCCGTGCTCGAGGGGTGCTTCCCCTGGCCGGCCGCAATAGCGAGAGCTCGCGCCCGAAAGGTGATAGGCATTCAGGTCGTAGCCGTTCCAGCCGCTATAGGGGCCGGTCTGACCGAAGGGCGTAATGGAAATGACCACCAGATTGGGGTTTGTCTGCGCCAGGACGTCGTAGGAGAGGCCCCAAGCCTTCATCTGTGCAGGAAGGTTGTTCTCGATGAGGATGTCCGCTGTTTCCGCCAGGCGGAGAAACAAGCCCCGGCCCTCTTCGGTGGCGACATCACAGGTTACCCCGCGCTTGTTGGTGTTGTTGACAAAGAACAACCCACTTTTTTCGAGGTGGGGCTCATCCTTCGGGAACGGCCCGATCTGACGAGACGCATCCCCATCGGGCGATTCCACCTTGATCACGTCCGCACCAAAATCGCTGAACAACTTGGCGCAGAACGGAGCCGAAACCATCTGGCCGAAATCGATGACCTTGTACCCTTTGAGGGCCCCGCCGTTTACGTCTGTGCTCCGTTCGCCGTTAGACATTGTTTCGAGCTCCGTGACTACACTGCGAAGGGGTTGGGAATGGTTACGTCGCTGTCACCGTCCAGCACGTTTGCGGCGATGAGTTCCTCGAGATAGCGGGAATCCCACCAGTTGAGCTGCAACTGCTTGGCGCGGCGGAAGTAGAGCTGGATGTCATACTCCAGGGTGAAGCCGTACCCTCCGTAAACCTGCTCTGCCATCGCGGTGGTGTCCCGAAACGCGTTGCAAGCGAACAGTTTGGCCATCGCGGGAAGCCGAGGGCTCGCGTTGCCCTCATCAAACGCCCAGGCTGCTTCCAGCACCAGGGTTTTCGCGCCCTCCAGAACCGCCACGGCATCCGACATGTAATGGGCCAACGCCTGAAAGGCGCCGATCGGTTTGTCGAACTGTTCCCTCTCTTTGGAATACTGCACGGTGATGTCCAGCGCCTGCTGCGCCCCACCGACGGCATACGCGGCCAACAGGGGTAGGCCTTCCAGCATGGTTTCCTTCCAGATCCTCCAGCCGGCGTGTGCCTCCCCAACCCGGTTATCGGCGGGAACCACCACGTCGGTGAAGGTCACTTTGTACTGGGTGTCCGATGCCATGGAGAGCTGCTGCTCGAGCTCCACACCCGGCGCGTCCCGGTCCACCAGCAGAAGGTCCAGCGCCTCCTCGTCGTCTCCGGTCCGTACCAGCACGAGGAGCTTGTCGGCCGCCTGCCCGTAGAACACATGCCGTTTCACACCAGTCAGGCGGTAGCCCTCGGGCGCGACATCCGCCCGCATCTGCACCCCTTGCGGGCCGAAACCATTGTCCGGCTCCAGCCAGGCCGGGGTGATGATCGTGTCCCCCGCACCAAGATTCTCGAGCAGGGCAGATCTTTGTGCGTCCGTGCCGGCCTTGCTGATGGCCGTCACCGCCATGACGGCGCTTTCGAAAATGGGTCCCGATGCCAAGCCGCGCCCCAACTCTTCGAAGATGACGGCGCAGTCGAGCAACGTCAGCCCCATGCCACCGTGTGCCTCGGGCAGGCGCATGGCGAGAAGGCCCGTGTCCTTGATCTTGTCCCAGAACGCCCCGGGAAGTCCCACGGGATCGTTTTCCATCTTCCGGACGTCGTCGGTGGTGCTGGAATCAGCACACAGGGTCTTGACCATGTCCCGGAGGGTTCTTTGCTCTTCGCTAAACTGCAGATCCATGAGAGGCGCCTCTTCTTCAAACTCGATGACTCGTTGAACTCTCTACGTGCTTGCCCACTTCAGGGCTTCCACTGATCACCCTTGCGCGTCCAGGGGTTGTCGTCTTTGTCCTTCGGGAGGGCGACACGGGCCGTGCAGCCGGTGGCCACCTTGCTATCGACCGACACGGCCAGATGAAGATCGACCCATGCGCAACCTACATCATCGATGATCACCTGCTTCACCTGTCCGCTGAGCACCATCGTGTCCCCCGGGAACACGGAAGCTTTCATCTGAAAGGTGATGCGCCCGAGACGCCCCATGGGTCCGGTCCAGTCGGTGATGTACCGTTCGAACCAGGCGGCGTTATTGGGAGTGTTGATGAAGATGTGCTTCATCCCATTGCGCCCGACCGCAAAATCCTTGTCATGGTGCATGGGCCGCCAGTCGCGGCTCGCAATGGCCCCCAGCACCACGGTGGACGCTGTGACATCAACGTGGAGCTCCGGCAGGTCCTGCCCTTCGCTCACCTGATCGATCGTCAGAATGTGTATGTCCGGCATCGCCACTACTCCGGCCTCCTGTACCCGAGGCAGGTATAGATATCGGTGCCGACATGGGCCCCGTGCTGGTTTGTCGTTTCCACTTCGATCACCCAGAAGCGTCCTTCCCCCAGCTTGGTCTTTTTGATGCCGCTGATGGACTTGATCGTTTGGCGCACCCTCAGGGTGTCCCCGATCCGAACAGGTTCGCCGAAAATGGTTTCGTTGCTCGTGACCACCGCTTCGGGCAGGTTCAGCTTTTCCTTGAGGTCGAAATGCGCCTGAAGGGCCTTGCGGTCGACGCTGGCCCCCGGCGCCCAGTAGTGCGGGCGGAACCAGACGGACAACATGGTGGGCGGAGCGATCTGTCCCCCCGTGATTGCCGCGGCCACCTCCTTGTCCCAGAAGAGCGGGTTGCCGTTTTCAACCGCGGCGCAGGTATTGTGGACGTACCCCATTTCGATATCGAACTCGGTCTGCTCGTCATAGAGAGGCACACCGATCAACGCCTGTACCGCTGCTGGGATTTCGTCTGTCATGCTTCTCTCGTCGGGTTCATTCCACGGCCCCGCAGTCCTTGAAGTGCGAGATTTCGTCCGAGCTGAAGCCCGCTGCCCCGAGGACTGCATCCACATCGGTTGCACCTGGGGAGCCGTACCTGATGGGTGGGCTGAGCACGGTCCGCACCCGCTAGAACGGCGTTGAGCTGCTCGAAGTCGCCCGTGTCCGGGTGATGGGCAGTCGTAAAGGTCTTGCGCACGCGCAGGTGATCATTCGCAACCACTTCCGGTATGGATAGTACCGGTGCGACGCAAGTGTTTTTCGTCGCGAGCAGCTCTGTCCACTCATCCCTCGTCCGGATTAGAAACTTCGCCTGGAAGGCAGCTTTCATTTCATCCTGCCGCGCCCGGTCAAATTGGGCCGCGTCGAATTCTTCCAACCCGAGAAGGCTGCATAGATTCCGGAAGAAATGCGGCTCGATTGCCCCCACTGAAATCGCCTTGCCATCTTTGGTTTTGTAGACGGCGTACCAGGCATAGCCCCCGGTCAGCACGGCTTCATTGGGGCGGGTCTCTTCCCCCGTCGCCAAGTACTGGTCCAGATAGAGCGACATCAAGTTGAGAACCCCGTCCGTAGCGGCGACATCCAGATACGCCCCTTCGTTTGTGCGGAAGCGGTTCAGCAGGGCGGCAATGATCGCCATGGCGGCATGCATCCCGCCCCCTGCGCTGTCGGCGACCGTTGCCCCCGGGATGGCGGGAAGGCCTTCCGCGTCCCTCCCGCTGCAGGCAAGGAACCCGCCCATCGCCAGATAGTTGATGTCGTGCCCGGCCCACTCGGATGCGGGGCCATCCTGGCCGTATCCACTGGTGGAGCAGTAGACGAGTTGAGGGTTGACCTTCTCGAGGTCCCGGTAACCCACACCCAGGCGGTCGGCCACCCCGGGGCGGTAGCTTTCCATCACTACGTCCACACTCTTGGTGAGCGTGCGGATGACCTGCTTGCCCTCCTCGGACTTCAGGTCCACCCGGATTCTCTGCATGCCCCGTCCTGCGCCGTACGCATGGAACACGGGCTCGATCTGTTTCTTCCCCTTGGCGGCCACGGGGGCGACCTTGATCACCCGCATGCCGTAGTCCGCCAGAATGCGGGATGCCCGCGCAGCAGGGCCCACGCTGGCGAGGTCGACAATGGTCAGACCTTTCAGGAACGACGTAGCAGCCCTCTCCGTGCTCACCTGCGTCCTCCTCAGAAATTCTTCGGCAGACCCAGGTGTCTTTTCGAAATGATGTTCTTCTGCACTTCGGACGACCCGCCGCCGATCGTGTCGATGACCGTATAGGTGTAACAGTTCTCCGCCCGGCCCGTGAGCGGCGCGTCCTGTGTCCCGAGGAACAGCTGCGCCCCCGGCCCCACGATGTCCATGGTGGCATTGGCCAAGCGCTTGGAGAGCTCTGTCGCGTAGAGCTTGTAGCAGGAGGCTTCGATGGTGGGCGGCTTGTCGTTGTGAAGCGCCGCCGAGACGAACCGGATCCCGAGAAGACGCGCCACCTCACACTCGGTTGCCAGTTGGGCCACGCGTTGCCGGATCACCGGATCATCCTTCAACGGGACACCGTCCCGCGTTGCGTGTTTGACGTAGTCACAGAGCATCTGGACACGCTCCCGGATGGGGGAAAACGTAAACAAGGTGAAGCGTTCGAGATCGAGCGCCTGTGCGATGTACTGGAAGCCTTTGTTGAGCTCACCCACGCGGTAATCATCGTGCACAAACACATCATCGAAGAACACGCTGTTGGTCCGCTCGCGCCCCATGGTGGGCATCGCATGAATGGTCAGGCCTGGATCGTCCATCCGCAGCAGGAAAAGCGTGATGCCATGATGCTTTGGCGCATCCGGATCAGTACGCGCGCCCACCCAGTACCAGTCGGCGAAGTGGGCAGAGGTCGTGAAGATCTTCTGGCCGTTCAGAACCCAGCCGTCCCCCTTGCGCTCCGCCTTCAACCGCATGGCCGCCGCGTCCGAGCCCGCATTGGGTTCCGAGTAGCCTACGGCGAACTCGATATCCGCATTGAGGATCTGGGGAAGGAATTCCCTCTTCAGTTTTTCTGAGGCATGGGTGATCAGGGTCTTGCCGACGATGCCGACGCCCTTGCCGATCTGCGGCGCTCCCACCGACGACAACTTTTCATTGAGGAGGTACTCATAAAACCCCTCACCATCGCCGCCGCCGTATTCCTTGGGCCAGGTAATCCCCAACCAGCCTCGCTTTGCGAGCTTCTTCATGAACGCTCGGCGTTCGGGCGTGTCACAGATCTGCGCCATGTTTTCGCGGGTGAGGTCCATCACATCGATGTGACGATTCTCCTCGATGAACTGATCCACCTCCCTCAGGAATTGCCGTTCTTCTTCGGAAAATTCAAAGTTCATGATGTCTCGCTCTCATGCTAGCGGGCTTGCTGAACTTGTTCGGTCGGACGACAAGTCGTAAACGGCCTAATGAATATCAGAACGGGCCATCAGCCGCGGGCCTTCCCCAAGGCGCCGGATTGCTCGAGTGCCTGTATTTTTTCCTCGCTGTATCCCAGGACCTCCCGCAGAACCACGTTACTGTGCTCTCCGACGGTCGGCGCCCGCTCGGGGTCCAGCAGGGTTTCCCCCTGGAATTTCACTGGGAAGGAAAGCATGTCCGCCCCGTGTTTTTCGTGGGGCATCCAGCGAAAGCGGTCCTGGAACTGGGGGTCATCGACGATGGTTTGCGGTGTGTTGACGGGGGCGATCGGCGTGTTCTTCTCGATGCTGAAATCCAGCCATTCTTTGGAGGACCGCGTCTTGAAAATGTCTCTCAAGGCGGCTTGCAGGTCCCGGTTGCCCCGAGCGTGATCCGCATACTTGGACCCCGGCCAGCGTTCAAACAGGTCCATCCGGTTCACCCCTTCGCAGAAGTTCTTCCAGAACGCCTGCTCGGACGCCATGAACAGCACGTGACCGTCGAGGGACTCGTACATCTGATAGCGCACGCCTTCTTTCATCCCGGCAGTCCCCGGGGCGCGGCGTTCATAATTGTCGGCCTTGTTCCCGGTGACTTCGCTTTCGGGGCGCTCGTACGCTTTCCACGATTCACTGCGGTACCAGTCAAAGAACGCAGCCGCATCACTCTGGCCCAACTCCAACATGGACCCTTCGCCCGTCTCCCGCGCCCGGATCACACCGGCAAGTATCCCCAGTGCCCCGACGATCGGCGCAGCGTTGATGCCAATGGAAACATGTTCCGGAATGAAACAGAAGCCGTCCTCATCGTAGGCCGGGCTCACTACTCCTGCCCAAGTGTCAAAGGCAATGCCGTGAGCAGGCATGTTCCTATAGGGACCCGTCATGCCGTAACCGGACAGGGTGCAGAACACGATTTTCGGATTGATGGCTTTCAGGTCTTCAAAGCCCAGGCCCAATCGGGCAAGGGCACCGGGGCGCATGGCTTCCACCACGACGTCCGCACCTTTCACCAGATCGCGGTAAACCTCTTTACCTTCTTCGCTACGCAGGTCCAGGGTGATGCTCTTTTTGCCCCGGTTCAGGTGATAGTGCATCAACGAGGTGCCCTCGATGATCGGCCAGGTCATCTCCCGGATGTAGTCACCCGCAGGCGCTTCCACTTTGATCACTTCCGCGCCCATGTCGACAAACGGCGTGGTAATCGCTGCCGGTCCTAGCAACGAACTTTCAATGACCTTGAGGCCGCTGAGGGGCGCTTTGGGATGCTCGCTCATATCTGACTCCATGCCGTATCACTTTCGACCAAGGGGAGAGGCCCGCTTCACCTCTCGATGATGCCGGCGGCAAGATAGTCCTCAAATTCTTCCTGTGACAAGCCAACGACGTTTGAGAACACCTCCCGGTTGTCGCACCCGATCGGCCTGCCGGCGTCCCGAGTTTTGCCGGGCGTCCCCATCAGCCCGAGACCAAGCCCCGGTGCTTTCACCGTTCCTTTTACCCGGTGAGGAATGTCTTCGAAATAACCCCGCGCCTGTAGATGCCCGTCCCGAAGCATCTGGTCTTCCACATCCTGCACCACCCCGCAGGCAACGCCCGCCTCTTGCAACCGCTTCATCACGGCGTAGGCGTCCTTGTCCCGGGTCCAATCCGCAATGCGCTCATCGAGCTCACCCGAGTGCTGAAGGCGACGGGCCCGATCCGAAAAACGCGGGTCGCCGATCCAGCCCGGCTTGTCCATCACCTTGCACAATCGCCGCCACTCCTCCTCGCCGGCCACAGAGATCGCACACCAGCGATCATCACCCCGGCACGGATAGCACCCTTGAGGAGCTCGGAAGAGCGATCCGTTGCCCGGTTTTTCCGGTATGTCCCCGTTGGCGAAGACCTCCATCAACACGTGCCCGAACGAAGCGATGGTCGCTTCCAACTGTGACAGGTTGATGCGCTGCCCTTTGCCGGATTGTTGGCGGTGTTCTAGGGCACACAGGACCGCAAACAAACCGTGCAAGGCCGAGGCTGGATCGGGATAGGCGAACTGCGTCATGGTGCATTCACGGTGCGCGAAACCGGACAGGGTGGACAGCCCTGAAAGGGTTTCGATATTCGGCCCCCAGGAAATGTAGCTCTTGTCCGGGCCAGTGTTCCCAAACCCGGTGCTGGAAAGCAGAATCAGGTCGGGTTTGATGGCGCTGAGCACCTCAAACCCAAGGCCGAGCTTGTCGAGAACCCCCGTGCTGTGATTGTCGATCACCACATCACACTCGGCCACGAGGCGGCGGGCAAGCTCCATGCCTTCAGGCTTTGTGAGGTCCAGCGAAACAAAACGTTTGCCGCCGTTCCAGTCGGTGAACCAAGGTGACAGCTGGGTCTGAATGCCTTCTGCCGGATGCTTTGGGTGTACATACATCCGCGTCACATCGGGGTACTTCCGGGATTCTACCTTGATCACATCCGCCCCGGTGTGTGCCATCAGACGGCCAATCCAGGGGCCTGCCATTCCAGCAGTGAACTCCACCACACGCAATCCCCCGAGGGCGGCGCTCTGCTCTTTGAAGGAGGGGAGCGGCAACCGGGTCGGTTCCGGCAGGTCCCGAAGGATATCCTCGTCCGCGCCCACCGCTGGTGCCGGATGCCTGAGCCGCCAGGGTGTCTCGGACAATCGGTACGGCGCACCGGGATAGGTAAGCCTTCCCTCTTTGCCATGGACCGCAGTGGCATAGAATCCACGCGCCCTCAGATGGGGATCACGGGTGACGGAAAGGGCATCGCCGAGCGGCGTCACCGCCAGATGCCTGTGCTGGCCCTCGCGGTATAGATCCTCCACCCGCAAAGTGCGTGTCATCGCCTCGATGTAGATATCCAGAAGCTCCCGGTAGGGCTGCCGACTGGAGGATGGCCCCTCGAACATGGGGTCGAGAATTTCCTCGTTGCCGGTTACCTCGTTCACCCAGCGTGCCAATGCGTTCCAGTGTCCGGGGCGGTTGACGATCAGGTACGCGCTCCCATCGAGGCACCGATAAGCCCCGGACGGGACAGCGGAAAAAAGCCCCGTGCCGAAACGCTTGGAAATGATCCCGTCATCGAGCCATTTGCCCACACCGCAAATACTAGTGACCGCGAGCATCGCTTCCTGGACCGAAATATCCACTTGCTGCCCCCGGCCAGACCGAGCCGCGTGGTGCAGGGCAATGAGGCTGCTGCTGGCGGCAAGTGTGGAGGCCATGATGTAGCTCTGCGACCCCGCCAGGGTCACCGGTGGATCCTCTTTCCAGCCCGTCGCAACCATCGCTCCGCCCATCGCCCCGGCGACGACATCCGCACTGTGGAACTGGCTGTGTGGGCCGGTCTGCCCGAATCCCGAAATTGAGGTCATGACGAGGGAGGGGTTCAGGGCTCTCAGGGCACCATACCCCAGACCCAGCTCGGCCATCCTCCCCGGCGGCAGGGTCTCGATGACCAGATCCACCGTCGGGATCAGCCGCAGTAATCCGTCCCGGCCCTCTGGGGTTTGCAGGTCGAGGATGACGCTCTTCTTGTTGGTGTTGGTATAGAGGAAGAACAGACCCTTTTCCGGATGGGGCGCTCCCCCCCAGAACGGTGGGATCAGGCGAGTTGCATCTCCCCCTGGGCATTCGATCTTGATGACCTCCGCGCCCATATCGGCGAAGAGCTTGCCGCAATAGACCCCTTTTTCATCGGCAATCTCGAGGACGCGCCGCCCGGACAAGGGGCCAAGGGGTTCCGCCATTACCCGAGTTGCCGAAAATCGGTCAGCTTCTTTCCTGTCCAGCTCTTAAACGCCCGGCGGAAATTACTGACACTGGCATAGCCCAACAGGAACCCGATTTCCTTGGGCGCCAGGGTGGTGTGTTCCAGGTACTGGATGGCCAATTCCTTCCGGGTGTCGTCTAGGATTTGCTGGTACTTCAGGTTTTCCTTGGCCAGCCGCCTGCGAAGGGTTCGGGACCCCATTTTCATTTTCTTAGCCGTCCCCTCCAAGCTGGGGAATTCCCCGGGGTTCTTGAGCAGAGTCGCCCGGATCTGGCGGAGCAGCATGTTGCCGTCCGACATTCTGCTAGCGAAGAGCTGGCACTGTCGTTCACACAGCTGGAACACCTCTTCATTGGCTAGACTGATTGGATCGTTCAGGTGATCGACATCAAAGAAAACCAGATTTCGCGGCTGGTTAAATGAAATGGGACAGTTGAACCGGCTGTCATAGGCGGTCATATCTTCTGGCGGGTCGTACGTCAGCTGCATTTCGAGAATGGGAAAGGGCCTGCTGGTAAGGCATGTGGCGAGCTCGATTGTCTGAGAGACAAACTCCTCCACGGCAAAGCGCAGCAACTCTCCCAAAACGAAAGTGTCCTTGATTTCCGACACCCAGGTGTTCCCCAAAACAGTGTTCGTTGTGGAAATGATGCCTTCATTGAGAGTGCTGTATTTGCTCCAAATCTCCCGGGCCTGGGCCATGCTTGAGCTCGACAGCACCGCATACCCGAGCACACCAAAGTTGCTGATCTTCAATTCCGAGCCAAGGGAGATCCCGATATGAGGGTCTTCCGTCAGCCGGATGATATTGGAAATGATCTCCCTCCACTGCGCGGGTTGGGGACGAAAAAAGTCGACATTGACGTCCTCAATCGTCAGGCCGGTTCCAGCGAGCACCTGCTCCGCGCCAAAACCGCGCGCCTCCATGCGCGCCAGATAGAAAAGAAGCTTGTTCGAGATCTTCAGTTCACTCAAAGGCATGGGAGCATCCGTATCTTATGATTTGCCAACGATCATGTCAGAGTGCTCGTTTGCATTAGCTCGACACCAAGGAACAGACAAAAAGGCACCCCCCCCTAAATGACGATTGAACTTCAGGAGACATTCCAGGTAGCGGCCCCTGCCGAAGAAGTATGGGCCTTCATGATGGACCCGGAAAAAGTGGCCATTTGTCTCCCCGGCGCCACCCTCACGGAGGTCTTGGATCAGAACTCCTTCTTGGGCTCCATCAAGGTCAAAATCGGTGCGATCGTCACCCGATATCAGGGCAAACTGTCCTATACCAAGAGGGACAAGGACGCCTTGACGACGGAGATGCTGGCCGAAGCCAAGGAAAAGAGTGGTGGAACCCTCAACGGGACCATCTCGATTGTGCTCTCCTCGCTCGAGGACGGGGGAACGGAAGCCAAGTGCGGGGCCTCCGTGGACCTGACCGGACGCATTGCTCAGGTAGGCGGCGGGATGATCGAAGGCGTGTCCGCCGAGATGATCAAGAAATTCGTGGCCAACGTAAAGATGCGGTTGGAAACGCCCGCCGGCGAAGGCGAGGCATTGGCCCCTCCAGCAGAGGATTCCATCAACATCATCGCCGTGGTGTTCACCGTAATTTGGAAGTCCATCGTGAACTTCTTCAAGCGCCTCTTCGGCCGGGCCTGATCTGGCGAGAAACTAAAGCCCCTCACCTTCCCGCGTCCACCCTGCGGTCGGTGGCACCAAGTAGCAGATGGTGAGCTTACGGGACTGGAACCTCCAGGTCCCTTCTTCCCGCACATAGATGTCGTCGTAGTAGCCGGATCCCATGAGGCTTTCGCCGTCGCGGATGCAGCGCAGATCCAGGTAACAGGTGCCGGTCGCGCTGTCCCCGTTCAGGTTGATCACGTGATTGTGGACGAAAGGATGCAGCATCATCTCGCCGCCGACCTTGTCACTGTACACAGCACGAAGCGCGTCCCGTCCCCTGATCACCGTGCCCTCTCCCATGTCCATTACCCCGTCCCGGGCGAAAAGGTCCACGGCCTTCGAGGGCTCTTCCTGCCAGACATGGTGGGCATAGCGGTTTGCCAGGTCGCGAATCGCTTCCCGGTCCTCGAGCTGGCCAATGCGGGCGGCGGCATCTGTCATGCGTCCTCGCCTTCGGGCAAGCTCTCCGCCACCAGTTCGGCGATGTCAAACACCTTGCGGTCCGGCCCATGTTTGCTGGCGCTGGAGGTCAGCATCAACAGGCAGAAGGGGCAGGACGTGGCGACTTTATCCGCGCCGGTCTCCAGTGCCTCGCACATGCGCACATCGGCGACCCGCTCGGTGCCCGCCTGCTCGCCCCAGTAGTTGCCACCTCCGGCGCCGCAGCAAAAACTCTCTTTCTTGTTCCGGGGCATCTCGATGAGCTGTCCGATCGAGGACAGCACGGACCGGGCTTCGTCCACGATGTCGTTGTGACGCGCCAGATAGCAGGGGTCGTGAAAGGTAATGGTCTGGTCGGTTTTCCGTTCCACCGTCAAGCGGCCGTCTCGCATCAGTTGATCGAGCAGAACGGAATGGGGAATGGTCTGCCAGTCTGCACCGAGCTCCGGGTAGTAGCGGTCGAAACTGTTGAAACAGTGAGCGCACATGGTGATGACTTTCTGGACGCGCATGCTCTGAAAATCTTCGATATTCGCCTCGGCCATTTCCACGAACTGCATCTCGTTACCCATCACCTTGGCAGGGTCACCGGTGCAGCGGGCTTCTTCCAAAATGCCGTAGGAAACCCCTGCCGCGTCCAGGATCCGGACCATTGCGCGGGCAATCTCCTGGGCGCGTTCTTCATAGGTGACCGAACAACCGATCCACAGCAGATACTCGGTCTTCCCCGCTTCGAAGAACGGCACATCAAGACCCGCCCGCCAGTCCTCAGGACTCGCACCGGTGCCGACAAACGGGTGCTCACGCGATTCCAGGTTGCGGTTCGCCGCTGCCATGGTGTCGGGCATGTCAGAACGGTCCATCACGAAGTGGCGACGGAATTCCAGGATCGTCTCCGCAGGGTTGTTGCTGACCGGGCACACCTCCACGCAGGCCGCACAGGTGGTGCAGTTGAACATGGCGTCCCGGCCCAGCACATCGATCAGAGAGGCGTCATCCAACTTGCCCTCCTCGAGGTATTCGGCGCAGATGGCCATCACCTTTTTCGGGGACAGGTCCTTGCCGGTCTGGGTGGCGGGGCATACTTCGTGACAACGCCCACACCACAGGCACGCCGACGCATCGAGAAGGTTTTTCTGGCTCAGGTCTGCCAGCCTGGCCGCCCCGAACGCCGGTTCCTCCGCATCGTCCAGGTCGAAATCGATGGGAGGCAGGTTCATGCCCGGACGGGAGCTCGTCAGCGCGCTGTTGGCTGGCCCCAGCAACATATGCGAGAGGGCCGTGAAGGGAATGAGGCCGATGAACGCCACCCCCATCAAGCCGTGCAGCCACCACAGCAGGTGGAAGCCGGTATAGGCCGTATCGGTTCCAAGCGTCCCTGCCAGAAGCGCTCCCAGGGCCCCGCCCATGAATTCACCGCCCGAAGGCTCCGGTTCAAACCCGAGGCGTAAGCTCTCCGCCGCAAAACCCGTGACCACCAGCGCCAGCAGGAACACCTCCATCCGCTTGAACCCGGAACGCGCCTTGTAAGCACTAAGCCGCTCTGGGGGAACAACCCGTCTCAGAAGGAAGAACAGGGCACCCAGGAACAGCGCGATCCCGGCGATTTCCCGGCCCAGCTCCATGAACCAGTAACCAAACCAGCCGTCGTAGACGGAAACGCCGACCCACGAAAGGGGCAGCACGCCGTGACCGACTATCAACACGAGCGATCCGAAAAACAGTAACCCGTGAGCCGCCCCTGCCACCGGCTTTTTCTTCAGGCGGGAGGTCAGCAACCCAAGGGATACAAACGCCCTGAGGTTCACTTTACCGAGCACGCTCTTGCGTGTCAGCGGTGAACCGAAGAAGGCTTTACCCTGACGAATCTTGTGCCAGTGGGTTCGCAGTCCAAAGACGAGGCACGCCAGAGCTCCTACCAGCAAGACCGCCAGCACGACGTAGTTGATGACAGGTATCGACTGCATGTTTTTTCGTTGGTGTCTCGGTACTCTAGCGTTTCAGGATTGCCGCTGTGGCGTTGCCGCCCAGACCCAGCGTCTGCGCCAGGCCCACTTTGGCGTCCGGCACCTGGTGGCCACCCGATTGCCCCCTCAGCTGCCAGGTGAGCTCGGCAATCTGGAAGACACCCATCGCCGTGGTCGCCTCTCCAAAGGAGACAAACCCGCCGGACGGGTTGATCGGCATGCGGCCGGTCGGACTGGTTTCGCCCGCTTCGAGCAGGCTTTCGGACTGCCCCGCTTCACACAGGCCCCACTCTTCGGGGAAGGCCAGCTCATAATAGCAAGTGTTGTCCTGAAGTTCGGTGAAGCTGATGTCCTTCGGTCCGATCCCGGCTTTCTCGAACGCCTGCTTGACCGCATTCTGAGCTTCGGTGTGCAGGCTGGGCGTCGTGGGTATGGGATCGGCCAGACCGCGCGGTAAGGCATCATCAAAGGTCATGGTCGCCACCACGCTGCTCGCCACCGTAATGGGCTGGGTAGTGAACTGACGTGCTTTGTCCCTGGTGCAGATAATCGCGGCCGCGGCCCCGTTGGATACCGGACAGATTTCAAACAGCCTCAGAGGATCGCTCACATAAGGGGACGCCAACACGTCCTCGACCGTGACTTCTTTTTGGAAACGAGCATGGGGATTGGAGACCGAGCACTTGCGGGCCTTCACGACGACCTGGGCCATTTGCTCTTCGGTGGTGCCATGCTCATGCATGCGGCGACGGGCCAGAGTGGACCAAAAAGACGGCCCTGGCATACCCACCAGTCGCTGGCGCAGGAACTCCGGATCATTCGGATCCTCGAGACCCGAGGTCTGGATCATGCCCTTGGGCATCACCTCGCCGCCCACCACCAGCATCATGTCGTGGATGCCACCGGCAACCATGGAATAGCCGACATTGAAGGCGTTCCCACCGGCGGCACAGCCGGCAGACAGGTTGTAAACCGGAATGCCCGTGGACCCCAGGTCTTCGACCACATCGTTTCCATTGAGACCCCAGCCCTTGCCGCCCGAAAAGCGGGAGCTGGCTGCGGACACCGCCTGGATCTGTTTCCAGGACACGCCCGCATCTTGGAGGGCCGCGTCCACGGCATGACGACACAGTTCGGTGACCGACTTGTGACCCACGACACCGTCTCCGGTCTTGCCGAAGCGGTGCATGCCCACGCCCAGTACAACTACCTCTTTCATGTTGTTTCCCTCGTCGGCCTCACAGCTGTTTGAATTTCCAAGTGGTGAACGCCTTGTCGTCCTCGTGATAGAGCGTGTCGATCACCAACTCGACCTCAGCACCGACTTTCATCTCTTCCGGTTTGTCCACCATCTGCCCGATGAGGCGCAGGCCGCATTCCATATCCACCACACCCACGGCGTATGGAACGAACGGTTCGTCGAATTGATGGGGCGGTGGCGGGAGGGGAAGTTCGCCACGGAATAACTCCACAGCGTCCCCTTGCCCGCGAAGGCGCAGTCCTCGATCCGTGACTCCGTACAGTCCGGATTGTGACAGGCCCGCACTGCCGGGAAGTAAGGGGTCCCACACGTGACGCACTTGGAGCCCAACACCTTGGCGCCACCCTCTTCAGTAAAAAAACCCTCCAGGGTAGGAACGCGTTCTTCAGCCATCCGTTGTTTCCTCACGCCTTCGCGGCTTTGATCAGCTCCGGCAGGATTTCAACACAGTCCGCAACGATTCCGTACCGCGCGTAGCGGTAAATGGAGGCGTCGGGGTCCGAGTTGACCGCCACGATTGTTTTTGCAGCCGAACATCCGGCCATGTGCTGGCTGGCGCCGGAAATACCGATGGCCATGTAGAGACCTGGACGAGTGATCTTCCCGGTTGAACCCACCTGTACGGAGGAGTCCACCCATCCGTCATCCACGATGGCGCGGGAAGCTCCCGCGAGCCCGCCCAGAGCTTCAGCGAGCTCCTTCACCAGCTCGTAATTCTCCGCTGTCCCGAGACCGCGCCCACCCGAGACAATCACATCGGCGTCCTCGAGGCGTGGCCCTTCGGTTTTCGCGGCAGTGGTCACTTGGAAGCGCTCCTCCACACCCGTCAAATCCACGGAGATGGTTCGGACGTCGGGGCTGGTTGGCGTCTCGGCCGGGGTGGCAACAATGGATGTGGTGATGAGGGAGACCACATTCACAGGATCGCCCAGCTCATAGACGACATGGGTATCGCCCCCGTACGCGGTTGCTGTCACGTGAAGGGCGTCGTTGCTATCTCTCACGTCGAACCCGTTCATCACAACAGGCACACCCAGGCGCCCCGCAAGACGCGGGGCAATGAGACGGGCTTCGAGGGTCTGGTTGAACAGGATCGTTTTCGGGGAGGTCTGTGCACAGTACCCGGCAAGCGCAGAGACCAGAGCATCCGGGCCAAGCTCCTCGAGCCCCTCACCGGCAACCACATCCACCGAGGTGACACCGTAGGCGCCGGCCAGCGCCTGGGCCTCTTCCGCTACAGCACCCGCGACCATCCAGTTCAACGCACTGCCACGTTCACCGCTCAGCCTTAGAGCCAGCGTCAATGCTTCCTCGGTCCCGCCTTCAAGGGCATTGCCCCAGGTGCACAAAGCAACGGTCATCGCGTCTGCCTTCTTCCTTTGAAACGCTCTCTCGAACACACTCTAGTGGCTAACTCGAGGGCCATCCGGAATGCGTCGCATCAAATTCGGCCCTTCGTGCCGCATTTTCGGACGCCCGAGAGACGGGCGCTTTTGCCGATCTACGCCCGGTGCAGCGCGTCGACGGTCTCCGCCACCCAGGCCTCGTCGCTGCGCAGATCGGCCGGGAGGTCGAGAAGGACGGTCGAGAAAACGCCGGAGCAGCGCTCGGTCAGCCTGTCCGCCAGCTCGTCGCAGGTGCCGACGATAGCCCATTCCTCGAGCATCTCGTCGCTGATCTGCGCCGGCATCTCCCGCCACTTGCCCTCGCGGGACAGACGGTGCAGCTCCTGGCCGACGTCGAGCCAGCCGTGGAACTCGAGCACGGCGTGGTAGGTGCGCGTGGAGGCGTAGAACGCGATGTGCTGCTTCAACGCGCGCCGGGCCGCAGCAACGCCCTCCCCGTCCCGGGCGACGGCGAGGAAGGGTGCGCCGATCATGTCGATCTCGGACACGTCGCGCCCGGCCCTGCGGGTGCCCTCCGCAATGGCAGGCAGCACGACCTCACGTGCGTAGCGGAAGGTGGCGATGGGATGCAGGCGCAGGCCGTCGCACAGCTCGCCGGCCAGGCGCGCCATGTAGGGGTTGACGGCGGCTAGATGGATCGGGATGTCGGGATGCTCGATGGGACCCGGGTTGAAGAACGGGCTCATCAGACTGAAGTGATAGTGCTCGCCCTCGAAATCCGGTTTCCCGCCCTTCTGGAAGCTATCGAACATCGCCTTGAGGCACAGCACGTACTCGCGCATTCGCGGACCTGGAGGGCCCGACCAAGTCGACGCGTAGCGCCGCTCGATGTGGCCCTTCACCTGCGTGCCCAGACCCAGCTGGAAGCGGCCGCCCGAGAGCCGCTGCAGGTCCCAGGCGAGTTGGGCGGTCACCATCGGGCTGCGCGGGAACGCGATGGCCACGTTGGTGCCCAGCGCGATGTGCCGGGTGTGCTCGGCTGCCACGATCAGGGGCAGGAAGGGATCATGACCCGCCTCCGGCGCAGTGAGGCCGTCGAAGCCGAGCGCCTCGCATCCGCGGGCCGCGGCGGCGATGGCGCCGATGTCCGACGTCGCCTGCCCCTCGCCCGCGTACTGGTCCGTGTCGGGTCCCAGGATCACGGTCTCGACTCGGAACGCCACGCCTTTTCCTAATGCGCACGGCAGCCGGGGGCAAGATTGCGCGTTTGACAGACGCAATTAACTAGAACATGTTCTATTTCGATGACGACATGGGATAAATCGGTCGACTTTCTGGTGATGGGTAGCGGGGCAGCGGGCATGAGCGCGGCCCTCCGCGGACACGACCTCGGCCTGGAAGTGTTGATGCTGGAAAAGACCGACCTCTTCGGAGGCAACACGGCGATGTCCGGTGGGGTGGTCTGGGTGCCGAACAACCCGGCGATGAAAAAAACGCCGATCCCAGATTCGGATGAGGAAGCACTCATCTATCTGAAGCACATCACCCATGGCGAGATCGAGGAAGAGCGGCTGAAGAACTACGTGGACGAAAGCAAGCGTGTACTCGCCTATCTGCAAGAGCACACCCACGTTCGCTACACGTCGCTCGAGAAATACACCGACTACTATCCAGAGGCACCCGGAGGAAAGTCAGGCGGACGCTCGATGGACCCCACGCCTTTTGACGGAGCAAAACTCCGCGAGAGCTTGATGACGATTCGCCCAATGCATCGTCAAGCGAAAGTCATTGGCAAGTTCGGCATCACCGCACGCGAAGCACATGCTGCACTCGGCCTCGGCTTTGTAACGATGGTGTTCATGGCTTGGCAGTTGTTGCGCTACGGATTGCGATTCTTCAAACGCAAGAAATGGGGTCGCGATACCAGACTCGTGGGTGGAAACTCGCTGATCGGTCGGCTGTTTCTTTCGCTTCGGGAACGCGGCGTCGAAGCGTGGCGAAATACGGCCGTGCAATCGCTGGTGTTCGAGGGCGGGCGCGTGGTCGGCGCCGTTGTCGAAAAAGACGGACGACCATTGCGGATCCAAGCGAAAGAGGGAGTGTTGCTCGCGGCTGGCGGATTTCCAAGGAATGCGGAGATGCGTCAGAGGTATCAGCGCAAGCCGATCACCACGCATTGGACGGCCGGCGGTCCTGGCAACACGGGCGACGCGATTGTGATGGGGCTAGACGCGGGTGCCGAGGTTTCGCTGATGGATGAGGCCTGGTGGACGCCAACATCCCTGGTTCCCAAATATGACGAGGCCTGGGTTCTCGTTGTCGAAAAGAGTTTGCCGCACGGGATATTCGTGAACCTAGGCGGAACACGTTTCACCAACGAGGCAGCTCCCTATGGCGACGTGGTGCTCGGCATGTATGAAGACGCGAGCAAGAACGCCGGCGCAAGCTCCCGATGGTTTCATGTCTTTGATGCCGATTACCGCCGGCTATCGATCGCAGGACCGATTGCGCCGTCCAAAATGATGCCCGACAATCGCATTCCGCGGAGGTTTCGTGACGGTGGCTATATCCATCGCGCAGACACACTGGACGAGCTTGCCGAAAAAGTCGGTGTGCCAGCGCCCGCGTTGAAAGAAACGGTCGACCGCTTCAACGCGCACGCCATCAAAGGCGAAGATCCGGATTTCAATCGCGGCTGGAGTGCGCAAGATCGCTACTACGGCCACCCGAGCGTGAAGCCGAACTGTTCGCTCGGGCCGGTAGCCAAACCGCCATTTTATGCGATCGAGATTTTTCCCGGTGACCTGGGCACCAAAGGTGGATTGGTCACGGACCTGCACGCTCGGGTCCTTCGTCAAGAAGGGAGCGCGGTGATCGGGGGCCTCTATGCAGCGGGCAACACCGCTGCGTCCGTCATGGGACGCACGTATCCAGGTGCCGGCGGAACCATCGGCCCAGCGCTCACGGGTGGCTTTGCGGCGGCTGAGTCCGCTGCTGCGGCAAAGGCCGAACCCGCGGCAGAAGCGGCGCAGTAAGAATCGTAACGATCGTCAGCTCGACCGAACTTCGGTACCGAAGAGCAAGTCGAAAGTCGGGGTGACCGAGGAGTAGTTCTTTGCGTTCATGCCGACGTGATGCTTCTGATGACGCTCGGTCAGGTAGTTGATGGGGGCGAAGGGAAAGGCTGGAAGCCTAAGCCCCGAGTGGATCACGACGTTCAGCATCGAGTACACGAAAAACGCCCAACCGAACGAATAGATGCTCATCGGTCCCGCGACCACCACCACGAGCCCGGTACACACCCACACGAGCGACAGTCCCAAGGTTGTCTCGATCGGGTGAAGGTAGAGGCTGTCGGCCGCGGACGGCGTTTTCACTACGTGGTGAACCGCATGGACGCTCCGCAACACTTTCCACTCGTGAAAAGGGTAGCGGTGGACCAGGTAGTAGAAGAAATCATACAGCGCCAACATCGCCAAGCCCTCCAAGGCGATACGCGTCAGCGAGGCCGGGCCTTCGGCGAATAGGTACGGGTACAGCCCGTAGGTCAGGCCACCGACCAAGCCGAGTGACAGGAGTGCGTTGACGGCCCACCTTTTGCGAAAATCGGACGCACCGGAGGGGCGGCTTCTCTCCTCGCGGAGCTGACGGTTCTCGCTCGCGGGCGACTTGTAGAACACAGTTAGAATCGTCATGACGACGCCTGCTGCCACGATGCTGCCACCAAGCATTGCGTAAAGTAACATGTCTCTTCCTTTCGAAAGCAGCCGCTGCGCGACATCGCGCTATGCCTGCACTCGATAGATATCATGTTCGGTCGCGAGGCATCTACATAGATAAGCCTCTGTGAATATTCCGTTTTTCGGAATCGCAACCTGGAGCGTTTAATGCGCCGGCATCAACGACTGTCTCGACGAGCTCACTCGCCGCCAACCTCGGCCGGATCTTTTTGTATGAGAGCGGCGCTCTCGTACGCAATAACCAGCTCGCCATTTTGGTTCGTGACTTCGTTTCGGAAGGTAACAGTTGCTCTGTTCCAAAGACCAATGGCCATCGCGAATAGGTGCACAGAGCACGCTACGAGCCCTCCAAACAGTGAATCCTTTGCGGCTTCTGGATCAACATGAAATGGCTGAGAATCCCACCGAGTGCCGAACTCGATGATCTCCTCCTCGGTGACGATATGCTTGCCCGGAGCCTCTGCTTCTAGCCCGAGCGTGAAGTGCTCAAAATATTTCATATCTCGAACGCGCGCCTACTCTCGCCTACTCCGGCAGCCCCAGGATGGTCACGGCGGAGACCGAGCCCGGCCCTCCCAGGTTGTGAGCGAGCCCCAGGCGCGCGTTCTTTACTTGAGCCCCTTCGGCGCGGCCCTGGATCTGCTTGGTGACTTCGCAAAGCATGCGACAACCGGTGGCACCGACCGGATGGCCGAAGCACTTCAGACCACCGCTCGGATTGACCGGCATCTTGCCGTCAACGTCCGTATGGCCGTCCCGCACGAACTTCGCGGCGTCGCCTCGCTTACAGAGTTGGAGGTCCTGGATGTTGAGGAGCTCGGTGATGGTGAAGCAGTCGTGCACCTCGGCAAAGTCGAGCTCCGCCGCGGGGTTCTTGATCCCCGCCTCCTCGTACGCCAGTTTCGCCGTGGCCACGGTCGCTGGGAAACCGAGCCAGTCGTAGGCAGCCCGATACATCGGCAGAAAGGCATGCATGGTCAGCGCGTTGGCCTTGGTTAGCGCGTAGTCGTGCTTGTGCTTGCTCTTCTTGGCGATCTCAGGCCGGGTGATCACCAGCGCGGCCGCTCCGTCCGACATGCCGCAAGCGTCGAAGCGTCCCAGGGGCCAGGCGATCATCGGCGCGCCGAGCGCCGTCTCGAGGGTGATGGGTTGCCGAAAGTGAGCCTTGGGGTGGAGGGCGCCGTTCTTGTGGTTCTTGACGGCTACATGAGCCAGATCCTCTCTGGTCCAGCCGTGCTCGTGGAAGGATCGCGTGGCCGCCAGGGCGAACATGCCCGGGGCGCTGGAGCCACGCAGGACCGGGTGCCCCATGTCGACGGGGAGGCCGGAGCCGCCGACGTCCGTGAGCTTCTCGACTCCGCAGGCGAGCACCACGTCGTAGGCTCCGGATGCGACCGCAAAGCAGGCGTTGCGGAAGGCGTCCATGCCTGAGGCGCAGAAGTTCTCCACACGCGTGGTCGGCTTTCCGAACAGCTTGAGTGGCTCGGCGGCGACACTGCCGCTCAGACCGGTGAAGTCATAGAGATTGCCCACCCAGGTCGCTTCGATGTCATCCGGGGTGACTCCGGCGTCCTCCATCGCCTCGAACGCGGCATCGACGACGAGGTCTTCAGCGTCCTTTTCCCAGAGCTCACCAAACTTGGTGCAGCCGACGCCTATGATGGCTGTCTTGTCCTTCATGCTTCCCATGGGATTCTCCTAGCAAGCCGGCAGGGGCCGGCACTTCCAGTAGTAGTTGTGGAAGCTCGATGCTTCGTGCAATCGGCGGAAGGTGAGCTCTACGGACATGCCGATCTCGACCTCTTGCGGGTCGCCGTCGGTCATCGAGAGGAAGACGCGCCCCCCACCCTCCAGGTCCAGCACCAATCGGGGCACAGGCACATTGACGTACTTGCCGTCGTCGAGGTGGTCGAGTGTGAAGGTGTAGACGCTGCCGGTATGAGCCAGCTTGATCTCCTCGATCTGATCCTTGGTGGCGCACTCGCCGCACACCCGGGGAATGGGGTACATCACGGTGCCGCACTTGATGCACCGGCCGCCGTGGAAGTTCAGCACGATGTTGCTGTCACGCCAGTACGTGAGGGCTGAGCCGCGGGGATCGACCTCGTCGCGCTTCATGAGCTTGCGGAAACCAGCGTACGCGGTGTAGTTGGGCAGGTTCCTCTTCTCGGAAAGATGGCCGGCCAGCCCCTTCCGGCCGGCCGCGGGAGCAAAATCCTCCGCGAGCTCCACCAGAAAGGCATCTGCGCCGTCGCCATTGTTGACCACCAACAGCGTGTCGCCCGCCTTGGCGTGCTCCAGCGCCCCTGCCAGCATCATCAGGACGAGGGGTACCCCCGGGTTGCCGACCGACATGAAGAGAATGTCCTGCAGTTGGCCGCGATCCAGACCCAGGCTGCGGGCCACGCCCCCCAGACTGCGCGGGTCTCCGGCGGTGATGACTCCCTTGGCCAGATCGCTCGGAGCCACGCTCTCCTTTTCGAGAACGGTCTTCCCCACCTGTACCGCGCTCTGTATGTAGCCGTACCGCGTCTCGGCCTTGGCCTCGAACGAGCGGACGTAGCGGTCTTCGCTGCGCCGCCACGCGCCCAACTGCTCGCCGGCGGTGGAGGCGAAGCCTCGCAGCGTGGCCGGGCCCTCTTTCGAGATCAAGACCGCACCGGCCCCATCGCCCAGAAGCTGCTCCGACATCGACTCCGGCTCGCCAAGACGGCAGTCCGCCGCGACCACCAGGATGCTTCCCGCTGAACCCGAATCGACGGCGTCTGCTGCCGCCCGCAGGGCCGTGGTAGCCGCGCGCAGCGAGCCGGTGAAGTCAGCGGTGTTGATGTCGGTGCGGAGATCCAGCGCGGCCGCGATGATTCCCGCGCATTGCTTCTCATCGTAGGGAGCGGTCGTGGTGGCGAAGTACAGGCCATCGATGCTGGACGGGTCTATCCCTGCCAGGCAGTCCGAGCCTGCGGCCACCGCCATGGTGACGCTGTCTTCGTCGGCGTTGGCAACGGCCCGCTCGCCGGGGACAGCCGGCACCCCCCAGGCATTGGCCATCTCCTGCCTGGAGAGGCGGAACAGGGGGACGTACGCGCCGAATGATGCAATCTTGGCCATAGTTTCTTCCTTTGGCGTGCGTCAGCCCGCGAGCCCGAGCTCCTCCATGGCGGTCTGTCTCGTGCGCTTGAAGTCGGGTTTGCCCGCGGGCGATCGGTAGACCTCAGGCACCTGCACCACGTGCTTGGGGGCTTTGTAACCCGCCAGCGATCCTTTGACGTGCTCGATGATCGCGTCACCGTTCAGCTCGCCCTCGTGGCTGGAGACGACGGCGGTGATGGCCTCGCCCCAGCGTTCGTCCGGAACCCCGACCACCACCGCGTCCTTCACGCCGTCGAAGCGTTTGATCACCTCTTCCACCTCTTCAGGGAAGACCTTCTCGCCGCCGGTATTGATGCACACCGAGCCACGGCCGAGCAGGGTGAGGGTGAGCCCATCCTCGTTGACCTCGGCCCAGTCACCGGGGACCGAAAAGCGACCGGCCTCGCACTCGATGAAGGTCTTCGCGCTCGCCTCCGGATCCTTGTAGTAACCGATGGGCTGGAGGCCACCAACACCCACCAAGCCCCGCGCCCCGGGCTTGGTCTCGATGAGCTCGAAGTCTGCGTTGAAGAGCTTCGTGGCGTCCGACAACTCGAACCTCCCTGTCTGCACCGAGCCCTCGGCGGTGGTGAGGCTCAAGCCCAGGCCGACGGCCTCCGAGGAGCCAAAGGCGTCGGCCAGCATCATGCCCGAGTGGTGGGTCAACAACCGCTGTTTGTTCTCCGCGCTCCACATCACCCCGGACGACGCGATCATGACCACGCTGCTGATGTCGTACGCGTCACCGTGGTCTTCGAGCTCCTGGGCCATGGGCACCGCAAAAGGATCGCCGACGATGGTGATGGAGTTGATCTGCTCGGCCTGCACCGTGCGCCACAGCTCGGCCGGATCGAACTTCTTGGCGCTCTCCAGAACCACCACGACACCGCCACCGAGCCAGGCGATCATCGCCTGAAACCAGCCCGTACCGTGCATCAGCGGTGGACTGATGAGGGAGCGGTAGCGTAGGCCCGGGTCCTTCACGAACTCGCGGTAGGCCTCCTCGGTCTCGGGCGTGGCGCCGATGCCGCCGCCCCCGAAGCGTGTGAAAATGTCGCCTTGGCGCCACATCACGCCCTTGGGCATGCCGGTAGTGCCGCCGGTGTAGACGAACATCAGATCGTCGGGGCTCAACTCGACCTCGACCGCGGGCCGATCGGTCTCCGCGGTGGCTTCGTAGGGCGCGGCGCCGGCCATGGTGCCGATGGACGCGATGTCGTACTCGCCTGTCTCTTGCACGACGAGGACGCCCACTACCTTTGGAAGGTCGGGGAGCACCTCCTCGAGCAGTGGCGCGAAGTCCTCGTGCACGACCACGATCTCGGTGTCCGAGTTGTCGAGCAGGTAGCGCAGCTCTTCGGCCTGGTAGCGGTAGTTGACGTTGACGGGGACCAGGGAGGCCTTGAACGCCGCGTAGACGGACTCCATGTAGGCCGGATGGTTGTAAGTGTAGACGGCGACCTTGCCTTGGTGGGTGGCACCACGCTCGATCATCCACGTCGAGAGGTTCCTGGCACGACGTTCGACCTGGCTCCAGGAGAGGCGCCGGTCGCCCTGGATCACACTGTCTTCGTCACCGCGGATTTCGGCGACGATGTCGAGGGCGTGAGCGAGGTTCCCAAAGGCCATTGCGATGTTCCTTACTGCTTGCGCGGCAGACGCATCTTCATCATGTCGATCCCGGCGCCGCCGTCCACCGCGAAGACCTGCCCCGTGACATAAGAGGCCGCGTCGCTCACGAGGAAGAGCACCGCGTTCGCGATGTCCCGTTTCGCACCGACGTAGCCCAACGGGTTGGTGCCTCCGCCAGCGATCTTCTTCGCCGTGTCGGCGAACCGGGCTAGCCCCTCGGTGTCCGCCATTGCTCCTGGCGCGATCGAGTTGACGCGGATGCCGTAGGGACCGAACTCGACGGCGCAGGTGCGGGTCAGCGAGTCGACACCCGCCTTGGCCGCCGCGACGTGAGCCTGCATGCTCACCCCGAGATTCTGAAACGGCGCGCTGATGTTGATGATGTGTCCTCCGTGCTCCTTGAGATAGGCCTCGAATGCGGCCTTCGTGACGTTGTACGTGCCTCGGAGATCGATGTCGACGATGGTCTTGAAGCCGTTGTAGGAGATCCCGCTGATCGGCGCCGGGAAGTTGCCCGCGGCGTTGTTGACGACGATGTCCAGCCGCCCATGTCGGTTCAGAACCTCCGAGACGACGCGCTCCACCTGCTCGGGCTCGCGTATGTCACACGTCACCCACATGCAGTGCAGACCTTCACTCTCGAGCTCGTGGCAGGCCGCCTCGAGATTCTCTTGCTTGCGGCTGGCGATGCAGAGTCGAGCCCCGTGCCGCCCGAGGGCCCGCGCAATCTCTTTGCCGAGGCCGGTGGCGCCGCCGGTTACGAGCGCGACCCTGCCCGTGAGGATGTCATCGCGAAACGCGCTCGTCGGTGGCCCATCCATCAAGTCTGCCCTCCCCCAGCGCTCCGGATTCTAAGCGCCTGGATCAGCTCGTTTCGCAGATCGCGGGGATCGATCACACGGTCGTAGCCCAGGTTGTCGGCCGCCGCCCAAGCGCCGGACTGCCGCTCGCCCATGCGTTCGCTCTCCGCATCCGAGGCCTTCGAAGCAGCAGCAGCCCCGTGAGCGGGCAGGCCGCCGAGGGAGATGCCGGTGAACGCGAGCGTCAGAGTCTGCCGGTCGAACGGGTTCATTGCCATGAGAGAGCTGCCGAATCCCGAACGCCTTGCGCAGAGTGACGTGCACCTTGGGCGCGCGGATCGCTCGCTGGGCGAGATACATCCCCGCTGCCGCCCTGAGCGTTCCCACTCGTTCGGCCTCGGGCCCGGGCATCACGCCCGGGGTGTCGGTAAGGAAGACGACGGGAAGTCCGAACGATCCCGCAACCCGCAGAAAATGGGTCGCCTTCTCGGCTGCTTCGGCCGTGATCGCGCCGGCGCCGACCGCTGGCTGACTCGCAACGATCAAAACCGACCGCCCTCCGATCCGCGCAAACGCCGTGAGTATCGTTGTTCCGTAGAGAGGCTGGACCTCGAGGAGAGACCCCGCGTCGACGAGTTGCTCGAGCACGGGGCGCATGTCGTAGGGCCGCTGATGATTCGCTGGAATCGTGTCGAGGATGCTGTCCAGAAGCCGCTCGTCGGCGTCGCGTCCGGCCGGTGGCTCCGAGTGCGCCGCGCCGGCATGTTGGGGCAAGTAGGAAAGAAAGCGACGCGCCATGCTGAGGGCTTCGTCCTCGTCTGCGGCGAGGTTGTGGGCCACCCCGCTTTCCGCTGTATGGGTGCGGGCGGCGCCGAGCTCCTCCGGGGTGACCTGGATGCCGAGAGAACCGAGAACCACCGGCGGACCGGCGGCGAAGAGCGAGGCGTTCTCGGTCATGATGATGAGGTCTGCAAAGACCCCGGTGAGCGCGCCGTGACCGGCGGAGACGCCGAGCACCAACGTGACGACGGGCACCTGGCCTTGAAGATCAGCGACGATCTGAAGGTCGTTCGGTGCGAAGGGGTAGCGCTCGAACGCATTCGAGGCGCGCTCGCCGGCGCCGTCCAGCAGCAGGATCAGCGGAATCCGTTCCTGCTGAGCCAGCTTCGCGAGCCTGAGGCGCTTGGCCGCGTTCACATGACCGATCGATCCGCCCTTCACGGTGAAGTCCTCGGCGATGACGACGACGGAACGGCCGTCCACGCGAGCCACCCCGCCCACCAGGGCATCGGCGGGCACCGGTTCTCCTCCGGCCGGAGGCGCAGCGCCCCCCAGCGCGCCGATCTCTTTGAACGTTCCCTCGTCGCACAGACGTGCCACCCGCTCCCGAGCGTTCAGGCGACCCTTGGCGGCCTGACGCGCCAGCCGCTCGGGCCCGCCCATGGCGGTGGCGGCATCCAGTCGGTCCCCGAGATCATCCAGGAGGTCGTCCCATCCGTCGTCTCGTCGTGTCGTCAAAGCGTGCCCTCTTCTACTGGATGTGCTGGTGTCGCGTCTCTACTTGAACGTCGGGTTTGGCTCCGAGCTCACTATCCACATGGCGAAGTAACTCGAGGGGCCACCGTAGGCCTGGCCGAGGGCGACGCGAGCGCCCTCCACTTGATAGTCGCCGGCGGTGCCGCGCACCTGATTTGCAGCCTCCAAGCAGCGGATCATTCCCGATGCGCCGATCGGATTGGAAGAGAGCACGCCGCCCGACATGTCCACCGGGAAGTCTCCGCCAATCTCGGTGGCGCCCGAATCGACCATCTTCCAGCCTTCGCCCGGCCCGCAGATCAGGTGAGTCTCGAGCCACATGGGCTCGAACCAACTGAAGGGGACGTAGAGCTCGGCGCAGTCGATCTGCCGACGCGGGTCGGTGATGCCGGCCTTTTTGTACAGGGCCTTCGCGCACTCCATGCCCGCCACCGGAATCACCGGATCGCGACCGGGGAACACGCCGGACTCGGTCCGCTTCGCGTGAGCGAGCACCCAGGCAGGAGGTCGTGGTGCGCGCTTCGCACCCGCGGCATTCGTCATCACCATGGCCGACGCACCGTCGGAGGAGGGGCACGACTCCAAGAAGTGGAGGGGATCCCAGAGCATCGGGCTCTCCTTGACGCTCTCGATGGAGATGTCCTTCATGTGCAGGTGAGCGTAGGGGTTCTTGAGCGCGTTCAAACGGTCCTTGACCGCGACCTGCCAGCCGATGTGCTCCGGCGCGCCACTTCGCTTCATGTAATTGCGGATCCATGGAGCGAACGAGCCGCCGGCGCCCTGACCTCCGCTGCGGCCTCCGCTCAGCGCCCACATGAAGTTGCCATCGCTCTGCTTCTCGTAGGCCACGGTGAGCACCGTGTTGTACATGCCGCTCTCGATTAGCGTCGCCGCACTGATCGCCGTGGAGCCGCCCACCGAGCCGGCGGTGTGCACGCGGTGCATGGGCTTGCCCACGGCACACAGAGCGTCGCAGAGCGAGAGCTCGGGCATCATCACGCCCTCGAGTTGGTCGGGGGCCTTGCCGAGCACGATGGCGTCGATGTCCGTGAAGGTGAGCTCCGCGTCCTCGAGCGCGCGCAGAGCAGCCTCGCGGACGAGGCCGTCCATCGAGACGGGAAGGCAGCGGGCGTACTTGGTCTGTCCGAGTCCGATCACGGCGCAACGCTCGGCCATCAGGCGTCTCCTTCCAGGATGCAGAGCAGGTTGTGTTGCAGAGCGGGGCCGCTGGCCGCGTGCCCGAGGCCGCGACCCGCCTCGCCGTTACGGATCCGGCGCGCCACCTCGATGACACGCGTGAGACCCGTCGCCATGACCGGGTGCCCGCAGAGTGGACCGCCGGAGGGGTTGATCTTGGTGCCGTCGCCAAGCTCGAGCGCCTGGCGCAGCACGATCTCCTCGGGGCTGTAGCGAACGCAGAGCTCGGCCACATCGAGGGAGCCACCGTCGAGACCCAGGTTGCGGGCGGCAATGCGCGACGAGGGCGAGTCCGTCAGGTCGCGCAGGCCCAGGTGGTGAGACTCGATGCGATGGTCGATGCCGCGGATCCAAACCGGCTTTTCGCAAAGCTCCCGCGCACGCTGGCCACGCGCGATGAGCATTGCCGCGGCACCATCGGAGATTGGCGGTAGGTCGTGCTTGCGCAGCGGCGATGCGTAGTACGGCTCCTTCAGCAAGGTTTCGACGGAGACGTCCTTGGCGACCTGTGCGTGGGGGTTCGAGAGCCCGTCGCGCCGGCTTCGCGAGACGACTTCGGCGAAGTCGCGCTCCGTGGCCTTTCCGGCGTCGAGCAGCGCGCGGGCCTGAAGCCCGGCGACGGAGACCGGATCGAGGCCAAGCGGCGCGCTGACGTAGGGATCGGTCTGCAGAGGAAAGATCTCGCGGGGCACGCCCGAGGACGATTTTCCGGAGCCCACGACCAAGGCGGAGTCGATGTCGCCACATTGTAGACGCACGAAGGCTTCGAAGAGCGCCCAGGCTCCGTCCATTTCGACGTGGGACTCGTAGATCGGCGGCCAGGCACCGTAACCGTCCACGTTCGCGATGAAAGAGAACGGAAGGCCCAAGAGGTAGTCACAACTGCCGGCAATCGTGAAGTCGATCTCGTATCGGTCGATCTCGACATCCCCGAGGATCTGGTTCACGACCCCCATGATCATCGAGGCCTCGGAGTCGCCGTACGACCGGTAGGAGGGCGTCTGCGCAAAAGCGACGATCGCGATGTCTTCGGCCATCTTTACATGGTCTCCGGCAACTCATCGACGGGAACATCGGGCTCGCCGGTCGGCTCCCAGCGCTCGATGACATCCCCGACGGTGGGGTACATCCAATCGTTGTCCACGGCGTCGATGTTGCGCTCTGCGGGAGGCTTGAAGATCGCACGCACGCGCATTCCCACGCGGAACTCATCCAAGGGGATGTCCCGAATGTCCTGCATGGGGAGCGACTGGTCCGAGCCGTCGAGGAAAATCGTTGCGCTGATGTAGGGCTCCGTTTCCGTCTGGCCGCGGTACTTGATCGGCGTGATCACCGTGTAGGAGGCGACGGTGCCCGTGGGGGGAAGCTCCACGTCGTCGGCTGGGGTCAACATCACGCGCGCGATCGCGTCGTAGCCTCTGCTCGGGATGGCGACCTTGCCGCTCACGGGGCTGCGCTGCCCGATGAACTTTCCATCGAGCAGCGCCTGGACGTAGCGGGCGTTGTGCGGGTGGAGCATCCCCTCGTAGGTGAGCGAGATCAGGTGCGTGGTGATCTCCACCTCGCCCTCCCCCGGCTGGATGGCCTGGTCCCGGGCTTCGTCTTCGGGCACGAAATAGACATCGGTGACCGCGCCGGCGCGCTCCTCACGGAACTGGGCGGTCACCCGCATGCCGGTGGACATGGCCTCCGGGCCTGCGGCTTTGACGGCGTGGGTCATCGCAGTGTCGGCGCCATCCAGCTTCACTAGTGCAAAGGCGAAAGGCTCCTGTAAGGGATGCTTGCGCGTGGGCTCGGCGATCCAGGTCCAGTTCTCGACAGTGCCCGAGGGCCCGACCTCGACGAAGTCCGGGCTCAGAGTCTCGCCCGTGTCCGGGTCGAACTCCATCGGGGGGCACAGGACGCGACTGCCGCAACGAATACCTAGGATTCGGCCATCGCGAAGCGCGGTCAGGAAAGGCCCTATCACCGGGCCGGGGGTTCGCGTGTACGGGTACTCGAGGGTGAAGGAGACAGGGAATTCCGACATGGAGGGCTGCCCTCCTCTTTACGGCAAACGAGCCGTCATTGACAAGGGTTTTGGTGCTCAGAGCCTACGCGAGCTCAAACACACCGTTCTTCAGAACCACGTCACCGGACTCGTTCTTCGTCTGCACGAAGACGGTCTTGCCCTCCGTCCACAGCTCCGCGGTCAGAAGGTCACCGGGAAACACCGGATTGCTGAAACGCACCGCGATCGAGCGAATCGCCGCCGGGTCGTTGTTGCAAAGCTCCCGCAGCACGGCTCGTACGGTGCATCCGAAAGTACACAGACCATGGAGAATGGGGCGCTCGAACCCGACTGCTTTCGCGATCTCCGGGTCCGCATGCAACGGATTCCAGTCGCCGGAAAGCCGATAGAGGAGCGCCTGCCGCCCCTCGGTCTGAATCTTCACCTGCTTGTCCGGCGCTCGATCCGGGAGCTGCGCCGTGTCGGGACGCTTGGGGCCGTGGTCGCCGACGCCACCCGCGCCGCGCACCACCATGGAGACCACGTTCTCGAACAAGAGATTTCCGTCCACGCTGCTCTTGAACTGCAGATCGACCAGAGCGCTGGACCCCTTGTCGTAGATCCCCGCGACCATGGCCTCCGTTTTCACGGTGGCCTTTGGCGGAAGCGCATCATGGATGCGGACCCGTTGCTCGCCATGGATGATCATCCTTAGATCGATGTTGAGATCTTTGAGGATCTGGCCGCCGCCAAAACCCCCTGCGACGGTGGCAAAGCTCGGATAGACCTTTGGGCCGTGCTTCTCGTAGAGAAACTCGAGGTCCGACTCGTCGGCCCCAATCCCCAGGGCATAGAGCATCGCGTCCCGACGGTCGTAAGTGAACTCCGGGACATCGTAATTCTTGCCCACTAGGTCTGTATTAATCGCCATCTTCAGCCCTCCAAATCGTAGGCCGCGGGCAGTCTAGCTCACGTTTGGGTGTGTACCCAGCGTGCCTCGAGAATTCAGTGGACCGCGCCCGAGAGCTGGAGACCGACAACGCCAACGATGATGAACGCGAGGCTCGCGACACGGATGCCAGAGATTGGCTCGTCAAAGATCACGACTCCCATCACGGCGATGAGGGCGGTTCCGAGGCCGGCCCAAATCGCGTACGCCACACTGACGTCCATACTCTTGAGGACCGCAGCCAGAGAGACGAACGACAGCGCGTAGAGCACGACGACGCCAACCGAGGGAACGAGTCGCGAGAACCCGTCAGACAACTTGAGGCAAGTGGTGCCACCTACCTCCGCTGCGATGGCGGCCATGAGAAGGAACCAGCTCTGCATCGTCACCTCCGCGCGTGGCTACGAGTCGCCATGACTCTAATACGATGTGTGCAAGGATAAAGCCATGAGCAACACGGCCCCGCCAAGCGGCCCGCTGGATGGTCTGCGCGTACTGGACTTGTCCACCATGCTGGCAGCGCCCTACGCCGCCACCCTGCTTGGGGATCTAGGGGCCGACGTCATCAAGATCGAATCGCACTACGGGGATGAAAGCCGCCACCTGGGGCCCCGACGCGGAACCGAGCGGTCCCCGTTCCTGAGCCTCAATCGCAACAAGCGGGACATCGTGCTGGACCTCCAGCAGGAAGCCGCGCAGGAAATTTTCGCCAAGATCGCCAAGACGGCGGACGTACTGGTGTGCAATGTGCGCGAACCCGCCATGAGCAAACTGCGCCTGAACTACGAACAGGTCAAAGCACACAAACCAGACATCATCTGGATCGGGGTGACCGCGTTTGGCCCTGATGGTCCTTATGCGGGAAGGCCGGGCATCGACTTCCTGGCACAGGGCTACACCGGTGTTCTGGCCTTGAACGGCCACCCGGACGCGGGGCCGGTACGGACGGGTTTTCCGGCGGTGGACGTGATTACCTCGCTGCTGGTCAGCAACGCAGCGCTCACCGCCCTCCGGGTGCGCGACCAGACCGGCAAGGGGCAGCGGATCGAAGTGTCCCTGCTGGACGCCCTGATGCACGCCCAGGCCAGTTCCATCGGCAGCTTTCTGACCGCCGGGTTCGTCACCCCGCGCACGGGCAACCGCAGCCTGTATTTTGCCCCCTCGGGTGTGTATCCCACGAAGGACGGCAAGTACGTGGTGATCACCACACCGGCGGAAAAGTTCTTCGCAAAGCTCTGCCGAGCGCTGGAGATGCACTGGGACAAGGAAGAGCGCTTCAGCACCATCGACGCACGCCTCGAGAACGAAGACGCGCTGGATGAAGCGGTCGCAGATCGCACCCGCCAGTTCACCCGCGAGCAACTGGTCGAGAAGCTGATCGCGGCAGACGTGCTCACAGCCCCGATCAACGATGTCGAGGAGGTAGTGAAAGATCCCCAGATCCAGCACAACAACATGATCGTCACCACCGACCACCCCACCCTGGGTCCGGTCGATGTAACCGGTGTCCCGATCCGGTTCTACGACACCCCCGGTAGCATCCGGCGCCACCCACCTCTTCTTGGGGAACACACGCGGGAAATTCTAGAAGACGTGGGATACAGCCCCGAGGACATCGATTCACTTGCTGCCCAAGGACTCGTGGCGGATCATGCGGAAATCATGCGCCTGAAAGCCGAACGAAGTGCCCGCAAAAAGGCCACCTGATAGGGACCATCCTCCATGGTGTCAGACCCACACCATCCGCTGAAGGGACGCAGCTTTTGCTGTCCCGACACGGGTCTGGCTGGCGTCTACACGGCTAGGCTGCTGCAAGCCCTTGGGGGCCTCATCACCAACCCGCAGCCTGCGTCCACCCCATGGGATGCGGCGTTTGACTGGACCACATCCGGATTGATGCCCCTCACCGGGGATCCCTCCGGCCCACCCCGCCAAGGCCCTGCGGCCCTCCCCACCACAGCGCGGGGCGCCTTGGATGCGTTCCGTCTCGTGGCGGGCTCGGACATCTTGGCCGGGTGCTCTGGTGCGTCGCTTCTGAGTGAGCGGGCCGCCCTGTTGGGCCTGACACGCCGGGGGCGGGTTTCCGCCAACGGAAGTTGTCGCCTGCTCCCGGCGAGAGATGGCTGGGTCGCTCTCAATCTGGCCCGCGCCGAAGACTGGGACATGCTGCCCGCCCTGTTTGAAACCGACCAGTCGGTGCGGACCCAGGACGAGCTCGCCCACCATGTTTCCCACTCGTCCGCACAAGACCTGGTGGACCGCGGCCGGCTGATGGGCCTACCCGTGGCCTTGGTCGGAAGGACTATTAAAGGAGAGGCGGCCTGGTACCGCCTCTTTACGCACGGTGCCTCCACTCCGGTTCCCAGGCCTCCGGGCACGAGTCCCCTGGTCGTGGATTTGTCCTCCCTTTGGGCAGGCCCCCTTGCCACCCACCTGTTGCAACAGGCGGGCGCCAGGGTGATCAAAGTGGAAAGCACCACCCGCCCGGACGGGGCGCGGTCAGGTGCTCCGGCCTTTTTTGATCTGCTGAACTGCGGCAAGGAGAGCGTCTCGCTGGACCTGACCAGCAGCAAGGGCACGCAACAGTTGGGAAGCCTTCTGTCCCACGCCGACATCGTCATAGAAGCCTCCCGCCCCCGCGCCCTGGCCCACATGGGCATTGACGCCGAGGCTCTAATCAAAAGCACGCCCGGACGAGTATGGGTCAGCATCACGGGTTACGGGCGGGGTGAACCGGAATCCCACTGGGTGGCCTGGGGGGATGATGCCGCCGTTGCGGCCGGGGCTTTAGGTGGCACTTTGGACGCGCCGGTTTTCTGCGGTGATGCCCTCGCCGATCCGCTCACCGGACTTCACGCGGCTGTGGCGGCGCTGGCCTTCTGGCAGGGCGGAGAGAGCGTCTTGCTGGATCTTTCCCTTCGTCAGGTCACCGCCCACGCGCTCGCTTTCGCGCCTCGCACTCCAAAGGGATCGGTATTCCGTCAGCAAGACTGCTGGTACATGACAGTGGAAGGGCACACGGCAGCCGTCATGGAGCCTGAGGAACGCACCGCGCAGAACCGGGCTGCCACCCTGGGGGCGCAGACGCGGTCCGTCCTTGAAGAGTTTGATATCCCATGCTGATCGTGAACGCCGAGATAGCGGGGCACCCCGGGCAGGATGTGCGCTCCGTCGGAGGCATCATCCGGGAGATCGGACCGGACCTTCCCCGCCATCCCGGGGAAGACACCTTGAACGCCCGGGGCGGGGCCTTACTGCCCGGCCTAAACGACCATCACCTGCACCTGTTTGCCCTGGCCGCCGCGGAGAGCTCCGTTCGCTGCGGCCCGCCAGAGGTCACCAACGAAGAGGAACTGGCAGCGGCCCTTGCCCGGCCCGGCAGTGGCTGGGTGCGCGGCGTCGGCTACCACCCGTCGGTTGCCGGGGACCTGACCCGGGATGACCTGGACAGATGGGTGCCGGACAGGCCCGTACGCATAGAGCACCGCAGTGGCAAGATGTGGATGGTCAACTCCCCCGGGGTGGCACGACTGGGACTGGACGACGAGCCCGACATTCCCGGTATTGAGCGGGACGCTACGGGACGGCCCACGGGAAGGCTCTTCAGGCTGAGTGACTGGATCCGGTGCCGGCTGGGCACGGGCACGTTTCCCGACCTTTCGGCCCTTTCCCGCCGACTTGCCGGATACGGTGTCACCGGCGTGAGCGATGCGACCCCCACCGTCACGGGCGACACCATCCATGAGCTGGCCCGCAGCCACTCTGCTGGTGCGCTTCTTCAGCGCGTGCAGGTGATGGGCGGATTGGATGTGCGCATTCCCGAACAGGGTCTTCTCACCCTCGGCCCCATCAAGCTACATCTGGATGAAGACCGGCTCCCCGATTTCGATCAGCTGGTAAGCGAGATGGCGACAGCGCACGGAAAGAGCCGCCCTGTGGCCCTCCACTGTGTGACGCAAACCGAATTGATCTTTGCGCTCACGGCGCTTCAGGAAGCGGGCCCGCTTCCCGGTGACCGGATCGAGCATGCCTCCCTGACCCCGGACGCGGCCCTCACCCTGATGCAGCAAACGGGTGTGACCGTCGTCACGCAGCCGGGCTTCGTGTTTGAGCGCGGCGACCAGTACCGAAGGGATGTAGCGAGCGAAGACCAGCCCCTGCTGTACCGGTGCCGGAGTTTCCTGCGCCACGGAATTCCCTTGGGTGGCAGCACCGATGCCCCTTACGGCCTCCCGGATCCCTGGGGTGCCATGCGGGCCGCCGTTGATCGCCGGACGGCCACAGGGCACAGACTGGGCACAGACGAGACCCTGTCCCCGGAAGAAGCCCTGGCCCTTTTCACCTCTCCCTTGGAAGCTCCCGGCGCTCCGCCTCGACAGGTGCAAGTAGGGGCGGTTGCGGACCTGTGCCTACTCTCCCGCCCGTGGGAGGAAGCGAGAACGCGACTTCTTGCCAGTGATGTTGCGGCCACCTTTCGGGACGGCCATTGCATTTTTTCCCGCCGGGCTACTGCGCTCGCGGCTCGATCGCCTCGCAAATGAAGGCCGCCGCTTGCGACAGCCCCTTCTGCAGCGGGAATTCGGCGTCTTCCATCCAGCGGTTGAACGCAACGTTCAGCGCGCCGAGGACCATCTCCGCCAAAAAGCGCGCATCGAAATCGGTACGAACCTCGCCTGCTGCCTGGCCCTCGCGGACGATTCTCGCGAAGGGCTCGTAGACCGGCGCAAGGTGAGGCGCCACCTGATGCCGACGGATCTGGGTGCGCACGAGCTCCAGTAGAACGTCCCGGGCCAAGCCCTCGGCCGCTGCAATGTCATTGGCCACCGCGTCGGTAAAGCCGCGGATGCGCTCCTGGGCCCGCACTGGCCGCTCGAGCTGCTCGTCGACCAGTGCCTGGAGGTGCTCAGCGATCTCGCCGGTCATCTCGTGGAGTACGGCGGACTTATTGGTGAAGTGATTGAAGAAGGTGGCTGGCGCGATGTCGGCCGCCTCCGCGATCTGCGTGATCGTCGTCGCCTCGAAGCCATGGGTCAAAAAGAGCTCCCGGGCTGTCTCGTAGATCTTCTCTCGAAGCGCGGTCTTCCTCGCTTCGCGGCGTCCTGTGGTGCTCTTCTTCACTGGGGCTTCAACACTCATCTGCAGCGCGGCCGGGTCGATCAGACGGGTATCCCCCCGCTGCTGGCGATACCGCCCCACGCATCGGCGACCTTGATCCCGGAGTCTATCGCCTGTTGCGTGCCTACGCCAACTCCGCCAGCATCACAGCCCACAAAGAACAGGCCGTCGATCGGAGCCTCAATCGACGGTTTCGACGCACCGCACTGGCCGACGATCTGTCCGAGGCCGATGGTTTCTCCGCCCACCCCCGGACACGACCGAGTCCCGGGTAGCACTGGACACATTGCGCGTCGTGTAGAAGTCCTTGTTGTCGATCGCCGCCTCGAGCTCCGGGAATACGCCAAACAGCGCTTCTTCGCCGGCACTCGCCCAGGCCTGCAGCTGCTCTTTGGAAAGGTCGGGGTCCGGCGGACAGAAACATCCCGTCATCAGCATCTGTTTGCCATCCGGTGCGGCGTTGGGATCGTAGTTCGAGGGCACTTCGAAATACAGCACACCCTCCTCGCGCCCTTGCCCGCACCGCTTCATCGAGCCGCTTTTGCGTCCATGGACTCTCGTCGGAGAAGACCACGCCAAAGGGAGCATCGGTCACCGGCTTGCTGAGAAAGTAGCGATAGCCGATCAGCGAATAGGACGGAACGAGCTCTCGAACGTGTTTCGTATAGTCCTGATCGAAGTGCTCCTCACCGACGAGCTTGAGTACCGTGGGCTGCAAACCAGCATTGCTGATGACGATCGGCGCCTTGAATCGGCCCTTGTCGGTTTCGATGCCCGCGACCTTGCCATCCTCGACGATCACCCGACGCACCCGAGTGCCCATCATCACGTCGCTGCCATACCGTCGCACGGCCTCGCAGTAGGCCTCGGCCACCTTGCCAAAGCCTCCTTCGCAAAAGACCCCGCCACCACGGACGAACACCCCTTGTAGGCAGGTGATCGCCTCGGCCGCATCCAGCTTGTCGACAGGCACCATGAACATGCCATCGCAGCACAGGCTCACGATAAAGGCGTAGAGCGAGCGCGGTAACTCGGCGCTGCTCAACCAATCGTCGAAGGTCCGGCCTTCCAGCTCGGCGACGTCCTCGGGCTCCATCATGGCCATGTTGGTGAAGAACTCCAGTGTCCGCTCCTGGTGCTCCTCAGGGATCCCCAGCCAGTTGAAGATGATCTCCGGGTCGAGGTGATCGGTCTCCGCTTCGGGCATCCGGCTGTA
>PVMK01168180.1_pt1 | contig 43913 bp, 48 predicted proteins | sample 1853481 | NCBI WGS metagenome assembly PVMK01 (sample SAMN08533507, study PRJNA380276) | Marine sediment metagenome, whole genome shotgun sequencing project.
TCGGCAAATTATAAACTGGTCAATTCATCTAGCCCGCATTTCTCACGAACATTTCAGCATATTCATATATAGCCAAACACCCTGCTCCTTGTATCTGCAACTGTCTCGGCTTGTGAGAAACCCGGGCTAGATGAATTGACCAGTTTATAATTTGCCGACACTTTTTTTGTTCACCCAAAGATAGATTATCCAGAAAGTGCCCGGCAATAGAAAGATAAGGGCAAGGCGTATGGTGAGCAGGCGTGGATCAACGCCACGGTCAAGCCCCAGCCCGGTAAAATAGGTTGACAGGCTTAAGATCAGGGTGAGAAGAGCCATTTCTGCCGCAAAAACTCTGCCGCGGAATTGGTCTGGAACAATCTGCTGCAGCAGGGTTGTACTGAATACCCACTGGATTGAACCGCCAATATGGCCGACCAGTACGCAGGGAATGGCCCACAGCATGGTAGGCGCCTGGGAAAATAATATATAGGCTCCTGACGCTATGAAAAATGAGAAGCTGATGGACCGGTACATGTCTTTTCTGGTTTCTCCCAGATAATGCCATGCCAGGATGGGCCCTAGAGCTGCACCTAGACCCCTCACGGAGTATAGTATACCGCTTTTGCCTCCCTGGCCCCCGGTGGAGAAGACCTGTTCACCAAAAATTGTCAGCAGGACTAAGATCCCACCTGAGAGTGCCCAGCCGCTCTTGACCAGTAGAAGAGTGGCAACTTCCTTATGGCGGGCAATATATTTAAATCCTTCACGCAGATCGGTGATGCCGGTCAGATCATGCCATGTAGGGCTTTTCTTTTTTTCAGGGGGAAGATGCAGCAGTTCAAGTCTGGAAAGCAGCAGGGCGGACACCAAAAAGGTTGAGGCGTCGATAATGATTGCTGTCTGCCAGCCGAAAAGGTAGGTGACAAAGCCGCCTAATGCTGCACCAAATGCCAGCATCATAGACCAGGTGGCGCCGCTTAAGGCATTGGCCAGTAACAGTTCTTCCGTACTGCAGAGATTGGGGACAGAGGCCTTCCTGGCCGGATCGTAAAAGGTCCAGATTGATTCCTGTACCAGGGCAAGAATATATACCAGCCATACATGTTCAGGGCGACGGACAAAAAGGAAACCGAGTACGATAAATACCCTGAGCAGATCAGAAATGATCATGATGGATTTGCGTGAAAAACGGTCGGCTATAACTCCTGCTGCGGGTCCAAGAAAGGTGGTCGGGATAAATTTGGCGATTAAAAACCAACTGACAGCTCCGCCGGTGCCCGTGAGCTTTGTGAGCAGCACAAAAATACCAATATAGTTGAACCAGTTCCCCAGCTGGCTGATTACCCCGGCCAACCAGAATCTTCTGAACGGACGATTGGTAGTAAAAAGAATTTTATATGACTGGAATCGGCCAACAGCCAGAAAGGGTTTCGCCTCTTCTTCGGGTTCGGATATGTTGACTGCTTTCATAGCTTTTGGGTTATACTCATTCAGGGTTATCTGCCAAGCCGTTTTTACAGGTATCGCTTTTGTTTGACAAGAGGATTATTTATTCCGTAATATTATATTGCCAGGAGTAATTTTATTGTATCCTTATTCGGTCGGGAAAATCTTCAAAAAAGGAGAGAGTTATGTATAGGCCACTTGGAATGACCGTCAGCAGACATATCATGGATTTGCAGCGCATGCATCCTGAGGCGACCGGAGATCTGTCCGGGTTGTTGAGCGAGTTAATTGTAGCGGCCAAGACCATTTCAGCCGAAGTAAACATGGCGGGGCTAGCTGATGTTCCCCAGCTGGCTGATTACCCCGGCCAACCAGAATCTTCTGAACGGATGATTGGTAGTAAAAAGAATTTTATATGACTGGAATCGGCCAACAGCCAGAAAGGGTTTCGCCTGTTCTTCGGGTTCGGATATGTTGACTGCTTTCATAGCTTTTGGGTTATACTCATTCAGGGTTATCTGCCAAACCGTTTTTACAGGTATCGCTTTTGTTTGACAAGAGGATTATTTATTCCGTAATATTATATTGCCAGGAGTAATTTTATTGTATCCTTATTCGGTCGGGAAAATCTTCAAAAAAGGAGAGAGTTATGTATAGGCCACTTGGAATGACCGTCAGCAGACATATCATGGATTTGCAGCGCATGCATCCTGAGGCGACCGGAGATCTGTCCGGGTTGTTGAGCGAGTTAATTGTAGCGGCCAAGACCATTTCAGCCGAAGTAAACATGGCGGGGCTAGCTGATGTTCTCGGCATGTCAGGAAAAACAAACATACAGGGGGAAGAGGTCCAGAAACTGGACGAGTTCGCTAACAATACCATAAAGCGAAGGATGGCCAGATGCGGATATCTCTGCGTCATGACCTCCGAGGAGGAAGAGTCCATCATTCCTGTGAAGGAAGGATATGAAGGCAAGTATACCCTTGCCTTTGATCCTCTTGATGGCTCATCGAATATTGATGTCAATGTCAGCATCGGCACAATCTTTTCCATTCACCGTCGAAAATCGGATGATGGGAAATCACCGTTTGGTAGAAGGAACACGGATATAGAAGAAGAGTGGCATCCAGCTGAGGGAAAACCGGGTTCTGCACTAGATATATTGCAAAAGGGTTGTTATCAGGTAGCTGCCGGTTATATCATTTATGGCTCCAGCACGATGCTTGTTTTTACGACAGGGGAAGGTGTCCACGGTTTTACACTTGATCCAAGTGTCGGTGAATTCTATCTCTCCCATCCTGAAATAAGAATACCTCAGAGAAGCAAGTATTTCAGTGTAAATGAAGGAAACTACAGCTACTGGAATGATAATATGCGCCGTTATATAAACTATCTGAAAGAACAGGATAAAGAGAACGGCAGACCATACAGTTCCAGGTATATAGGTTCTCTCGTGGCTGATTTTCACCGCAATCTTATTACCGGAGGTATTTTTCTATATCCAAAGGATAATAAAGATCCTGCCAAGCCCAGCGGTAAGCTGCGGCTGCTGTATGAGGCCGCCCCCCTTGCCTATATAGTTGAACAGGCAGGAGGAAGGGCGATAACGGGCGATGGCAGGGAGATAATGGAAATTGAACCCGAAGAACTGCATCAAAGGGTGCCGCTGATTATTGGATCTCGATATGATATAGATGAGGCAGAGGCCTTTCTGGATGGCAGAAAATAAGAAAAAATATAAAAAGGATAATTTTGCCGATTTATAAAAAACAACAAAAAAGGGAGAGTGCCATGTTTATAAGAACATATATGATTTGTTGTGTTGTACTGTCAGCGTTACTTGTAGGATGCGCGACGACTCCAACTGTTGATAGTGGCGGAATTGCAATTGAAACTGAAGATATGCGTGCTGTGATTGTTTTCAGTGACAGTGACCGTGGCAAGATCAGGAACTATTATAGAGATGCCAAGAAAGGCAAAACAATACCGCCTGGCCTGGCTAAAAAACAGGAATTGCCCCCGGGCCTGCAAAAGCATATTGAAAGAAATGGGAAATTGCCGCCAGGCCTTGAAGGCCGGAGACTTCCGCGCGACCTGGAAGGAACGTTGCCCCATTTACCTGCCGGGTTTGTCAGACTTCAGGTTGAAGGTGATATCGTTTTGCTGAATGAAAAAACAAGGGTTGTCCTTGATGTGATATGGGATGTGTTGCAGTAGCATTAACTCTTTCAGCCCCTGTTTTTTTGTTATTCCTCTTAGGAAAAAGCAGTTTGCAGCTCCACTTTATACAAGTCCGCAATGCACTCTTTTCCCTGACTTTGTAGTTGCATCTTTTCTTGACTTTATTTTTTTGTGGTGGTATTAAAATTTTAATTCTTTTTTGATCAGGGAGATACCGAAAGGTTGAGTCATGGCAATACCCTGGTTGACAAATTGCCAAGACACGCAAGTGTTCAAGACGCATGACTCGCCGCTACAAAAAAAGGAGGAGTTTATGGGTTTCATGGACAAGCTGTTCAGCTCACCAAAAGAGTACCCCCCCCTGAGTAATGATGATCCTGCTGCGCAAAAAATTGGTGCCATGCAACAGATTATAGAAAAGTTTGTTGCAGAAATTAAGGACCCGCTCGAAGTGGTTCCAGGAAATGAAACAACCTTTTTTTTCATAGGAAAACCTCCCAAAAAATTTGGTGTTGCCTGGGTAGGGAAAGACGGCAAGGTTATAAACTTTAAAAGTCTGGTGGAAGAAAAAGGCCTTTCGATGATCAGTCTTGAACACTTGAGCGACCATCTGAAAGAGCTTTATATCAAACATCAGGACGAACCCCGCTATTCAATGACAATTAGTGATAAGCAGGTAGTGGTAACACCTTCGGAAACTCTGAAAAGTGATATACGAAAAGTGATTGATGATACTCTCGGTTGATTTTTTGTTGCCAATTATCTCTCAACCCCCTCCAGGATCACCTGGAGGGGGTTTTTTATGCAATGTTCTTTACACTTTTCTCCCGGTAGGCTAATTTAGCAGCGTAAGTTTATTTTTTGCAAACAAAACTAAGGGGTCTTACAAATGACAGATTCTAAAAATCAAGAGCAGCGCACAACAGAACGGAAACTGGTTGAAACAGAAGTTACATTTCATACAGAGGATGACATATACATGGCCAAGTCTGTGGATATATCAGGTGCCGGGATTCGGATTGTAACCGAAGAACCTGTTGATATCCGTATCCAGATTAGAGAGGAGGACGAGTTGGTTCAATATGATGCACAGCTGGTATGGGTTAGAGTAAAAGATGACGGCACCATGGAATATGGTTTGAAATATTAACCTCAAGTTTGCCTTGGTTTTGCAGCATGGCTATTGAGAGTTTCAGCATCCAGTCTGTTTTGATCTTTGCGCCCTGATGGTTTTTACTTTGCCTGTTGCTGCACGTACCCGTCAACTTTAATAAGCAACCATTCAAGGAATGATTGAGGTAGTAGTTATTGCTAACTTAAGGCAGGAAGTTAATTTGAACAAAAAAGAGATGAAGAAGCTCTTGGTCGGTCTGAGCATTGCCGGTTTGATTGCAGGTGCCGGTCTGTCAATGACTGGATGTGCCACCCCGTGAGGTGGCGATAAGCAAACTGGTGCAGGTAGCATCGAAATGGAGCAGGACACCACTACTGAAGAAGCGCCAGCTGAAAAACTGCAGGCCCCAGCGGCGAGGCCAAACTGCTAGTGCGGTTGGTACTAAAAAAATATTTACCGGACTCTGTGTGAGTAGAATACTACATCTGTCGACCGGTTTTTCTATTTTGGGATCAGATGCAAAACAGAAAACAGGTTAATTGCCAGTTATTCAGTAAGGCATACCCGAATTCCTCCAAATTGATTCCTGAAGGTAAATGGCAGGAATTAATTGATCCTGTTACATCAATAGAGTTTTTTCCTGACGCTTTGATTGCAAAGACAACAGAGTTGCAACTAAAAGAATATCTCGGTGAATTTGCACGCCTGGAATTATTTGCCTACAATCTGAAAAAAGATAATGTCAAGCTGGAGCAATATACAGAAAAGCTTTCGATTAATCCATCGGTACAATTTTTCGAAAATACATGGAAAAATCTATCTCATCAGATGGACGGGAACGCATTAAGCCCTGAGCCGGAAAAGGGCGCAGAATCTGTTATCATGTGGTCCCATCCCATCAGTGGAATTGTAAGAGCCAAACCTGCAACTGATGAAGATCTACTGGTTCTGAAGATGGCACTTGAGGAGTTGTCGAGCCGTGAAGTAGCCCAACAGGGCGATATACATATTGCTGCGGTTGAGGCTGCTGTTATTCGTGCTTTAAACGATGGTATTGTTACCGGGCCGGAACCCCGTATCAAAAGAAATTTTAACCCTGACAGGGATGCCGGGCTTGACCGTTCATTCTTTGCAGCCAGGATCTTCAGTCTGCAGTGGCATATTACCCAGACCTGTGATCTGCACTGCCGCCATTGCTATGACCGCAGCCAGTATCAACCGTTATCTCTGCAGCAGGAACTATCCATTCTTGATGATTTTACAGAATTCTGCACTTCCCATAATGTCCATGGCCAGGTGACGTTCACCGGTGGCAACCCTTTGCTTCATCCTGATTTTGAAAAGTTATACAGGGGGGCGGCAGAGCGAGGATTTACCATAGCCATCCTGGGCAATCCCGCCTCCTGCGAAGAGATTGAGCGCCTTAATGCTATCCAGCCACTCGCCTTTTATCAGGTAAGCCTGGAAGGGCTGGAAGAACATAATGATTTCATGCGTGGCGATGGGCATTTCAAAAGGGTGTTGACATTTCTTGGTTTGCTGCGGGAACTGAATGTTTATTCCATGGTCATGCTCACCCTGACAAAAGCCAACATGGACCAGGTTCTGCCACTTGCTGAAATTCTTCGTAACCGTTTAGATCTTTTCACTTTCAACAGGCTTTCATTGATCGGTGAAGGCGCAAATCTCGTAACTGCTGACCTTGAAAAATTCCCGGCCTTTCTCAAGGCATACTCTGAGTCGGTTGATTCTAATCCCTGTCTTGGATTAAAAGATAACCTTCTTAATATCATCTACCATGAGCAGAAGAGCCCTCTTTTCGGTGGATGCACAGGGTATGGTTGCGGTGCGGCTTTTAACTTTATGGCTGTATTGGCCGACGGTACTGTGCATGCCTGCCGCAAGTTCCCATCGCCCCTTGGCAGCCTTATGGACCAGTCTCTCTCTGAGATCTATAATTCAGCTGCTGCCAACCGCTATAGGGATGGTGCAGCAGAATGCCGAAACTGCAGGCTGAATTCTGTCTGTCGTGGCTGCCTTGCGGTCTCTTACAGCCATGGACTGGATATTTTTACCGAGAAAGATCCCTACTGTTTTTTCAAAAACTGAGATTCAAATTCAATTTTCAGTTAACAATGAAGAGCCAACTTCGTATAAAAAAATTTGTGCAGAATGTTTTAGGCTGCACATGCCCTGACAAAGTCTTTGAGCAGATTGAAGACAGGATGGTCGCACCGACCTCTTCGCCCCATACAAGAAGTATTACGATTGGCGGGAGGCTTCTTATATATGTTTGGGAAGTAGATGGACTAAAGGGGCTGAAAGAAGGAATTTTTGCAATGCTTGAAACCGGTAAAGATGAAAGAGATGCACGTGGCCTGAATCGTTTCAGGGCTGTGCTCGCAGTTGAAACTCCTCAAACTGTAGAACCCCAGGCTAATCTTTGTCTTTCCCAGTTTGAAGGCAAAGATGACCGCATGCATATCCATGTGGTCCCTCTGAAGGATCTGAAGAAGTTCTTGCCGGAATGCAGGTAAATTCCCATACGTTCACTTGACAATAATTCTTTTCGTGCAGAAGTTTTAATAAAGAGATTCAAAGGCTGCCTGAAAGCCTTGAGGGGAAGCTTATTCTAATGGTATAGGAAAAAATTGGCAGGGGGTGTTGATCATGCAGAGAACAGAATATGACCCCGTTGACACCGATTGTGTTGTCAGTGCCGCAAACTATCTGGAAGTAAGTGAGTTTGCTCTATTCATGGATGCGTATACAGCCTGGTATGGAAAGAAAGCTTCTGAAAAACAGGTTGAAAAGGTTTTTGTTGAGTATCTGGTAGAAAATAAGGTGCCTTTCTGGGTTCGTAACTACGCCAGAAGTCGTGTTGCAGAAGGTGCATCAACAGATCAGACCAAAGAGTATTCTCGAACAGCGAACAATTTATTGTACCTTGCCACCATCATCGCTGAGTATGTGCTGCTGGCCAGTTATCTTGTCATACGATAAAGAAAGAATTTTGAGTTCTAGGAGCCTGTCGGAGAATTATAATCGTAACGAAAAAATGAGGAATCGAGAACAAAATTTCGGGAATTTGAGGCGAATAGCAGCGCTATTTAACGAAAACTTCCCGGAAATTTGGACCGATTCTTTCGCTTTCGAAGTCTACGCTTATCTGCAGTAGATTCGGAATTCTCCGACAGGCTCCTAGACATTGCCCAGCACCCATACGCGCCATTTATCCATGGAATTGCGATTCAGAAACGCAGGAGGTTGGTCAGGCAGTGCGGCAAGGAGTTGTTCTTCTTCATTTGGCATGAAACCGGAGAGGATATATAATTTCGCCTTCCAGAATGAAGGTGAATTGAAAAGGTCAGCCAGCAGGCTGTGATGCAGATTTGCCATGAGGACATCCACGCCTGTATCCGGAAGTTCTTTTCTGAGATCAAGCTGCTTGACCTGGATTATTTTTTGAACGTCATTGTATAGAGCATTCTGCCTCGTTACTTCACACGCCAGGGAGTTATAGTCAACAGCTACCACAGAAGATGCCCCCAGCCGGGCTAAACCAATTGACAATAGTCCGGTTCCGCAACCAAGGTCAATTCCGGTAAATTCCGAACCCAATTCACTGCAATAGCTGATAAGTGTTTCCAGGCAAAGACGGGTGGAAGGGTGAAAACCGTTGCCGAATACCACGCTGGGGTCAATCCTGATATCTGCAGGATCTTCATTCCAGACCGGGGCAACAGTTAAGGGACCGATTGTAAAAGGGATAACTTCATGTCCCATTTCCCAGTCATTATAATCAATATCCGCCTGGTAAAAGAGTTGGCATCCATACTGTTGGCAGAGTTTTTCTACCAGATCGGTTTTGGGCTTATGGAAAACCAAAATAGTTTTGTCATCCTCAACCCAGGAACCGATAAGGTCCGGATCATCAAGGGCAGGAATACCCATGCCATCAATATGATAGGTATATATTCTGGAATATCGGGAATAAGGAGGTTTGAGCATAATATCGCTTCAATTTTATAATAATATGTTTTACATGTTTGAAACCTGTAGCATCTGATGCAGACAAAAGTTAATTGTATAACATAAAGACATCAGGTAAAGAAAATTCTGGAATGGGTATATGGAAAATTACAAGCTGGTTCTGCCGGGGCACCTCAACCATTATGGCTATCTCTTTGGAGGCAACCTCCTGCAATGGGTTGACGAGGTCGGCTGGATTGCAGCCAGTCTGGACTACCCGGGCTGTAATTTTGTCACCATCGGTATGGACAAGGTCGAGTTTAAGAAAAGCGTCCTCCAGGGAGCGCTGCTCAGGTTTGAAGCCAGGCGGTCCAGAGAAGGAAATACGTCGGTACAATATACGATTGATGTTTATCTGCACGATATTAAAAGCGGTGATGATGAAGCGATTTTTTCGACCAATACCACCTTTGTCTGCATCGACAGCCAGGGAAAAAAATGCGGGTTGCAAAGGAGCGCTCCATGAGATGTTGCCTGGTGTGGATGGCCTTTTGGGGAAAACAACCAGAGGGATTCTTACTTGGTTAAAGAAGGTAGAATAAAAAAAATCCGCAGTAAGAAAATTCACATCCACTTTCTGCTTTTTTCTCTGGACATATCAAAAAACCATGTAAATTGGAGATATGTACGCCAGAATATTAAAAACGCCTCCGGGTAAAAGTTTTTTTCTTTTCGGACCTCGCGCCACAGGCAAAACCACCTGGATACAAACCACCTTTCCCCAGGGCATCAGAATTGACCTGCTGGAGTCAGAGTTATACAATTCGTTGCTTGCCTCCCCTACCAGGTTGGTTTGATAAGGCCACCCTGATTTTTGGTGCGGGCTGAAAAAGCGATTTCCTGTCACCTATCACCCACCCTATGCAGAAAAAAGGTTTGACTTACTCATATTATCGCGATAATATGAGCGTATGAAGTCATATGATTACATCCCTCGCTTGCTCGAAGAATATGCCTTCGACGAAGACCTGATCGGTCGGCATATGGTCTTTCTGGCTGGCCCAAGGCAAGCCGGGAAAACCAGGTTGGCCCGGCATTGGCTGAAAAAACGTGAAAGCAGCCCCCTGTATTTTAATTGGGATGACAGCGTCATTCGCAGGGCCTATTTCCATGACAGCCGCTTTTTCGAATCACCGGCAAGGTCATTGGCAATAAGGGACCCATGGGTTGTCTTTGACGAAATACATAAGCGTAAGAACTGGCGGGACATCCTGAAAGGGGCCTATGATCTTTTTAATGATGATTTCAGGTTTTTGATTACCGGCAGCGCCCGCCTTGATCTTTTCCGCAAGTCAGGGGACTCCCTGGTCGGGAGATATAATTTATTCCACCTGCTGCCCTTTAATATCAAAGAGCTTACCCGGCAGCCATTGGCCTCCGGTTTTATCCCGGCTGAGTATTTTCCCGAGATGGCCGGGGTGTTCGAAGAAATTGTCTCCGCCGAACTTTTACCGGAAGTTCTTGAGGCCTATGAGAATTTGCAGCATTTTGGGCCATTTCCAGAACCGGTGCTGAAACAGACCGATCGATTTTGCCGGAAATGGCATAGCGACTATGCTTCGCTTCTGGTTAGAGAGGACCTCCGGGACATCAGCCGGGTTACCGAAATCGACAAAATAGAAAATATTCTTCTCCTCCTGCCGGAGAGAATAATGGCGCCTCTTTCCATGCCGGACCTGGCAAGAAACCTTGAGGCAGCGCACACCTCGGTTAAAAACTGGCTGGAACAGCTCAAAAGATTGTTCCTGATCTTTCCGGTTACTCCCTGGTCAAAAAAGATCAGCCGAGGGCTGAAAAAGGAAAAGAAGTGGTATTTTCTTGACTGGTATTATGCGCCGGCAGGGGCAGCCAGGTTGGAAAACATGGTGGCCACAAACCTTTATCGATATTGTCTGGCATTAACTGACATGGGATACGGCAGCTTTAATCTGCATTATGTCCGGACCATTGATAAACGGGAAATTGATTTTTTGATTGTTCGAAACAATGAGCCGCTCATGGCCATTGAGGTCAAATCCAGTGATATATCATTGTCCGGTACTTTGAAAAACAGAGGCAGCTGGTTCCCGGATGCACCCACTCTCGGCATCCAGGTTGTCGACCAGCGGAATGTACTGAAAAAATACCATGATCATACCTGGTTAATGAGCGTTGAGAGATTCCTATCTATATTAATTTGAGAGCCGTTCAATTTGGTTCAGTAGTTTTATCATAATGTTTTCCTGGCATTTTGTTGGTGTTGATTTTTCTATTCTTGCCGGTTCTACTCTCAGCAGAACTCCGCTTTACTTTTGAACACGGCTGGCTGGAGCAGGAAAGCTGGTTTATGGGGGATAAATGTGCGAGTCATTATTGACTACCGGGAAGAATCGTCAGGTCTGGCAGCATTGCTGTCAGAGCATTATGTTGTTGAAGTTGCAACACTGCCCTATGGTGACTACTTGATCAATGACCGGTTGACGGTGAAACGCAAAACCGCCCGGGACTTTCTGGTTTCCATAGTTGATTTGAGGTTATTTAATCAGGTTGCCAACCTGAAGAAAAATTGTTCTTACCCGTTTCTTCTCATCGAAGGAGATCCTTATGCAACAGATCTTGATTTTGATTCAAGGGCTATAAGAGGTGCTCTCCTTTCCATTCAAACCGCCTGGCAGGTTCCGGTTTTTTCTCGTTCAAAAGAGGACAGCGTTGAGGTTATGGTTACAGTCGGACGCCAGGACGAGGTTGTCACGGATGTAGTGCCCCTGCGGGGTGGCTATCGGCCGAAAAAACTGAAAACAAGACAGCTCTATCTGCTGCAGGGCTTACCCGATGTCGGACCCACATTAGCCAAAAGGCTGCTGGACTATTTTCATTCAGTTGGCCGGGTGATGAATGCTGCTGTTGATGAGTTGACGGAAGTGGAGGGAGTCGGCAAGACCAGGGCCGGGAAGATTAGAGAAATCCTTGATTACTGACGAATATACACGAAACAGACATAAAGAAAACACTTCATAACATCTTTGGCTTTGAGCGGTTTCTGCCGGGCCAGGAGGAGATTGTCCGCCGGATTGTGAATGGCAGGTCCTGCCTGGCGGTTTTTCCCACCGGCCAGGGTAAAAGTCTCTGTTATCAATTAAGCAGTCTGCACCTGCCGGGCCTGACCCTGGTGGTCTCACCCCTGGTGGCTTTGATGAAAGATCAGGTGGACTTCCTGGTGAGTAAGTCAATAAAGGCTGCCAGACTTGATTCGACGCTGAGCCGGGAGGAGTTTACTCAAATCCAGAACTCCCTGGGTCGAAATGAGCTTAAGCTGCTTTATGTGGCGCCGGAACGTTTTGCCAATGAACGTTTTCTGCACAGTTTAAGGCGACTCAACATCTCCATGATGGTTGTGGATGAGGTCCATTGCATCTCGGAGTGGGGCCATAATTTTCGCCCCGATTATCTGAAGCTTGCCGCTATCATCAAGGATCTGCACATCCCCCAGACCTTGGGGCTGACCGCCACCGCCACTCCGGAAGTAGCCAAAGATATCCAGGCGGCTTTTGATATCACCCAGGAAGATTTCATCCTCACTGGTTTTTACCGGGCCAATCTTGTCCTGCGTTTTTCACCATCCGCCGATCCCATGTCCACCCTGTTAGACCGCCTTGGAGCCCGCCCGAAAGCCCCGACCATTGTCTATGTCACCCTGCAGGCCACCGCCGAGAGTGTGGCCGCTGCCCTCTGTGATGCCGGTTATGCGGCCCGGGCCTATCACGCCGGGCTGAAAGATGAACAACGGCATAAAGTTCAGGACTGGTTTATGGCCGCCACTGAGGCAATTGTTGTGGCCACCATTGCCTTTCGGCATGGGGATTGACAAGGCCGATATACGGTATGTCTATCACTATAACCTGGCCAAGAGTCTGGAAAATTACGCCCAGGAAATAGGCCGGGCCGGGACGGGACGGCAAGACAGCTGTATGCGAAACCCTGGGAGGCAGCCAGGACCTCATTGTTCTGGAAAATTTTGTGTATGGCGATACCCCGGAACCCGTAGCGATCAGACGGGTACTCAGTGACATTTCCCAAGGAAGAGGAATATTTCAGTCTCTCCCTTTACCAAATGTCCCATACCTATGACATCCGCAACCTGGTTATCAGCACCCTGCTCACCTATCTTGAGCTGGAAAACATCATCGCCTCAACCGGTCCTTTCTACACGAGCTATAAGTTTATCCCCCAGCGGCCATCTGCGGAAATCTTTGCATCCTTTGACCGGGAGAGGGTAGATTTTCTGGAAAAAGTTTTTTCATGCGCCGCTAAAGGTAAAAAATGGTTCAGCCTGAATTTCGACGAGGTGATTGTCAAAACAGGTGCTGACCGGAAGCGGATCGTTGCTGCCCTAAATTATCTGGAGGAGCAGGGTGACCTTGTTCTGCAGGTTGCCGGGGCCAGGCACGGTTACCGGATTATCCGCCGCTTGTCGACAACGGAACTGGATGAGTTGTCAGACAGGCTGGTTGAACGCTTTGCCTCCAGAGAGAAAAATGATATTAACCGAATCAGCCAGGTTGTCTCGTTGATTAACCATACTGGCTGCCAGACAAGTTTTCTGCTGGACTATTTTGGTGAACGTCGAGACCAAAGCTGCGGTCATTGTGACTTCTGCCTTACCACGACGGGCGAAGAAGATCGTCCCGCAAGGGTTGTAATCAACACAGTGCGACCGGCTGTTCATTGGGAAATCTGGAAAGAGCAGATACAGGATGTTCTGGCGGAAAACCATGCCGCTTTGCAGAGTCTGCGGCAACAGGTCCGTTTCTTCTGTGGAATCCGCTCGCCGCAGAGTACCAGGGACGGACTGCAGCGTCATGCCTCCTTTGGCCTGCTGGCTGACCTGCCGTTTTCCGAGGTATTCAACATGATACATTCGTATAAAGTCTCGTAGTCATCAACGGGGCCTAATAATATCAGTTACGTGCGAAATACCTGTCCGCATCGTGCTTTCGAAGTCGGAGCTTGTACCCTGTTTTTAAGGGTGTTTATACCCTGCAAGGGTGCTTATCTCGAAGTCTCACTTCGTTCCCTATCTACGATGCAGACAAACATTATTTCCAGTAATTTTTTTTCGCATGAAATACGACTGGGTCTTGGACCTCGACATCAGGGGATTTTTCGATAACATCGATCCTGATCTTTTGCTGCTGCTATTAATCTGTTATCAGCAGTCCATATGGGTACGTTAGCTAGTTGTGCTGATGCTAAAAGGTGAACATCGACAAAGCCGATGCCTCGTCCCATAAGCTTATGTTTATCAATAAAATAAAGAAACTCCCGGTGATCAACCATAGGGGAGGATGGCAGAGACTGTAATAGAACAAGAATTTCGTCGCGATTTTTGAGGTTGCCGCAGGCAAGTTCCCCAATGACAAACTCGTGGCACATGACTTCAGCATCAAGAAGAAGTTTTTCAAGGTGTTTGATGCCGGTGCGAAGATGATCCACCCAAATCGAAGTATCAACAATAACCATGATTATTTTTTTGCTGATCTGCGTCTAGGAATGGCTTTCAATCCTTTCTCCGTCCCTCCAAGCCTGGCAAGTCGTCTGCTGCTTTCGCGGGCAATTAAGGCTTCAAGGCCAAGGCGGACCAAAGCGGTTTTTTCCGAGACTCCGGTAAGTCGGGAAGCTTTTTCTAACATTTTGTCATCTATGTTTAATGTTGTTCTCATATGCATGATGATGCATCATCTATGCATACATGTCAACAGTAAATTTGATTATTGTTATGCCTGTATTTCTTCTATTGGCAGGATTTGTTTGTCGTGCCGAACAGTAAGCATTGATATTCTGTTTTTACCAACTCTGTATATGATGCGGTAATTACCATATATTAATTCGCGAATGTCTTCTCTATGAGTTTCAGGAATTATCCGGCCACTTTTGGGAGATGATTTCCGTAATTGAACCTTTTCAAATAGGGTTTCTACCCATTTTGAGAGTAAAATGGAAAAAGCGCTTACATCATCACCTATCACCATCACCTAATCTGGGGCCGGATGGCTGTAATCGTGGACGTTCATGTCCAAGATCCGGTTCGCCGCAATGCAAAAGGATCCACTCCCTGGCCTTGTCCCGAAGTTGAAGTGCCGCAGGCCAGGTATCCTGCTCCTCTGAATAGGGACTTTCAATGGTTATCGGCTTGCCGAAGGTCACAGATATTGCTCCAGAACGGGGAAACCACGAATCGGCCCGCAGTATTGAGCGAGTGGACCTGATCGCAACCGGTACAATTGGAAGACCGGTCCGGGCTGCTGTTTCAAAGGCCCCCATCCTGAATGGCAGGAGGCCCGGCATTCGCATAAATGTCCCTTCAGGAAAGAAGAAGAGGGAACGGTTGGTCCTTCCCGTATCAGCAAGTGTTTTCGCATCTTTAATACCCTTCTGCCGGTCAAAACGTTCAACGAACAGGGTGCCGATTCTTCTGAGTAATATATGGACAACAGGTTTGGCCTTGAGTTCTGCTTTTGCAATGAAGCTGAAGGAGCGGTCGAGTACTGCAGTTATCACGTAACCGTCCAGATAACTGGCATGATTGGATACAAAAATGCAGGTCTCTGTTTTCTCCGGTAGATTGTCAAGTCCATTGACCATTATCTTTGTCCCGGTGAGGGCGGCAAGAAATTTCACAGCAAGACGCATTACTGTCCACCTGGGTTTTTCTACAGGAAGAATGAAAACCAAAACTCCGACAACAGGGGCCAGGAGGCAATACAGGAGCCAGCACCAGGATGCATAGAGTGCTGCCTGCAACTGCTGAAAGCTGCTGCGTAGCCTGGGTTGTAAACCCTTCAAGGTAAAACGGGCAAGCTGCAGCCATACGGCTTGTTGCGGTTTGCCAATACCTTTACGCTCATAGATGTCTCTGCTGGCATTGCGCCTGATTTTTCCGCTGGATGTTTTTAGGACCGTATTGGGAGGTGCCAGCACCACCTCATCAGGAGGGGTGCCTGCCAGGTCGGTGACAATGGTGTTGATACTCTTCCTGATACGTTCCAGGGCCTCTTCGTCTTTTTTTCTGGTTTCCGCCAGGATAATCAATCGTTCCGTGCCGCTGTCTGAAGATTTGGAACCAAATGCAGCAACGTTACCTTCGCGTATTCCATCAATTTGGCCGATTGCCTCTTCCAGTTCCACCGGGTAAATATTACGTCCAGCCCTGATGATGATATCTTTTGAGCGCCCGGTGATATAGACATTGCCTTCAGCCAGATATGCCTTGTCGCCGGAATCGAGCCACTGGCCGTGGAACAACTCTTTGGTTTTTTCTGAGTTTTTGAAATAGCCTGTTGTGATGGAAGGTCCTGTAAATTGCAGGCTTCCTTCAGTACGTTCCGGCAGTTCCCGGTCAGCTACATCGACGATTCTTATCTGGTGGCCGGGAAGCGGTTGGCCGCAACTGACAAATTCCAACCCACCTGTTTCCGCCTTACCAATCTGAATTGCCTGTCCAGTGTCCATGAAGGTGTCACGATCTATCCTGTCAATTCTGATGCCGCTTTCAGGTTTTGGGAAAGCCAGGCCTACAGATGACTCCGCCAGGCCATAGACCGGCATCATGGTCTCCGGCCGGAAACCGTACTTTGCAAACCGGTCAATAAACCGCCTTATGGTTCCAGGGTTGACCGCTTCGGCGCCGTTGCAGGCCATTCTCCATGAGCTTAAATCAAGTCCTTGAATATCCTTGTCAGCAATGCGCCGCAGACAGAGTTCATAGGCGAAATTAGGGGCAGCGGAAAGTGTGCCTCCGTACTTATGTATGGCCCACAACCAACGCTGCGGTTTAGCGATAAAGGCAAGCGGCGGCATGATAATAAGTTGACAGGCAAAATGGAGGCTGCCAAGCCATGCTCCGATAAGTCCCATATCATGATAAAGGGGGAGCCAGCTTACAAAAATGTCTTCAGGCGACACACTGATAACTTTTGCCATGGCCCGGATATTGGCCAACAGGTTTGCATGGGTGAGCACTACGCCCTTGGGCATGCCTGTGGAGCCGGATGTATATTGCAGAAAGGCGATGTCCTCAGCAGAAAGAGCGGGTTTTTTGAATCTGGATAATGTTTTGTTGCCTGTCTGCTGTAACTCCGGCACGGTTAAGACATGGCGCAGGTCGACAACCTGGGTATGCATCAATCGTGTAAACTGTTTCGCCTCATCCACAGTAACCATAATTCTGGCAAGACAGTTTTTTGCGATGGCGGTATGGCGCAGCAGGTGCTCTTCAATCTGCTTGAGTCTGCCTGGAGGATAAACTGGAACCGGTATACCGCCTGCCAGCAGAACTCCGAAAAAGGTGAAAAAATATTCAGGCCCTGTTGGGAGCATAATGAGAACAGACTCACCAGGTTCCAGGCCGAAATGCTGCAACCCTGCTGCCACAAGCTCTGCACCATTCCATAGATCAAGATAGGTGATGACTTCATCTGTGTCCTGGCCGCTGTGCAGGCGGATATGGGGCCGCTCCGGATGGTTTTTGACGTGCCATTGGAGGACGTCAACCAGGGTTTCAGCCATAAACGGTGCATCTTCAACTTCATCAAGTTTTATGGTGGCTATTTCCCGGTCAATTCCTTCATGTTTTCTGACACCGGAACTCATGACAGCACGCAGAAGGTCACGGACAGTATCAACAGTTACCAGAATTTGTTCTGAAAGCGAGATGTTAAAAGATTTTTCAATACGGACCAGAAGTTCCATCTGGGCGAGACTGTCAAAGCCAAGATCACGGTCAAGCGAGTTGTCCAGAACCGGTTTGATTGAATCTTTGTGTTCAGGATGAATTTCAGCGGCCAGACCTCTAACGATCGCAAGCAGTCGGGAGGCAGTTTCTGTTGTCGTCTTAGATCTGAATTCGTTTTGTCGGTCAATCAATGTTTAGATTATATTAAAAAGTTGATGTTTTCGGCCGGGGATTCAGCCTGGTCGCCATTGTCGGCCTTTGATGTTACAGAATCTCCAACTGTTTGCAGTTCAAATTCTGCAATTACAGGGAGATGATCGCTGGCCAGCCTGGTAATTCCCATCCAGCAACGCCGTCGTTTGATCAGTTTCAGGGGTCCATGGTAGAATATTTTGTCAAGTCCGCCGGTGGGCGAGAAAGAGGGATAGGTCAGATAAGGATTGTTGTAACCACTGCTGTGGTTGGTGGCACATTCAAAGTTTAAAATATCGGTAAAGATTGGAGCCAAAAGGGTACGCCAGTCATTGAAATCACCTCCAACCAGGCAGGGAGTACCGGGGGTTAGAGAGGAAAATTCTTCCGAGTTGATGAGAAGCCCTATCTGTCTTACTCTTTCCTGGGAAGAGAGCCCAAGGTGCAGGTTGAACACTTCAATATTCTGGGAAGAACCAGAGGAGTTGCTGACCTTGATTGAGGAGTACTGACAGCCCCTGGCTTTACGCTTCCCAACCTTGAGATCTATGTTTCGGGACTGAGTGATAGGGAACTTACTTAACGTGGTATTGCCATACATGCCTTTATTCAGCTTGACATTAAGCCCGGTAACATAATGAGGGTACCCGGCGGCCTCAGCCATTTCTTTGGCCAGGTCAAGTTTCCTCGAGCGGGGCACACCAACGTCCACCTCCTGCAGGAGTACTATGTCTGCCTGGTGATGGTTGATAATCCTGGCAATTCTCTCAGGTCTGAAGAGCCGGTCGACACCGATGGCCCTATGCATATTGTAGGAAAGAACCCTGATCAGCATGATTTTATTTTTTTAATATACTACAACGTTTTTGGTTTTCAGACATGTTACGACAAAGATCAGTTTGTCTGCCATGTAAAACTCCTCAACAAAGGGGTTACTGTAAATTTGTTTTCTAAGTGTATCATAAGTGCCCTTAATGTGCTGTCAAGAAAGAATATTTCGGAATTGCGGCAGGTATTATTTTTCAAATATATACTTTAATTCTCCATACCCCTCTTTTTCGAGATTTTCTGCTGAAACAAACCTGAGGGCTGCTGAGTTCATGCAGTAACGCAGACCAGTCAGAGGAGGTCCGTCCTTAAAGACATGGCCAAGATGAGAATCAGCTTCCCTGCTCCGCACCTCTGTTCTAACACCAAAAAGTCTTCTGTCTTCTTTTTCGACAATATTCTGCGGGACAAGGGGCTGAGTAAAACTTGGCCAACCGGTGCCGGACTTGTATTTGTCAGTCGAGCTGAAGAGTGGTTCTCCGGAAACGATGTCTACATAAATGCCAGGGCTGGTATTATTCCAGTATTCATTTTGAAAAGCTGGCTCGGTTCCTTCGTTTTGGGTCACTTCGTATTGCAGAGGAGTGAGTTTCTCCTTCAGTTCGCTCTTGGTAAGTTTTTCTCTTTCTTCCCATGTGCTATCCAGAAATTTATCTCTGCCGGAACCGAATCTGTAAAGCCGGTAACGCAGCGGATTTTTTTTGTAATAGTCCTGGTGATAATCCTCTGCCGGATAAAAAATCATGGCAGGAATGATGGGGGTAACGATGGGTTTGGCAAAGATTTTTTCGTTCGCCAGGTTCTTTTTCGAGATCTCCGCCAATCTTTTCTGTTCAGCATCATGATAGATAATGGCCGTTGAATATTCTTTGCCCCTGTCAGCAAATTGCCCGCCCCCATCAGTCGGATCAATCTGGTGCCAGAAAATGTCCAACAACTGTTCGTAGGTAACCTTGCCGGGATCATAAACAATCTCTACTGCTTCAATATGCCCCCCGGCTCCGTAATTGCCATAGGTCGGATTCTCAGATTTGCCCCCTGTGTACCCTGATGTTACTGATAAAACACCTTCAATCTTCTCAAAGGGTTTTTCCATGCACCAGAAGCAGCCGCCTGCAAAGGTGGCTTTTTGCAGGTCCACTACTGCAGCATGGGTGCTGGCAGGAACTGCTTGAGAAATAAGAGCAAAAACAAGAAAAAAACCTGATAGTGATATAAACAAGTTATTCATGGTCTGTTCCTCCATAATGTCTAGCTATCTGATAGTAATAATTATAATCATTTAAGGACTGGGGGCATAGGGGTTGAATGAAAAAAAGAAGAAAAGCCGAACTGCCTTCATTGTATGAAAATAATTGCTGCAAATATCTGTAAAATAAGATATTTCAGTGAATGAAATGTGTTAGTAGAATATGATACACACGATGTTAAGTCATAGTAATATTTGACAGGTTGTAGTTTCCATTTCAACGAGAATTGGGTGGTATGCTATGGTGAGAAAGAAAAAATCTAAACTGTACTTATTCCTGCTGTTGATAACTTTTGCGCTTGTCTCGGCCTGCAGTGCTACGCCAGAAACAGGGGAAGCCCCTTCTGAAGCAGTCTGCAGCGCAATTATTGATGCAAAGTGTGTAAGGTGTCACTACAAGACACGAATTTGTGATGCCCTTGGCACTAAGAGTATTGGTAAGTGGAATAAAACCTTAAAATTCATGATAAAACAGGGTGCTCAATTAACAGAAGACGAGAAAAATAAGGTAATCGCTTGTTTAAGTTCTCTGCCGACAGGATCGAATGTTGTTTGCCAGTAGCATCGTGTAAGGTGATTTATGGCAGGCAAACAGAACAGGCCTGTCTGGTAAATTCTCCCAGTAAAATTTCAAGTTAAGCTGCCAGGCTAAAGCGTGGCATATGCATGGCAATAATTCAGGATGAAAGTTTTGATGTTTCAGTTTGGCTATTTCACCATTCTTATCGGTTATATCCCCAAATTTTCTCCCCAGTAAAGTATTGCTTCCCAAGATTTTTTAATCTTGCAATATTCTAATATCATTAGAATATTTCTTATTTTTAGAATAACGGCCCATATATTGCAAATCATAGTGTCAAAGGCCTTGGCTTTCTCAATAAAAGTATAAAATTGAGGATAGTAACTTCATCATGGATACCACTAAAAACATAACATTACTGGACAGGATTCGACATCAGTTGAATCCGCTGCATATCTACTGCAGGCTTACATGTCTGGGCATTTCATCAAAGAAGGCAATGGGTATCTGTAAAATCTATGAAACAGGTATTTATAAAACAACTTTAGGCAGATGAAAGTCAGCCGTCGAGCAGAACCGGGCATAAAGCTTTAAGAAAAAAAATTATTTTAAATATAATACTGAAATCATGAAGAATGAGGTGCCGTTATGAAAGATTACAGAAAAAATGAGATTGGAAAAAATCGTCATCAGCAATTAAGAACGAAAGATGTCTGTAATGGTGCAGTAATAGGATTAGCTACATTATGGATGATCTGGGTTTCTACATCCGTGCTTATCCATTTAGCCGGATGATAATCAGTACATACCATTTAATGATAGGCCTGTTAACAGGTTGTCTGTAACAGCTTGGCAGTTAACAGGTTTTCATGATCCCCCATGCCGCAAGTGATTAATTTCACTTGCGGTTTTTTTGTTTTTTCTCCTGCTCTTTTTTTTCTACGACACAATAGATCCCGCCTTCTTCAATCCCCGGCATAAAACAGCTGTTGCAGGAGATACAACGGGCCGGCGATCTGTCTCCCTCCTGCCATCGTTTTGCCAGGTCAGGTTCTCGGATAAAGGGGCGTGCCATAGAAATATAATCAGCAGATTCCTGAATGGTTTTTTCAGCAACTTCATAGCTTCTGAATCCACCTACCACCATGATCGGACATTTGACGGCAGCCCGGATCCGTTTGGCAAGTGGAAGGTTGTACGCCTCTTTTTCAGGAGAGTTAATTTTTGTTCTTGCAGGGTTCTGATCACCGGAAGCAGGTGTTCCGCCACTGACTTCAATGCAGTCAATACCTGCTTTATCAAGTGCCTTTGCTGCAAAAACAGCATCTTCAATGGTGAGACCGCCGGCAAGATTATCTGAGCCGTTCAGCTTTATCATAATCGGGTAATCAGGCCCCACAGCAGACCGGACTGCCTCATAAACTTCCAGCAGAAAACGGCATCTGTTTTCTATGGAACCGCCATATTTATCTGTTCTTTGGTTTGTTAAGGGTGAGAGGAATTGGTTGATAAGGTACCCATGGGCTCCATGGAGCTGGACAGCGTCAAAGCCCCAGTCCTTGGCACGGCGGGCCCCGGACCCAAAGGCAGTTATAACCCTGGAAATATCCTCCCTGGTCATTTCAGCAGGTAATTCCGGGTACTGGTCAAGTTCCAACGCAGAAGGTGCAAGGGGCTGTCTGCCTGCATTGCCGGCATCAGTCTGGCCGCCTGCATGTACCAGTTGGATGCATATTTTGCCTTTTTCGTCATGGACATTTCTGGTCATATCTTTCATCACATCTGAAAATTCGTCTGTATGAATTCCCATTTTGCCGGGCAACTGTTTTCCTTCAGGGCTGACAAATGTATAGCCGGTTATGATGAGCCCCACATTGCCTCGTGCAAGTTCGCGATAAAAGGCAATAAGCTTTTGGCCGGGTTTGCCGTCAGCATCGCACATTCCTTCCCAGGTTGCCGAGCGGACAAGGCGGTTTTTCAAGGTCATACCGTTAATCGTTGTCTGGTCAAATAATGTATTCATAGCCCCTCCATAAATGTAATGAAATGAAAGATTCTAACGAAAGAGGAATTTTAATATAATGCCAGTGTACCTGAAATATGGGTGTAGGGTCAAATAACAATGAAATTGTTAGGCATCTGGAAATAAAAGAAGCTGAAGGAGAAATTAAATAACGTGTCTGACAAAGTTGTACCCCTTTATTCTGTAAGAGATCGGCAATTATATCGAACAGGTAAAAAACCCAATATTTCTTAGTAAAGGTTGTGATGATGCCTTGCAAAGAATCAGGATAACATATATATCTTGAGTTGAGCTAAAGGATAAAAACAGGAGGATAGAGAGATATGTCGGATACGATTTTTACAAAGATAATCAATAAGGAAATTCCAGCAGATATTGTCTATGAAGATGATTCAAGCCTTGCATTCAGGGACGTCAATCCACAGGCTCCGGTCCATATTCTTATAATTCCTAAAAAACCGCTGGAGCAATTAAATGACGCGGAGGTTTCCGACCAGGAGCTTTTAGGGCACCTGATTTTTGTAGCCCATAAGGTTGCTGAAAAGGAAGGGGTCGCAGATGGTTACCGTTTGGTGCTTAACAACGGTGTCGGTGCCGGGCAGTTAGTCATGCATGTGCATTTCCATCTTATGGCTGGACGTCCTTTAAAATGGCCTCCAGGGTAATCAGATAATTATTCAAAATACCGCGGTTATGACGGAACAGCCTCTTCAGCTTTAACAGCCATTGCATGTTGAGCAATTGTATCGTTGATGAGGCAGACTGCATCTTCACCAGCCTCAATGAAGCGGATGCCCATGCCCTGGTTTACCACTTTTTCAACCGGCAGGTGTAAATTGGACCAGGTAACCTCAGCCCTTAACTGCAGGGGAGACCGGTCCGGCAAATGGATGGTGACTTGAAATTTTTCACCGATGACCAGCTTCATGGTACTTGTTATAAATCCGCTGCCATGCGTAATACTTGTGATAACGGCCTCAGCAGTATTCCCGGAAGATGTTTTAATGGTTGCAGGCCAGTTTGGTTCCACCCTGTTGGGAAGAGAGATTTCTTCAGGATCGATAAGTTCCCTTTCAAGGTTAACAGGTATAATTTTATCGTCCCTTTTCGGCCTGAAGAAATAGACTGCTAAAAAGATAAGAAAAAAAGCGACAGTAAAAACAATCATTGTCATGAACCAGATCATTTGCATAGGCCGTATATACCACGGTAATTTTTATTATTACCAAAAGATCGAATAAAGACTTAATATAATATACTAACCACGCTGAAGCTCTTTGATAAGTAATTAATTGGAAAGACCATCCAGGGACAATGAATCAAAACAGAGAGAGGTAATTATGGGCTTAACAGAACAACTCAATGATTTGAAACAGCAACTGGGCCGGGAAGTACCACGTGAGATACTGGAAGAGATTGGGCAATTTGTGCAGGGACTGGCCCAGTCTGGTATTGAAAAAACAAGCTGCCAGGCCGGTGACAAAGCACCTCCCTTTATTCTTCCCAATGTTGCAGGGCAGATGGTTTCTTCCAAGGATATATTGTCTAAAGGGCCCATGGTCCTAAGTTTTTATCGAGGCGTCTGGTGACCGTTTTGTAATCTTGAGCTGCGGTCTTTGCAGCAATCATTACCGAAAATTAAATCCCTGCATGCAGAATTGGTGACCATATCACCCCAATTGCCGGATAATTCTTTGTCCACAGCCGAAAAGCTGGCCCTGGAATTTGAAGTCCTTAGCGATGTCGGCAACAAGGTGGCCGGGGATTTTGGGATTGTTTTTAAGCTTACAGATAAAATGCAGGAAATTTATAAAAATTTCGCTATTGATCTGCCAACAGCAAACGGCGACCAGAGTTTTGAACTTCCCATTCCGGCAACCTATGTGGTTGCACAAAACGGCATAGTTTCGTTTGCCTTGATTGATGCTGATTACACCAATCGTCTTGATCCGGAAACTATCATTGCAGAGCTCCAAAAACTTTAGTCCGTATACGGGCAATATATAGTGAGCACCCAACAATGAAGCTGCTGCTTTTTTATGCCCACTCTTTTTCCTATGAAACTGCTGCCAAAAGTTTGTCCACTGTTCCTGATGTAAAGAAGAAGGAGAGCATTAAGAATGCTGTTGTAATTTTTTTTCATGTCGAGGCAGAAGACATGAAAAAAAGAAGCAAGGTCATTCAGAAGTTTGCAAAAAACGTGAAATGGCTGTGCGGCAAGTTTGCAACGAAAAATGTGGTGCTACATTCCTTTAATCATTTATCCAGCAGCAAGGCGGAACCTGATTTTTCCAAAGATCTGTTGGATGAAGTCGTGACCAGACTTGAGCGCACGGGTTATCAGGTTATGGTGACTCCGTTCGGGTATTTCAATGAGTTTGATATTCATGTTGCAGGCGATTCCTTGGCCAAGGTTTTTAAAGAATTTTAACTGTTCTGCTAAAGGTTTATGAATTTAACAGATAAAGACTTTTGGGCAGTTCCCTCAGGAAATGCATCCAGGCCAGACATCCCGGCAGGGAAAATTCTTTCCATGCATCCTGTGATTGAAGGTGATGCATTTTACTGGAACCGCGGCGTCTGGGATAAAAATCTGTTCCGGAAAATAGAAAAAGCCAGGGCGGTTATTCTTCCTCAGACCGTTGAAAAGGAGTTGTACTGTCTGTGCAAAAAATTGTGTCCATTTGTTTTTCCAAACTATGACCTCCGGTTCCAGTGGGAGGGTAAAGTTGGTGATACTCTCGCCTTCTGGGCATTTAACATAAAGCACCCCCATACCCTGATCTTTCCCAGGGTGGAATCCCTTTTGGGCGATCATCCGGACATGGACCATAAGGTTCCTGCACTTCCTCAGTTTCCTTTTGTTTTAAAAGGGGCACGTGGTGGTGAAGGAACACAGGTTTGGTTGATTGAAAGCTCCAGGGAGTTGGAAGAAAGGTTGCGAACTCTGCTGCAGTTTGAATTACAGGGCAGCAGCGGTTTTATCATACAGGAGTATTTGCCGGCCCTGGATAGAGATCTCAGGGTTGTGGTTATCGGAAACCAGGTTGTCAGTTATTGGCGTAAGGCACAGAGGTTTCTTCACAATATTGCCCAGGGCGGTGAGGTTGATGCTGAATCAGATCAGGAACTGCAGGAAATAGGCAGGGAGAAGGTCAAACAGTTCTGCCGGCGTTCAGGTATTAATCTGGCAGCCTTTGATCTCGTGTTTCCTCCTGATGAAGGGGAGCCTGTTTTCCTGGAGATAAACTATACTTTCGGACGTACAGGACTTGGCGGGTCGGAAAATTTTTATAAGCTCCTGCAGCATGCAGTTAAACAGTGGTTGCAAACTACTGCATGAGAAGAACGATTTTGATGGCTTCGAAAAAAGTTCACCTACTGCGTTGTGCAGCATTTTTCGTCATTGCGACTTACGCTTAGTACGCCTCATTCCTCAAAATTTGCACCGATTCTTTCGTTTTTGCAGTAGATTCGGAATTTCCCGACAGGCTCCTAGAATATCATATATATTCGAAATGCCATTTTACGAAGCTGAGTAGTGTTTTAAAGTTATTGGGGATAGCCCCAAATTTAATGTATTTGAAGGTGCAGGCATGAAGGTGCGTTTCGGCGAAATCCCTGAGGAGGGACTGCGGTATGAGATAAATGATGAATCATGGTTTCCGGACCGTGAACTCCATCGTACAGGCCCGGTTCGAAGTGTGATTGTATTGAAACGTAACGGTGTTGACCGGGTTTTGCTGGCAGGGGAGATACAAACGACAATTGCTTTTGATTGCGATAGGTGCACTGAAAATTTCAGCATGGAACTTGACAACAGTTTTGAACTGGACCTGGAATATGCGCCCGGCACTATGCAGAAAACGGCCGAACATGAATGCAGCCCCTCGGAAATGGACATGATGTACCTGAAGGAGCCGGCCATTGATATATTTGAAATATTGAGTCAGCAGGTATTTCTTATGATTTCTGAAAAACATCTCTGTTCAGAGTCATGCAAAGGATTATGTCCCAAGTGCGGCGTAAATCTGAACCTGGAGACATGTGACTGTAAAAAGGAATTAAAGTCTTCACCCTTTTCCATCCTGAAGAAAAACCGTAAATGAATAGGACTCCGGAAGATAGTAGTGTTTTTATGGTTATCTATCACTAAATGTAATTCTAAAAATAGTCCATCAATTATGGAATTACATGCTATAAGCTACTAAGGAACCACAAACCACTAAGGAACCACATACTTAATATGGCTCCAGTCCCGATAAGATATCCCATAAAAGCCTTATTCAGGGCAACCATTTCCTGTTCATAAATTTCTTTTGTGTAGTCTGGCATTTTATTGCCTCCTGTATCTATAATCATTAAGCTATTGACCTTAATCGCCACAACCTATGAGAAAACTGACAGCTTATGATATATTAAAGCAAGACACATGCCACTGAGAGATAAATACGAAGGTATGTTGTTGTTTCATATAGTTAGAAGGTAATTGTTGTACTGCGGGACAAGGGAATTTATGTAGAAGATTTGTTGATATGACCAAGCACCTGATTATATCACCAAATATAGGTGAAAAATGGGTAAGTAAATTATATGAAAACCTACCCATGCCAAATATTAGGGCAGATACAACGGAAAGGGCAGGGGGACCAGCACCTGCTCATGTTGTGTACAGTTCAATTGGAAGAATTAGGGTCAGAAATTTAACGATATCAGCTCAAATAACAAAGAGAGGAAGCCCCATGGGACAGAACAATGAAAAAGTGATATACGAGTATGCAGACAAATTTATTAACCTTGCCAACGAGATGGCTAAATCAGATAGATCGGGAAATGTTGGAATAGCAATCAGGTTTGCTGCAGCCCGATACTGTGCCTATGAAGCATCTATGCGGACAAATAATCTGGCTGAAGAGAAGGACAAACAATTACAGGATTTTGTTGACGCTTTTACAGATATGCTGCGAATAAACCTTGAAGACCACATCAAGACACAATCCCAAAAATAAGACTCCGAGAAATTTCCCGTCACAGATTCAGGATCAATTTATAAGGGCAATGACAACCGGCAGTGTGATCATTGATATGCCTGTCTGCACTGCAATGATTGAAGACATGAGCTTGGTATCGCCGCCAAGTTGTTTTGCCAGGATATAGGACAAGGGTGAACCCGGCAGCGCTGCAAAAAGCACTGCCACAGAAGTTGACAGGTTGTCAACGCCGAAAAGGGTGCAGCTAAGCCACATGAGAAGCGGCATAAGAATCAGCTTCAGAAGACAGGCATAGACAATTTCATTGCCTGTTTTTTTTATGGAAGAGATTTGCAGGGAGGCTCCCACTGCAAGCAGCCCCAGCGGCAAAGAGCCTTTCCCGAGGATGGTGGTAAAATTTTCCACCATTTCTGGAAGTTTAAGGCCTAGAAGATTGAGAGCCATACCTGCAAGACAGGCAATGACCAGAGGGTTTTTTATAACAGTTGTAAAAATCCAGTGCCAGCCACCTTGCTGGCCGCCGTAACGGACAAGGACCATGATACAAAGGATATTAACCATGGGGATCATGACAGTGATAAATATTGCAGTCAGGTAGAGACCTTCATCGCCGAAAAGGGAAAATACGGCTGCAAATCCTATATATGAGGTGAAGCGGATCGAGCCCTGAAAAACAGAGGTGAACGAGGCATCTTTCTTTGTGAGTTTAGGGCGGAGAATAAGGAGAAGGCCGCACATGATAAATAAGGCGGCAAGGATTGCCCAGACCATGGAGGAAACTGAGTAAGATTCCCAGGAGGCCCCGGCACTGCTGGAAAATAAGAGAGCAGGAAAGAGAATATAATAGACTATCCGTTCAGCACCCGGCCAGAATTCATCGCCGGGAAATTTGCTTTTTTTGAGTATATATCCGCAAATGATTATGAGAAAAACAGGAAGAAGAGAAGTCAGGATAGAAGGTGTGCCCACCATTAATCCTCATCAGAGAAAATGGCAGCCTTAAGGAATTCCCTGTTCAGCCGGGCAATGTTGCGTATGGATATACCCTTGGGACAGGCTGCTTCGCATTCACGCTCATTGGAGCAGTTGCCAAAGCTCAACTCATCCATTGCCCTGACCATGTCGAGGGCTCTCCTGGCTCTTTCAGGCTGCCCCTGGGGCAGAAGGGCAAGTTGAGATACTTTGGCAGCAACAAAGAGCATAGCCGAGGCGTTTGGGCAGGCTGCCACGCAGGCGCCGCAACCGATGCAGGCTGCAGCATCCATGGCTTCCTCGGCATTTTTCTGCGGAATCGGTATACCATTGGCGTCGGGTGCACCGCCGGTGTTGACTGAGATAAATCCTCCGGCAGTTATTATCTTATCCAGGGAACTTCTGTCAACAATGAGGTCTTTTTCTATTTTATAGGCCTTGGCCCGAAAGGGTTCAATCACTAAAGTGTCGCCATCCTTAAAGTGCCGCATGTGAAGCTGGCAGAGGGTGGTTTCCTTTTCAGGGCCGTGGGGGTGTCCGTTTACAACGGCACCGCACATGCCGCAGATGCCCTCACGGCAGTCATGGTCAAAGGCTACGGGTTCTTCGCCTTCCCGGGTCATCCTTTCATTGAGGACATCAAGCATCTCCAGAAACGACATGTCAGTGGATATAGGCCCACTTGCGTAAGTTTGAAGCCGGCCCGGCGCGTCAGATCTTTCCTGCCGCCATATTTTAAGGGTTAGTTCTATCTCGCTCACTTGTAACTCCTCTGCGATGGCTGCACATTTTCAAATATCAGGGGTTCCTTGTGAAACTCCGGGCTGCTATCTTCCCCTTTGTATTCCCAGACCGAGACATGCGAATAGTTTGTATCGTCCCGTTTGGCTTCATTCTCTTCAGTCTGGCTTTCTTCACGAAGATGACAGCCGCAGGATTCCTTTCTGGAAAGGGCATCAACAACCATTAACTCGGCAAATTCAAGGAAATCGGCAACCCTGCCGGCACGTTCCAGGGACTGGTTTAAATCCTGACCGCTACCGGGGATTGTCAGGTTTTGCCAGAATTCTTCCCTGATGGCAGGAATCCTGTCCAGGGCCTTCTGCAGCCCTTCTTCGTTTCTGGCCATTCCGCAGGTATCCCACATCAGCAGTCCAAGTTCCCGGTGAATTTCATCAACTGTTTTCTTGCCTTTTATAGCAAGCAGTTTGTTGATTTTCTCTGTTGCATCGTCTGTTGCTTTCTTGAAAGCTTGATGCCCGGTATCCTGCAGTGGCGAAGAAATGGTCGCCAGATAATTGCCGATGGTATATGGGATGATGAAATAACCGTCGGCAAGACCCTGCATCAGGGCACTGGCCCCAAGTCTGTTAGCGCCATGGTCTGAGAAGTTAGCCTCGCCAAGGACAAAGAGTCCGGGGATGGTTGACATAAGATTATAGTCCACCCACAGGCCGCCCATGGTATAATGCACGGCCGGGAAGATCATCATGGGTTCATGCATGGGGTTGGCAGCGGTAATTTTTTCATACATGTGGAAAAGGTTGCCATACTTCTGGTTAATGACCGAGGCGCCATCCCGGTTGATTGCTTCGCTGAAATCAAGGTAAACAGCCAGTCTGGTTGAGCCGACACCCTTGCCCAGATCGCATTGCTCCTTTGCATTTCTCGACGCAACGTCCCGCGGCACCAGGTTGCCGAAACCGGGGTACTTGCTCTCCAGATAGTAGTCACGCTCGGCTTCCGGTATTTCTGCAGGTGATCTTGTGTCTCCAGGATTTTTGGGAACCCAGACCCGGCCGTCGTTGCGCAAGCTTTCGCTCATCAGGGTAAGCTTGGATTGATAGCTGCCGTGCACCGGGATGCAGGTGGGATGGATCTGTACAAAACAGGGATTAGCAAAGCAGGCGCCTTTTTTATATGCCCGCCAGGCTGCAGTGACATTGGAGGCCATGGCATTGGTGGACAGGAAGTAGGCATTGCCGTAGCCGCCGGTTGCCAATACCACTGCATGGGCAGCGTGGGCCTCAATACCACCGGTCAGCATATTCCGGGTGACAATGCCGCGAGCCTGGCCGTCAATAATCACCAGATCAAGCATCTCGCGCCGGGAAAACATCTCGACCTTGCCTTTTTTGACCTGGCGCATAAGGGCGGAATAGGCGCCCAAAAGGAGCTGCTGCCCAGTCTGGCCGCGGGCATAAAAGGTGCGCGAAACCTGGGCCCCGCCGAATGAGCGGTTTGCCAACTGCCCGCCATACTCCCGGGCAAATGGAACACCCTGGGCCACACACTGGTCAATAATATTATTGCTCACCTGGGCAAGACGGTAAACATTGGCCTCTCTTGCCCTGAAATCGCCTCCCTTGATAGTATCATAAAAGAGCCGGAATATTGAATCGCCGTCGTTCTGGTAATTTTTGGCAGCATTGATGCCGCCCTGGGCTGCAATACTGTGACCGCGGCGGGGACTGTCCTGCAGACAGAAGGTTTTGACATTATAGCCGAGTTCTGCCAGGGAAGCAGAAGCAGAAGCGCCGGCCAGGCCGGCCCCCACGACAATGATATCAAATTTTCGCTTATTGGCAGGGTTGACAAGTTTGCTGTCGAACCGGTGCTTGTCCCATTTTTCTGCCAACGGACCGCCGGGAACCTTTGGATCCAGTTTCATTAATCATTCCTTTATATTGTAAGAAACTGTTTAAAAATGCTTAATATTTTTATAAAAAATGTATGTTTCATGGTTACAGGTGTTAGAGAAGAAAACTTCTTGAAACAAGGGTGAGGACCGGAATGAGAATAAAAACAGCGCCCAATAGAATGCTAAAGACCAGGGCTCCTTTCATAAGCAGCGGGTTATATTTTTCATGATTGAACCCTATGGACTGGAACAGGCTCCAGAATCCGTGACTTAAATGCAGGGCAAGGGCAACTAAAGAAAATATATAAAAGAATGCCAGGCTGGGGCTGCTTAAAAGTTTCCTGACAAGATCGGCGACCGGCACGCTTTTGTCGGTAAAATGAAAGTTCATCAGGTGTACAATGATGAAAACAAGGATGATCGCACCGGTATAGGGCATGGTGCGTGAACCCCATGAACGGCCGCCTTCAGAGGTGTTGACAGAGTAGCGCGATGGACGGGCCTGCAGATTTTCCAGGTAGAGTATGATGCCGGTAATAATGTGAATGAGAAACAAGGTGAGCAACCCTATTTCAAAGATATAGACCAGATTACCAAGGGAATGAAGCCGTTCCGCGTAGGTGTTGAAGGCATCGCGTCCTAAAAAGCTGACAGAGTTGCCGAGCATATGGGTTAAAAGAAAAAGGGAGAGCAGCAGGCCGCTTGCAGCCATAATACTTTTTTTACCAACCGATGAACGATACAGGGAGTCAATCAAGCCCATGATGTCCTCTTAATTAATACTTGCTGATAGATATTTCAGTATATTTCAGTGTATAGTAATACCAAAAAATAAGTAGAAATACGAGGTGGCTACACTACCAAAGTTGTTTGTAAAAAACAAGATTTTGCAATGTCTTCGTATGCTATAAGATTTATTCGTTCAAGAAAACCCGGTCCTCAGGGCTTGGATTCTTTACTATGCTGATTGTGCTGAAAAGATGACACAAGCCGGATATCTTACACTCCATGAACACGGAAAGTTAGCTGAACGTATTGCAGAGGCGCAAAAGAGGTTATCTCCATGCAGGGTTTGTCCGCGTCACTGCAAGGTTGACAGACTTTCCGATGAAAAAGGAATTTGTCAGACAGGCGCCAAAGCGGTTGTTTCAAGTTCCGCGCCTCATTTTGGCGAGGAAAGTCCCCTGGTTGGCAGCGGAGGCTCCGGCACAATCTTCTTTACCCATTGCAACCTTCTTTGCCTGTTCTGCCAGAATTATGAGATCAGCCATCTGGGGCAGGGCTTGGAAACAGATGCGGGCCAGTTGGCTTCGATGATGGTGAGTTTGCAGCGCCAGGGCTGTCACAATATTAATTTTGTCACTCCGTCCCATGTCGTCCCTCAAATTCTGGCCGCCTTGCCAGAAGCAATTGCAAAAGGACTGACAGTACCGTTGGTCTATAACAGCAGCGGTTATGATTCTCCTGAAACGCTTAAATTTCTGGAAGGCATTATAGATATTTATATGCCTGATTTTAAATTCTGGAACAGGGAATCGGCAAAGCGTTATGCCAAAGCACCTGATTATCCGGAAGTTGCCCAAAAGGCCATCCTGGAAATGCACAGGCAGGTAGGCGACCTTGTCATGGATGATGAGGGGGTTGCAGTTAAAGGGCTGCTGGTCAGGCACCTTGTCATGCCGGGTGGCCTCGAAGAGACCAGGGAAGTATTGCGCTTTCTGGCCCAGGAGGTGTCAGTTGATACCTATGTTAATGTGATGGACCAATACAGGCCATGCGGCAAGGCTTATCAGTGTGCACCCATCGACCGGAGGCTTAGCAGTAACGAGTATCAGGAGGCTCTCAAAATGGCTAAAGATGCAGGGTTGCATAGGCTTGATGAGAGAGACTGGCTTCGCATATTAAGAAAACTCGGCATCAGATGAATAAAGGTGGATAAAGGGAAAATATATTTGGTACATTGTCTTGACACTCTTGCTATATTGGGCTATATAATCCGTTTCGTTTTTAATCGGAATTACAGTTGCTTCCAATAGGAAGATTTAAATAAAATAGTATCGCATTAAAGAAATAGATTCAGGAGGAATTTGAGTTGGCTAATCATAAGTCTGCATTAAAAAGAAATCGTCAGAGTCTTGTACGCCGTGACCGTAACCGGGCGAACCGGACCAAGGTAAAGACAGCGGTGAAAAAAATTGATATCGCTATAGAAGTTGAAGCATCCGTTGAAAAGGCCCAGGAAGCACTGCTTGCTGCTGTACCTATTATTGAAAGAGCTGCAGTAAAAGGGGCATTTCATAAGAAGACCGCCTCCAGAAAGGTTTCAAGACTCACCAAGAGGGTAAATAATTTTGCCGGAAGCAAGGAGTCTGCTGCCTGATATGGATTGCGACTTAGGGGTCGCCCGGAAAAAAGAAGTTAATGATATATATAAAGCCATGGGATTTTTTTATTCCCATGGCTTTTTTTGTTTTGCAGTTTTATTCTACAACGTAAATATCCATGCATAAGCCTGACCTTGAAACATTCAAAAATCTGGCTGAAGAAGCGGATCTGGTTCCTGTCTACCGGGAAATACTAGCAGACCTTGATACGCCGCTTACCATTTTTGCCAAGGTGGCTTCACAGGATTCCCATGCTTTCCTGTTTGAGAGTCTGGAGGGGGGAGAGAAGTGGGGGAGGTATTCGTTTATCGGCTTTGATCCTCTCATGACCTTTACAAGTTTCCAGGAGCACATGGAGATCAGAAGGGATGATACGATTGAAACATGCACTGGAAATCCCCTGCAGGAATTGAGAAATCTGCTTGCCTCCTTCAAGGCTCACCAGGCAGAGTCGCTTCCCCGGTTTTTTGGAGGGCTGGTGGGATATCTTGGCTATGATATGGTCAAATTTATGGAGAAACTGCCGGATACGCATACACCACTTGATCTGCCTGACAGTTCTTTTATGGTGCCGAGAACTGTATTGATCCATGACAGCTTCAAGCAGAAACTTCTGATTGTTAACTGTGTCGAATTCAAAAAGGGCGATGATCCTGTAGAGCTGTATGACAAGGCATGCAGCCGGATTGATGAGGTGGCTAAACGCCTGAAACAACCTATGCCCTATGAGTTTGTTGAGAGTCGATCCGGAGATCATGAACATGAATTTTCATCCAATATGGATGAGAGAAGTTTTAAGGAAATGGTACAAACTGCCAAAGAGTACATTTTGGCAGGGGACATTATCCAGGTTGTTCTTTCGCAGCGCTTTCATACTGAAACAGATCTGTCTCCCTTTGCACTTTACCGGGCCCTGCGGCATATAAATCCAAGTCCGTACCTGTTTTACCTCCAACTGGGAAATGTCATCCAGATAGGATCGTCGCCTGAAATACTGGTCAGGCTTGAAAACAATGAGATAGAATTGCGGCCCATCGCAGGGACGAGACATCGGGGTGAAACAGATGCAGAGGATAAAGCACTGGAAGAAGAACTTCTGGCTGACCCCAAGGAGAGAGCCGAGCATCTCATGCTGGTTGACCTGGGGCGTAATGATGCCGGCAGGGTTGCCAAACCGGGCTCAGTGGAGGTTCGGGATCTGCTGCTTGTCGAGCGCTACAGTCATGTTATGCATATAGTTTCCGGGGTTCATGGGCTGCTGGCAGATGACAGGGATCAGTTTGATGTCTTGTCAGCCTGTTTCCCGGCCGGAACGGTAAGTGGTGCTCCGAAAATAAGGGCAATGGAGATAATTGAAGAACTGGAACCGGAACGACGCGGGCCTTATGCAGGCGCGGTAGGTTATTTCGGTTTTTCAGGCAACATGGATTTCTGTATCACTATTCGTACCTTTGTTATGAGTGGAAGAGATCTTTGGATTCAAGCCGGGGCCGGCATAGTGGCGGATTCAGACCCTGGGAAAGAGTTTGAGGAAACGCTCAATAAAGCCAGAGGCTTGAGGCGTGCCGTTGAACTGGCTGAAAAAGGGCTTTAATTATGATTGTCATAATCGATAACTACGATTCTTTTACCTATAATATTGTCCAGACCATTGGTGGCTTGGGAGCTGAGGTAAAGGTATTCAGAAATGATACGGTGGATGTCCCTTTTATTGAAGCACTGAAGCCTGACCGTCTGTTGATCTCACCCGGTCCCTGCACACCCTCCAAGGCAGGGATTTCCATTGAAGCAATTCGTTATTTCGCCGGAAAAATTCCAATTCTCGGTGTCTGCCTTGGGCACCAGTCAGTTGGTGAGGCTTTTGGTGGAGAGACTATACGTGCCGCGCGCCTTATGCACGGCAAGACCAGTCCTGTCAGCCATGATGGCAAAGGAGTGTTCACCAACCTGCCAAACCCCTTTGAAGCCATGCGTTATCATTCCCTCATAACCAGTGAGACAACTCTGCCTGACTGTCTTGAAATTACAGCAAAATCAGACCAGGGTGAGCTCATGGGTTTTCGGCATAAGGAACTCTCCATAGAAGGAGTCCAGTTTCATCCTGAATCTATTATGACTCCGGATGGTATCGAGCTGTTGAAAAATTTTCTGGATCGCAATTATGAAAACCTGTTGCGCTAGGCGACTTGTAAATTCCACGAATCTACGGCGTCATCGGTCTTTTCGCATACTACTGTATAGCGAAAAGATCTCTTCCCAGTATCTTCGAAAAATTTGAAAGCCGCTAAATGTTATTTGTTAAATATTTAAATACAATCATATGTTGAAAACCGTAAACTCATTTATAGAAATATAAGAGCGTTTTTTTATATTCAACTAGCTATGGAAAGGAAATAAGATGATTCGTGAAGCCATAAGCAGGGTAATAGAGCGAAAAGACCTCGATGAAGAGCAGATGGTTGGGGTAATGAACGAGATAATGAGCGGTGAGGCGACCCCGGCTCAGATTGGTTCTTTTATAACAGCCTTGAGGATGAAGGGTGAGACCATTGAAGAGATCAGTGGTGCGGCCATGGTGATGCGTGAAAAAGCAACGAGAATTATAACCGGGGTGGCTGTAGACAAAGATGAAATATTGGTTGATACCTGCGGCACCGGTGGAGACAGCTCCGGCACTTTTAACGTTTCGACTACCACCGCTTTTGTTGTTGCTGCTGCAGGGATTCCAGTGGCCAAACATGGAAACAGGTCCGTGTCTTCCCAATGCGGCAGTGCCGATGTCCTTGAGGCTCTGGGGGTCAATCTTGATCTAACCCCGGAGCAGGTGGGGAACTGTGTCAGGGAGGTGGGTATCGGTTTTTTATTCGCTCCCATGCTGCACGGTGCCATGAAGCATGCCATCGGGCCGCGCCGTGAAATAGGGATCAGAACAATTTTTAATGTTCTCGGACCGTTGACAAATCCTGCTGGTGCGAATGTACAGCTCCTCGGTGTCTACTCACCTGATCTCTGCGAAAAGCTGGCCAGGGTTTTGGGTAGGCTGGGGACTCTAAGGGCTCTTGTAGTCTGCGGTGCAGGCAACGTTGACGAATTTACAGTAACCGGCGAAACTGAGGTTGCTGAACTCTCTAACGGTGAAGTCAGGACCTACACGGTTCGTCCTGAAGATGCGGGGTTAGGTCGTTCAAGGCTGGTTGATCTTAAAGGTGGAGACACGCCTGAAGAATCAGCGGCTATCCTGCGTGACGTTCTGGGTGGGGCTGAAGGTCCTAAACGGGACATGCTTTTGTTGAACAGCGGTGCAGCGCTCTACGCTGCGGGTAAGGTGCCGGGCTTGAAAACCGGTGTTGAACTTGCGGCCCGGATAATTGATTCCGGTGATGCGCTGGCTAAGCTTGAAACCCTTATTAATTTCTCGCAAAATGTTTCCTGATGAAGATTCTTGATACCATTGTAAACCAGAAGAAACAGGAAGTTGCACGGTTAAAAACCAAAGGGGTCAGCCGGCCGGAGTTGCCGGTCGATCCTCCACGGGGATTTATGCAGGCATTAACGCAATCTGCCGAGATTGCAGTGATTGCCGAAGTGAAGAAGGCTTCCCCCTCTAAAGGTATTATCTCCCCTGATTTTGATCCAATAGCAATTGCTTCCAGTTATGAAAGGGGAGGGGCAGAGGCAGTTTCAGTGCTTACAGATGAAAAGTTTTTTCAGGGATCCCTTGACTATATTCCCCTGGTTCGGCAGGCAGTAAAGCTTCCGGTTATCCGCAAGGATTTTATTATCCATGAACTGCAGATACAAGAGGCCAGTAATTATGGCGCTGATGCCATTCTCCTTATTGCCGCCATTCTTGATCAAAATCAGATCAGTGATTACCTGCAGATGAGTACTGAACTTGACATGGATGTCCTGGTTGAGGTCCATGATGAAAAAGAGTTGGAGGAATCACTTGCTGCCGGTAGCAGACTGATCGGCATTAACAATCGTGACCTCAGGGACTTTACAGTTGATCTTCAAACAACCATTAGATTGCGAAGAGAGATACCAGACTCAATTCCTGTGGTAAGCGAATCAGGTATAAAAACGCATGACGACATGAAAATGCTTGAGGATCATGGTATTACAGCAGCCCTGATCGGTGAGACGCTGATGCGGTCCGGTGACCGGGAAGCTGCGTTACGTGAACTAAGAGGCAGATAAAAATAAGAAGGGTGTGAAAATGGCGCTTCGTACAAGAATTAAGGTCTGTGGAATTACTGGAAAGGAAGATGCCCGGGCGGCTGTGGCTGCAGGTGCCGATGGACTCGGGTTTATTTTTGTGAAGCAAAGTCCGCGCCTGGTTGATCCTGATATGGTCAGGGCAATAACCGGTGAACTGCCGCCGTTTGTTGACAGTATTGGCGTATTTTGTGATGAAAAAATAGAGATTGTTGAAGAAATAGTTAATTATTGCCGCCTGACACTGGTGCAGTTCCATGGCTCTGAATCACCTGAGTATTGCAGGACTGTTTCCTGTCCTGCAATCAAATCATTTGCCATACATCGTCAGTCTGAAAGCGAAGAGCTTGCAGCCTACTCTGGAGTTGTGAGCGGTTTTCTCCTCGATACCTATCATGAGGATATGGCGGGCGGTACAGGCATGATATTTGACTGGAAACTCGTTGAACAGATTCAACCCCCTGGCCCGATTATTCTTGCCGGGGGATTGAATCCGGAAAATGTTGGTGAGGCCATCCGGCAGGTAAAGCCCTTTGCAGTGGATGTTAACTCAGGAGTGGAGTACCAGCCGGGCCGCAAAGATACAGACAAGCTCAAAAGCTTTGCCGATGAGGTCAGAAAAGCAGATGAGCTTGCCAGTAGAGCCGGCACCCTATTCCTTGGTTGATGCATTTCGCTTAAAGTCTAGCCCTTACTTTTCAGTTTCAATGACAACGAATCGAGTATTCTGATCCCGCTGGATGAGCAGCAGGATGCTTTTCTTCTCTTGTGCCGCCTGCAAAGCTTTTATGTACTGGGCAACTTTTCCAACCTTTTCCCGGTTGATTTCCAGAATGATGTCTCCGCGCAGGATTCCTGCTTCTGCAGCTGCTGATTCAGGTTCAACATCGCTGACTATCAAACCATGGTCCAATTCGGTGCCCAATGATTCGGCAAGTTTTGGAGTTAACTCCTGAACAGTAATGCCGAGTTTTTTGCTGGTGCCGGTTTCAGTGCCTGCAAGAACAGCCTCTTCATCCTCCAGCATGCCGATTTCAACAGTTATATTTTGTTTTTCACCGTCACGAATGAGAACAAGTTTGGCTTTTTCTCCAACCTTTGTGTTGGCGACCATGGCAGGCAGCATAGTCATTTGAGAAACTTCCCTGCCGTTATAAGAGATGATAACGTCTCCTGCCTTAAGGCCTGCTTTCTCTGCAGGGCTTTCCGGCACTACCTGGCCGATAAGGGCGCCGATGGGGCGCTCAAGGTTGAAATTGTCAGCAAGATCAGCGGTAACTTGTTGGATCATTACCCCAAGCCAGCCTCTGGTAACTTTGCCATTTTCCTTCAATTGGGCAAAGACATTTTTGGCCATGTTGACAGGAATGGCAAAACCAATACCTATGTTACCGCCTGTGCGGCTGAAAATTGCCGTATTAACCCCAACCATCTCTCCCTTGAGATTGAAAAGCGGGCCCCCGGAATTTCCAGGGTTGATTGAGGCATCTGTCTGAATAAAGTTGCCGTAGGATGCGTTATTGATAGATCGTCCCTTGGCGCTGACAATGCCTGCCGTAACAGTCTTCTGCAATCCAAAAGGATTGCCGATGGCAAGTACCCATTCACCGACTCTCAGTTCGTCTGAATTGCCAAAGACGGCGAACGGCAAATCTTTTTTTGGTTTGATTTTTATTAATGCAACGTCGCTTTTAGGGTCTCGTCCAACGATTGTCGCTTCGTATTCTTCAAATGTGGAAAGCGTTACATGAATCTCATCAGCATCCTCAACCACATGGTTGTTGGTAAGGATATAGCCATCAGCCGTGACAATAACCCCTGAGCCCAGACTGGTCCTTTCCATTTTCCGTTTAGGGGATTGTCCTGGTGAGTCCGGAAGACCAAAAAAACGTCTGAAGGGTTCCGGGATTTCCATTTCATCAGGAAGAAACTGATGGGGTGAGGAAGAAACCTCAACAGTCTGGGTTGTATAAACATTGACAACCGTGGGACTGAGTCTTTCTGCCAGATCAGCAAAATCAAGCGGAACGGCGCCAGATGCAGAACGAAATGAAAACAGAGTCAAAGCGAATCCCATTAAAATAAATGAAATTATAAATAATGAATGTTTTCTGAAATGAATTACATGGGTCATTGTTGGTCTCCTTATTTTAGTCTGCTTCATTTTTTGAATAAAAAGAGAATAAATTTAATATAAATGTTGTGTTCGGATTCTATGCAATTAATAATAAACATTTAATTTATAAAGGCAAGATGGCAAAGCTGGTACAGCTTTGTCTTGGAGTTATGAGGATCTAAAAAAACGGGGTGAAAGGTTATTGGGGAAATTGTTGTGCAGGTACAGTTTCATCTATACAATTCTTGACACGGTATTGTATAGTTGCTAATAGCTGAAAACCGATTTAGAGGTTCAGCAACAAAGCTGCTGCAAAAAGCATTAGGCCACCCTAGCTCAGTTGGTAGAGCAACTGATTCGTAATCAGAATTGATTTCGGCAATAGAAAGGACTTCAGGACCTACTGTTCGCATTTTGTCAGCTTTTTTTCCTTTTCAACAGGTCAACCGGACCTATTTTTACTCTCTCAACTTCTTTCTGTAGATGGTCTTCTGAAAGGTGCGCGTATATCTCTGTAGTTTTATATTCAGAGTGTCCAAGAAGCTCCTGCAGGGATTTTAAATCACCCTTATTTTCCAAGTAAATACTGGAAAACGTATGGCGGAGATCATGCAGTCGATGTTTTTCGAGGCCACATGAAATCAATGCCTCCTTAACTTTATGTGATATCGTGTCAGGGTGGCTCCATTTTTTGAACAACCTGCCTGCCGGGAGTTTGCCGTCAACCTTCAAACTATTAATGACAGCCATGAAACCTGAGCCGATTGGATACCACCGGGAAAGGTGATCCTTGCTGCGCCTGACAAAGTATTTATTGATCTTAAAATCAAAGTCTGTATCTTCCAGCATCAGCAATTCGCATCTCCGTCTTCCTGTTGTGAGATAGCCGACAACCAATAGTTTCAACTCCTGGTCCTCTAATGACAATATAAAGTGGGGCAGGGCTTTCCTATCGATGTCTTTTGGTTTTTTGCGCTCGGTCTTAATCTGCCTGACATTGCGGAGAGGATTAACCTTGATGTAATTCCAACCTTTAGCACGAGTCAGAATAGCCTTGGAATGGCGAATGTAATTATTGATTGAAGCAACGGACAAATTGTCCCGCCTGCATTGAGCGATGAGAAAATCAATGTGCTTCTTTGATATTTTATCAAGTTTGATTTGCCCGCTGGCTATGGAAATAAGTTTTCTCAATGCCAGCCTGTTCGCATAGAACGTTTTCTTGCTATCCTCCAAATCAGGACCTATTTCCAGATATTCCTTATAGAAATCCTGGAGTGACTTTGTGCATTTTCCCGTGATCTGCTCAAGACGACCTGCCAGGTATTCCTCTCTAATGGCAACATATAATTCTTTAGCCTCACCCTCGTCCTTAGTCTTTAATGATCTAATCTGGCCGCGGTTAAATTCGACATAATAAACACCATTATTTTTTCGTTTGAATAGTCTCATAGATACTTTCATAATTGCAGACTCCTTACGATGTCAACAGCTTTCTGTCGAGTTGTTGGTGTTAACCTCCGGTCAATACTTTCAAGGTCAAAAAACCATTGACCACCAGGACCTTTACTGCCTACTATTTCGCCCTTTTGTGCCCAGCGAATTAAGGTCTTGCGTGATTTGACCCCAGTGTGGTCAATGGCTTTTGAAAGTTTTACCCAAGGCATAATTTAAAAAGGCTGAAACGCTTCAGCCTCCCTCGTAAACTTTCTTTAACTGTTCATCTGTCATGTTACTAAAAAAACAGGGTTCCGGTTGTCGTACAGGCTCACGCTTTGGCTTTTGCCCACATTTTTTCTTATGCTTCTGGGTATCATTTATAGCTCTCTTTAAAACAGGAACATCCAAAGAGGCATTTTCAACGCGAGCCGTGGCTATTTTTTGGTATTCCTCTTCTTTTTCAATCCCGATAAATCTTCTATTCAGCAGTTTAGCTGCAACGCATGTCGTTCCTGAGCCGACAAATGGATCAAGAACAATATCACCAGGCCGACTGCCCATGGTTACGAGATACTTTTTAAGCCTTATCGGCTTAATAGTAGGATGGTTGTTTTTGCGTAATTTAATACCTCGTTGAAAAGGGTTATTAATTGGAGTTTTCCTGCCATCACTCACTGTTTTTTCTGTAAAGTCTTCCAGCCCCGCATTTTTTTCAGCATTGCTGGCCTTGGGAGCAATAAGAAAAGGCAGATTACGTTCAGCCCAGGCATCAAGAGAAAAAAACTTTGAATAGCCGCCTTCATCAACTGGGCGGACAGGAGTTTTGTCTCCCAGCGGTTTAAATCCATAATTTTTATCCTTCGCAAGATAAGCTCTGCGGTCTACACATTCGCTTTTATGATTTTTTCCATCATCCAAGATATTATCACTGACAAGAAGATTTGCAGGAAAACGTCCCGTGGGGTGGCCTAGCCATTCTTCTCCTTGACTGGCGATGGCTTGGTTACTTGTTGAAGATTTCTGTTTCACCAGATCACGATATGGGATATTTTCATTTGCATACGGTATTCGACCGTCATCCATCCAAGTGCATCCTTTTCTGTTCGCCAATGTCTGTTCCACATAGGATTTTTGATCCAGTGGCTTCATAACTACCAGTATGACTTCAACCGCTGGCTTAGGCTGAAACCCTGCATAGGCCCCTTCAAGCTTGTTTTTCTTGATTGCGATGACTTTCCCTTTTTGCCCATTTTTTTTATCGATCGCTTTAGCTATATTTTTTGCTTTGGGCAATCCTGTAGCGTAAGTCCAGTATAGGGAGGTGAAATCAACTTTGAAGCCAGCCTTTTTTAGGTTTGTAATCATTTTTTCAAGGCCATCCTGTCTCGGACCCGACATAATAAATGCGAAACTGCCGGGTTTAAGCACACGCAGACATTCTTGCCAAATTTCAACGCCTGGGACCGCCTTGTCCCAGTTTTTCCCCATAAATTCCCAGCTATATGGTGGATCACAGATCAAGACATCTATTGAGTTGTCAGGTAGTTTTTGCAGAACATCCAGACAATCACTTAGAACAATGGTGTTCATAATCTTTCCAAGATAGATTTTCTGCTGTCGCTTTACCCAGGCGAGTATTTCATTTTTGTATTGCTTTATTTTTTCTACCAGGTCTTTTGGTGCCTGATTGCATATCAGACGCTGCCCAACGGACCGGAGCTTAACGCCCCGGCCCGTAAGTGTTTTAAGAAGTTTATTAAAATTCATTTATACCTCCTCCTCACATTCAAGGGTGAGATCCAGGGTTTCGGATGCAGGGTCTTCGGTTGCCGCATTAGCTTCAGAAATAACGCCATCTCCAACCCGGCGGATGGCTATGTAGCGATTCCCTGATTTGCCCCACTCGATTTCATAGTTTTTCTCCCGCAAGAAGGTTGCTGAACGACGCAGCTTGTTGGAAAGGGCATTGGGCTGCTTGGGCCACGCGCGGAGTCGCCTGAAGTGGTATGGGGCCACCTTGTTGAGGTCTGCGAGGAGATCGGTGGCTGGCCCGGTCCATTCTTCCCTTTTTCCCATGAGGGTCATGATGGATGAGCCGACAGGGTCAGCCTCCAACCCCAGTTCGATAATACTGGCACGGTTTTCCAGGTATACTTTTATGAAAGAGCCATCTTCCCAAGGCAGATCATGTTCTGCAGCAACCACCCCACCTGGCAAAATCAGCCATTCGAGGATATGAATCGAGTTGGATGCTATCCAGAGTGCGGAGAGCGGTCGACACCGCGGTACACAGTGCACCAAGGACCAAAGGCTTGACCTTTTGCCATGGCTCCCATATTTCCTTCTCCGGCTTTCTTTTATTCTGCGGGATAGGCGCGGTATTGATAACGATTGAACGATCTGTAAAATCGTGCCGAGTCAGCAGATCAGCAATACCATTGATGATTACAGGTCGCTTGGAGTTAAACAGCTTTTCTGAATCATCTGTAAAAAGAGAACGGGTTGCAAGGCCTCCACCAGTCGCCATCCTGCAAAAGGCATCAGAGAGTTGGTCTGATATGCCGGACAGGTTGTCAAAACTCAATAGTCTGGTCTTGCTGGCAGAAATGAACAGGTCTCGCTCAGACTTTGGTGATGTGCAAAGAGGGATTGTTGAGGGGTCGATCAGATCGATCAAAAGTTTGGCGATAGTACTTTTGGCTGACCCCTGCTCGCCCGAAGCAATAAAATAGGGAAAGGGCCATTGGGATGCAATGCGCCGACCAGCCAGGCGACAATTAATATCCAGTCGCTGTCGTCTTCGGCGTTGATAAAGTCCCGCAGCTGCTCCAGCGATCCGCCAGGCTCTGGACGACACATTGGAGCCATCCTTGG
>PVMK01148448.1_pt1 | contig 43911 bp, 59 predicted proteins | sample 1853481 | NCBI WGS metagenome assembly PVMK01 (sample SAMN08533507, study PRJNA380276) | Marine sediment metagenome, whole genome shotgun sequencing project.
GATTTTAACACAGTTTCGACGATTCCGGTTCATTGTTCAGCCTGTATTTTTTTTAGGCGTTCACAGGTTCAGGGTTATGTCAATATAGGTTCCGAGGTTCTGGGTTCAACGTTCAAGGTTATTATAGAACCCCCGAAACTCGGAACCTTTGAACCCTGAACCTCTGAACCCGTGAACGGTTACTTCATTTTTTTTCTTTTAGCAGCCCGTTTCTTACGAATCATGGCGGTGTCCTTGGCCATACTGAGATAAGCCCTGGTCAGGGCTTCATCTAAATCAACCAGTTCTCCGCCATGACTTTTCCTGGCCGCTTGGGCGGCTTCAGGAGAAGAAAATGCCATTTTACTCTGTTTGGTCATTGTGCCCGTTAAATCAGACCCAGTCAGATAGGTGGCTTCATCCACGTTTACCAACGGTTTTATCTGGCTGTCAGACCCAAAATCAGCGGCATAGATGGCTTTGGGTCCTCGATCCAGATTAAGAGCCAGGCTGATGGCCAGGCAGTGCAGAGAACAAGTGCCATCCACCAGGTTATCGTCATAGTGCACCAGGTGGCGGCTGTGGTTCCACATGGTCCGATCCATGCCGCAATAGGGACATTTCGGATATTTTTTCAGCTCATCTATAAGTGGGTGGGGATCGGGTGTGGTTTTGGGGATAAACTGCAGGGGGGTGCCGTCTCCCTCAGACCTGGCGCCCTGTTTGAGCCAGCCCTGACCCGGCATCATGGCGCCAATACCTTTGGCGCTCACCTGGACGGCACAGAGCCCAGTAAAACCGGTAACTCCGGTTACTGTCATCATTCGCAGTGCTTGTCTACGACTCAATTTTTTCTGGTTGCTCATTGAGATCCTCAGTTTCTTATATTATGCCTGAACAAAAACTTCGGTAATCTCCCCCCTTTAATAAAAGAGGGCAGGGGGATTATACAACCTATTTAAATCCTTCTAAGTCCCCCTTTGCAAAAGGGGAATTTATTCTGCCTTTAGCTATTGAACCTTTGAACCCAGAACGCTGAACCTGTGAACGGTTACTACACAAGATCGCCCTTTTTGAAACGAAAAAACCCCAACCAGGAAAAAAGCCAGCCTAAAGATAAAGGATACAGTATGGTAAATGCCAGAAAACCGCCATATCCCATATTGTCCAGAATGACATAGGAAGCCGGACCCATTGACGTCAGTTCCGGATCAAATAAGAGCACGGCCCCGGCACGAAAAACCATGATCGGATTCAGCAAAGACACGGCCACAATCACGCTTTCTTGGATTTGTTGCTGAAGCATGAGGCCGATCAGGATAACATCTATGAACAACAATAAAATCAGCCAGATTAAGATGGAAAGCCCCAGACCCCATTCCTGCTTCTTGACAAGCGTTGAAATAACCATTCCCAGTCCCAGGAAACACCAGGAAAGGGTTCCTAAGAGAATGGCATAATAACCGGCAATCTGCCAGGGAATGGCAAGGCCCTTTACCATTCCCCAGACAATTGCTCCCAATAAGGCCGCACTGATCGGGAATAAATATCAGAAAAAACCGGGAAAGAATTTTGCCCCAAAAATAGGCGCCCAATGAGATCGGCATGGAAAGGAAATACTCAAGAATATTGATTCCCTGTCTCCCACAACGCTGCGAACCGTTGAAATTAAAATCAGGATCGGCAGGATCGCAACGCAGAGCTGAATATAGGTTATCAACAATCTGCTCAGTCCGGTAAATCCCATCACTCTCGATTCGGTAACACCCAGCACAAACAGCAGAATAACCGCTCCGCCAAAAACCAGGCTGTACATTAGAAACCATTTGGCACGAACAGACTCTCGAAAATCCGCCAGGGTAACCTGAAAAAAAGTATTCATATTTTTTACCGTTCAAAGGTTCAGGGTTCACCGTTCAGGGTTAGGTTGTCCTGACCTTGCTCATCGGCCGGCCCAATGGAATAATCTTCCCTTGTGGAAATTCCACAGGACCAACAAGTACTTTATAAAACCACGAGCGGTAGCGCATGTGCGTCTATCTTGATTATATGCATCCTGAACCTCTCGTATTAAACTTCATTAATCCGAAGAAGCTTTTAATTCGATCAACCCGTTCGCTGATGTAGGGCGGGCCACCGTGCCCGCCGATACTGGTCGGCACGGTGGCCGACCCTACAATAGCACAAGGCCAAAGTTTCTTTTTCGATTAAACTGGCCGATTTTCAGGCCAGCGGCTGGGCTGAACCCTGAACCTTTGAACCCTGAACGGTAACTTTAGCTAATATTCAACTCTTGAATGTGATTGCCAAAATGTGAAATGGAAGTTAAAAATCTTAATCGTTCGGCACCAATAAAACTCCCTTCAAATTCACGTCCGCCGTTCACGTTCTTAAAACCCCAATCTTTTAACATCCTGATTGCCGCTTCGTGATTTTTTGTTAAGAGTACCCGGCAGGCCAGCATTTTGTCTGCAAAACTCGATTGGTCGATCCGCTCATCCTGTACAACTCTGCCATAATCCATTTCAACAATTCGATTGATCAGATTAATAATTTCGTCAACCCGGTGGCTGCTGAGCAGCATCGTCGTTTTTTCCATGGACCGTATCAATTGCAGAAAAAAGGCCTGTCTGCCCTGGGGGTCTAGATTGGCAGCCGGCTCATCCATGATGAGTATATCCGGCTGTCTGCCCAGGGCCAAAGCGATCAATAATTTCTGTTTCATCCCCCCGCTGAGTTTTTGGAACGGTTTTTTCACATTTTCCCCAATGTCCAGCCCCAGTTCCGCCGCTTTTTGGTAAATAGCGTCTATACTGGATTTGCGGGAGATACCGGCTGAAAACTTCACCAGTTCCCCCACATTCATTTGAATCGGAGGGGGGAGTTGGGGGACATATCCGATTCTATCCAGAATCTCCACCCTGTGTGACGGGGGTTTTTATCGAAAACAGCCAGTTCCCCATTAAAAAGATATTGACCCAGGATCGTGCGGATCAGTGTCGTTTTGCCGGCGCCGTTGGGTCCGATTAAAGCAATGCGGTCACCCCTTTTGACGGTTAAATTGATGCTGTCAAGAATCGGAGTTTTGCCGAATTTTTTTGTCAGGTTTTTTATTTTTATCATTGTTTCAGGAAGTATCTATTATAATTAGCCTTTTTTTTCAGCTCTTCCTCATTCTCTTCTTCGTCATCTTCCTCTTCGTCATCGTCGCCGTGCGAAGCAAACCTGGCCGGCATCTCACCACCTTCTTCATCGTCCTTTTCCATATCGATTAGCGGGGGATCATAACTGAGATTTGCTTCTGAAAACAGGACCGAGGCGCTTGGAGAAAAAACCGGTTTGCGGTCGGTCATTAAGCGTCTGGGTTCGGAGATGGGAGCCAGTTTTGCCAGCAGGTTGAGCACACTGGCAACCGGGGAGCCGGAAAATAAAAGCATCCAATCGTTATTCATCCAAAGCGTATCAAGATAGATATCGTGGTTATAAACAAAATCTCCGTATCCGTCCTTATCCCGATCAAACCCCTCATAATCACTATAATAATTTCCTTCCCAGAGGTTTTCGGAAGCAACGCCCTGGCCGCGGACTCTCACGGTTTCCAGGTTGTCGATAAAGGCGTTGCCCTTTAAAATATTGCGCGAAAGGGTCGAGTTAAAATCAGCACCGATGACGTTGTAAGCGATTATATTTGCTTTTACAAAATTGTACCTGTCCGGGCTGAAAGGGAGAAAGATCAAAATAAAGCCCGGCCGTGCAGTAGACGATCTTGTTGTTTCGAATCGTCAGATTGTCAACTTCCTTCAGACCGATCCCGACACCGGTGCCTCCCAGGGAGTATCTAACCGTATTTTGTTCAACGGTGACATCCCTGCTATACATCAAAAAAATCCCCACTGTATTATGGTGGTAAGTGTTTTTTCTCACCGTATTGCCGCCGGAGTACATAAAATGCAGCGAATAACGATTGTTCCAACCCTCATTTTCTTCTATGATATTATCGTTGGAGTACCAGATGACCATATCCCTTGAATCGTGGATTCTGTTTTGACGAAAGATATTGCGATGGCTGGCCCAGCCGCGAATACCATCGCCTCTCAATCCCAGAGTGGCATTTTTGGAAGAGATCTCATTGCCGATGATCATGTTCTCGTGGGCTTCCTGAAGGTCAATTCCGAACAACGTATTTTCAATTTTATTGTTGAGTATCCGATTTCGTGAAGAACGAACCAGGATACCGGCATCCACCCGATCATGGCTATCGCCTGAATTGGTGATGATCATGTTTTTGACCACAACGCCGTCGGCTTTGAGCAGCAGCACGGATCCTTTTCCCTGACCGTCAATCGTAACCTGACCTTTACCATCCAGGATTACTGCTTTTTCTATGATAACCGGACCCGCATATATGCCAGGGTTCGAGCCGGACCGTTTCACCTTCCGGCGTCTGTTCAATCAGCACCTGGAGTGAAGCAGCCGGCCCCGGCTGCTGCCGGGGATGCAGTAAAAGTCATTATCAAAAGAAAGAGGATTGGAAATGCTTTCAAGATCTTAGGTGCCTTAAGTTTAGCTGTTTTCTGAAAACATGTTGTAAGGAACAAATGGTTTCAGAAAATAACGAAATACAGCGACCAGGTTTACAAATATAAATCTCAATTCCAAACTCAAATAGGATCAAAAGCCAATGTTTGGAATTTTGAATGGATCTATAGGGATTTATTTGATTTGTCTTTGTAAAATTTTTTAACGACACTCGATCTTCAGCCAACCGGCACCCACTACTTCAAAGCACTTCTTTGGACTTAAGTTGTAGCAGCTTTATCCTTTAGAGCTTTTCGTCGGATCAAAACAGACAATATCAGCAGAATAAAAACCCCTAATAGAACAAAAAAACCAATCGCGGGGTAGGAATGGGTCGTAAACTGGGCGACTTTCCCGTCGCCAAAGACCGTGGGCATAAAGGGTTTTATCTTAAACGCTCCCCAGGGGATGCAGATTGTGCCCGAACCAGTACAGCCACTTGCTATAGAAAGCCAGATAGTACCAGGGAAGAAAAGCGGGAACAATCCCGAGCAGCCACCAGCCGGGGTCCTTTGTAAAATAAATAGACGATCAGCATGATAAAAAAGAGGAGGTAAACAAAAGGCACAATTTGACGACAAATATGGCACCGACTTCCATGGGATCCATACCGATGTAATGGTTGATGGTATTCATTTCGCTCACTTTGCCGCTCCAATCCGTTAAATTGAAAAAAACAGGAATTCCGTCAGGAAAAGCAGCTTTTGGGATATTGGGGCGCTTCCAGCGACACCCTCCAGACCGGCATGGTTTTATATCCGATCAGATAGCGCATAAAAACCGGTGGGATGATATTCCCATATTTTTTCTCCCATCAGGGGTTCAAATGTGCTTTAGGAGGTCGTAGGATTCGGTGCCTTCCGGTATCAAAAAAGCGAACGGTTGAAAAGACTCGTTTTCCTCAATTGCGTCCTCTTCATCCATTGCCACCGGATCACGGTATTCAAACAACGGTTTTAGTGTATAAGTTCCCAAAAGCAACACCATGGCAAGCACTGCCAGAATATTGCTGAGTCTTAATCTCTTTTTAATACTGTCGTCCATGCATGTCCCCTTTCAAGTTATGGGCTTTGCCCCAATTGGCCTCCGGCCCGTAGGTCTTACGCCCCGGAGGGAATGTTGGAATGATGGACCATAATGGGCACGCAGTAAAGCTTTAGCGCTATAATGGGTTTTGGGAGACTGGAGTGTTGGGTTAATGGCAATAATCGTCTTGACGATAAAATTATAGATAATATCCTTAAAAAAACCCACTATTCCATCATTCCACTATTCCAATATTCCATAATTGAGGCAAAAACTCCGGCCTCAAAAAACAACCGATATTGTCATTGAGTTAGAAATTTTGCAGACGTTGAGTTGTCTGTTTGCTAGTCTCTCAAATGCGCGGGTATATCATCATCCTCATCCTCTTTTTCCTCATCGTCATCCCACCCCTCTTCATCCTCTCCGCCAACTTCCTGCCAATCCCCCTCTTGCATTTTGAAGCGACCGGCATAATCAACCACGCTCTTCATATCGATAAAAGAAAACTCTTTGATCTGTTTGACCATATCGGGATTGGCATTTCTCCTTTTCCCGATCTGAATCCAGCTGAATTGCCTGATCAAATAGAGATAGGTCTGCCCCGCTAAGACCGGGAAATATGCCGGTTCCGTTTTCCCCTTGTCATCTGGGGCCGGCTGGCCCTCTACGACCGGGGGGTCTTCATGCCAGTTGCCTTGACCATGATCGCGATGGCACTTAACACAATTTTTCTCGTATAGTGTTTTGCCTAAGCCCAGGTCGGTTTCCCAATCCGCGTTTTGAACTATCACGGCCCCATGTTTTTTCAATTCCCCGGCGCCGATGGTATTTTTTAAGGCCTCGAGGAACTCCTTTTTGCTTTTAAATTCCTTTTCTTCAATGGTTTTAAGTTTCTTAAAATTTTCATTCCCCACTTCTTGCTGAATCTTGTCAAGGGATATGGGCCACACCTCTTTGCGCAGGTTGGATAAAATCCAGGATGGGCCGCCCGGTCCTACCCTGGGATTCGGATTCATTTCCCGGGTTTGAATATAGGCGCAAACATCAGCGATATCCTGGGCGCCTTCTATTTGCATGGCAAAAGGATACATGGTTGGATTGTCACGGTTTTTAGCCCTGATATCGGAGATCTGCTTAATCAGAACCGTGGTGTGTTGGCCGGCGAGCTGCGGAAAAACCCCGAGGGGGTCACCCCCAGCCGGTGGGGAAATGACAGGCGGCGCAAACCGTATAAATTTCTTCACCTTCCTCAACATCTCCTTCAAGCTTCAACGCTTCCAAAGCTTCTGCGGCGGTGGCGCGCCACACGCCACCGGGAGGAGGCTTGGCAAGCGCGGCGGCCTTGGCGGCCGCTGCCTTCCGCATCTCCTCGGCACTCATGGGTTTATCTCCCTCGGCGGCGTAAATTGAGAGGGACAATCAGAAAAAGTGCTAAAATCACTGTGATCAGGGTCTTGCTGGATTTCACCAAAATATTGCTTTTCAACTATTTTTCCTCCTTTTAGTATTTACTACATAAGGTAATAATTATTCTGAATCGAGTGCTACGATAGAAATGATGTCAGTTCACCGCAGAGCTCGCCCCGTAAGCGCAGAGAAAAACCATGATCTTTATTAGTGCCTTTGCGGGTATTTCTGCCTCTGCGTGCTCTGCTGATATGATTTTCTAGCGGGCAAAAACTATGTCGAACCAATATCACATGTAGTGAAATTCGAGTTTTTCTCCATCATTCATCATCTTTAACATTAGATAAGTATTCGGCAATGCTCATAAAGTCATCATCTGTAATCTTATTACTTTCGATGTAAGGCCTTATGCCCCTCATGGCCTCTGAGTTGCCGTTTGTTCTTTTACCTTCGAGTATGTCTTTCATTTGACGATACAGGTATAATCGTTTGTTCCCGGCATGCCGGGGATAATCTTCAAATCCAGGGACCAAATCTCCTTTGTGCCAATAGACCCTTCCGCCAATTTTAATGATGATATCTTTGTACTTATCGGTATTAGCATTTCCTATAAGCGCTTCAATGGCCTTGACGAATTCCCCTTCATCCGTGAATTTTTTCTTGTACAAGGGTCTTAATTGTTTGACTATATCGGCAGGGATACCCTCTTTTTTCATTTCTTTGTACATTTTTTTCTTTTTCAGATAATACTTTTCCTTTGTTTCGGTGCGGATCATGCCTTTGCCCTGGGGGCCGTGACAGGTATGGCAGGTCAGTTTTTCGAATAACAGAGCCGGATCTTCCGCAAAAACATTGGCCGTCGGCAAAAATCCTCCGAGCATTAAAAACGATGCCGTTAAAAGAAGGAATGTTTTCATGATTTATCCTGTTTTTAATACCATAAAAAAAGTTCGTTAACACCAAAATTTTTCGGAACTATAACCCATAAAAAAGTTCGGTTGAGATCTTATATTTCTAGGTTGGATTGAGACCCTCTCATCTTAATGTTGGGTTTCGTAAACTCAACCCAACCTACGAGATTTTCCGAGTCATTCGTTTCAGTTCTCGGGTGGGGATCAAACCCCACTTACCTGTTCAGGGATGCAGAATTCGTTTGAGTGGAATCGGGGTCTATCCCATTTCAGATAATGCAAATCGATAGAATACCTCAATTCGATTATAGTCCTTTTCGATTAGATGTCGCTTTTCGGCGTCGATGAACCCGCTTGTCACGCCAGCGCGGGCTCAAACCCGAACCCTGAACCTCTGAACCCTAGAACCTCTTCTTATTCACCATCCACAATTTTCTTGGCAAAAATCCCGCGGCTGGCGCATTTAACCAGATACTGCCATGCCATTTCCTCGTTGAGGAGGGCATCTTGCCAATCGCCTTGCGCAGCAGCTTCTTTGGCTTTTTCGCGATATGGAAAATGCAGTTTAAACTGTTCCACCGCATCCCAGAATTGCAAAGCGGCTTTTTTGTTCAACAGCTCCGGCATTTCGGCGTCCTCGATATCGTCCTCCTCTTTGTCCCAGTTTTGTTCCATATATTTTTGCACTCCCACCGCAGATCCCACCGGGTCATCAGGATTGCAGATCTTGGGTGGAAGCGGGGACCAGCCTGGGGCATACATAGTTTATCACGCCGGCAATAATCCCGATGGTGGCGTCGTTCTGTTGCACTTTGGCCTGATAATCCAGCTTATAATTCTGCTCGGCGTTACGTTCCCGGCCAGGCACAGGAACGCAATCAGCGTAAAAAATGAAAGGGACCAGTTTCATAAGGTTTGTTTTCATGAGTCATCTCCCTATTGTTATCGGTCAAATGTAAAATATACCGTGAAATCTCTATCGCGTGAAAAATTACACGTTAAAAAAAAATGATTTGATGAGATTTAGGGTTTGACAAGAAAATATCCCATCATTTCCAAATGCAGGGCGGAACAAAATTCAGTACAATAGAACGGGAAAACACCCTCCTTATCTGCTGTAAACTTGAAGGTATTGGTTTCACCGGGCTCCAGACTGCCGTTAATATTGTAGAGGTCAATGGTAAACCCATGGGTCTCATCCTGCGCTCTTTCCAGGTTGGTCACGTGCCAGGTAACTTCATCACCGACATTCACTTCTATAATTTCAGGACTGTAATGACTCCTGATCAGCGTTGAATTAATGGTAACCTTATTGCCGTCCCTGACCACTTTTTCCCTGCCCGGCTTAACCCGATGCTTGAACCATTTTTGCTTATAGCGTTTGATCGGTTTTATTTTGTCGGCCTTGATCATGACCGCATAATGGGGTTCTCCCAGGGGAAACGGCATATCATAAAGCATCTGCATGGGTTGACCCGGTGAAATATCAATCAATTGATGGTTCTGAGGATGCAGCGGACCGACCTGCAAAAACCGATCGATGGCCAGTTTATTAAGAGCTATCAAGTATTTACCATCAGGTGAAACGGTATCGCCTTCAGCCGCGACCAAATGGCCCACATTGTAATGGATGGGCACCTTTTCGATCAGTTTCAAATTTAGGTAGTCCCACTTGGCGATGGCCGAATCCACAAACAAAGAAGTATAGGCAATCCCTTTTTCCTTGTCATACTGGGTATGCAGCGGTCCCAGACCCAATTCCACCTGTCCGTGCAATGAGTCTTTCATACTGAGAATAGGAATATTGTACGGGTCTTTGCCGTCGTACGTCTTGCTTTCGATCAGTTTTATCATCTTTTTGAAATCGTAGACGGATACATGGGTATCCAGTTTCCCGGAAACCGTCAGATACTGCCCGGAAGGATCAATCATCACCCCATGCGGACTTTTGGGTTCCGGGATCAGGAACAGGGCATTGTTGGCCACCATGGTCTTCATCGAGATCACCGGATGACCGTTGATCTTGGTGTATTTTCCTTCTTTGAAAAGTTTCTCAGCGGTTTTCAGATGGATCATGTGCAGGTAGTCGGTGTCTTTTGATGACATTCCGGCTTCATGGGGCAATCTGTCTTTCCACTTGGTGTTGCCCGGTCCAAACCCCCCAATATATCGTTCAGAATTGAAGGAATTGGTGAAGACCCAGCCCTTCACTGACTAATTTGCCGGCATCTGTCAGGTCCTGGCAGTAAGGCGGCAATTCCACGGAAAAAGAGTCCTCGACGATTATTTTCCCTTTCTTTCTGTTGAATTTCCACATGGTCATGGCGCCGCGGTATTTTTCATTGAATTCTTCCAGCGGCACGTAATCATTGGTAAAAAGGCGCCGGGTACTGGGTGGCCTCCAGAACATACTCCGTGTTGGGCGTCACAAAGGTCGAACCATGTTCGGACTTCATAATCGGATTGGGCACAATCTGAATCGTACTGAAGGTCTTGAGGTCGATAACCGCCACCCGTGGGATTGGCTTTATCATTGATAAAGAGGTATTGGCCGTCGTATTCACCATTGGTTTCCGATAGTGCCGGATGATGGGTATCTCCCCAGGTTATTTTCCGGCCCCTTATGCGACCCTGGTCGAGGATTTTCATACTTTCTACATCACCGTAGCCATATCCCTGCCAGGGTTCCGGAGTGAAAACTGCAATGTATTTCAGAAGTCTCATGGAGGGCACCCCATAAACAATCACCTGTCCGGATTGCCCCCCGGAAGAGAAGACATAATACTCATCCAGTTTCCCGCTAGGGGTGTAAGTTTTGGCTGCAGCCAGCATGTCCTGCTGGGAGAGCCCTCTGGCCTTCATGACCTGTTCCAGGGATTGCGCATTGACCGTTGCGCACAATCCCAAAACGATCATGCCGATAAGAACAGGCTGGAACGCATTTTTCAATTTGTTTAACATCTGATCCTCCTTTTCTTTCTTTAAAAAAATTTAAGAATCCGGGTCCAGCTTCCGGCCCGTAGGGCTTACAGCCCGGAGGGAGGGCCCGGCGTTGAGTTGCCCCCTATGGCGACTCAAAATTAACCATCAGGAGTACTGGAGTACTCCATCACTTCGGCTCTATATCTATCGGTACAACCCAAAAACCATCCGGCGGATTGTATGAGTAGATGAGGCCGGCTGAAAAACATCCTGCATGAATTTCACATTGCCGAAACGGAAAATCCCAAATCTACGTTCGGTCAACGCGCAACGACGTCTTTTTAAAAACAATCTGGGTCAGGTGACCCAGCAGAGAAAATGCAAATACCGTAAACCCACAGCCCCGGCAGGGACAGGAGTAAGATACACGACAGCCCATGCGATCAAGGGGAAAACCGTATTTAATAATTCCACATTATCTCCTTAATTACAGATATAGTTGATTGGTTGATTAGTTGATTGGTTAAGTGGTTGTAAATATGGATTTATGCCATATTTGCAAAATAATTGGACACTTCATGTTTCAACAATCGTAACATTCTGAAATTATGACTATAATTTACCTAATCAACCATTCAACCAGTAAACTATTCAACGAGGTCTGTATTACCACGTCGCTAATGGTCGATCGGATTTCTGAAAAACAGCGGGTCCGAAATCGGGACCACCGGCACCCGTTGCAGAAACCAGAAATAACTCAACAGAAAAATACCCAATACGCCCAGTGTAATTGAGACATCATAAAAATTCGGGGAAAACCCCGGAAGTCCCCTGCTGGCATCTATTAAACCCGCGCGCGCGTTATTCTCCTGGATGGACGGTACAATCAGGAAAATATTTTTCCAGCCAGACCCCGACAAGGACATCCACGGCAATCAGTCGTGAAAACCAGATGGAATTGCAGGCGGTGCGGCTCATCAGTCCGAAAAAAGGAATAAAAAACATCAGGAAAAAAAGGACCCAGAACATCCATCCCCATTCCACGGACTGCATTCTCAGGATCAGGTAAGGGGTCTCTTCGGGAAGGTCTGCATACCAGATGACCAGAACCTGGGAGAAGATCAGATAGGTCCACAGGGCGCACACAGCAAAAGTCAGTTTGGCCAGATCGTGATAACGGTCGATGGTGATATATTCATCCAATTGAAACTTTTGCCGGGCAATTCCGGCAATAATCAACAAGGCGGCGGCGGCTCCAATCAGGTTTGCAATGGCGTATTGCACGCCGAACATGGTGCTGAACCACTCCTGATCGATGGACATCATCCAGTCAAACGCCAAAAGCGTGCAGAGAAAGAAAAAAAGCAGCGCCAATAGCGGAGCAAGCGTTTTGGCCCTTTTTTCCCGCTCCGGCCTCCTCCTCTTCTTGTGAGCCGTAATTTTTAACAAACCGGTCGGCAAAGGGATTGCCGAAGTCGCTGAGTTTCCCAGCCAGTCCGATATCCGGCCGGATTACGGTTTTCAGATAATAACTGCGGCGGCAACAAATAATCCCAATACAACCACATTGCGGATGATAAAAAATGGGAAAGTTCAACCACCCCGCCTTGGTATGAATAACTTTGTCATGATCCATCCATTCAAAAAAATGGTCGGCGCCGAAAAAAAGCAGGCAAAGCAGCAGAGCGCCGATGGGAATAAAAGCACTCAACGCCTCTGCCAGGCGTTTGATCGGTCGGCCCCATTTGGCATTGGTGATGGTGAAAATTAGCGAAAAAGCCAAACCCGCCCAGGGCGATGCCGCCGAAAAACATGGTGTTAACAAGCAGCGCCTGCCAGGCCAGGTAGGACCGGCTGCCGATCAGTCCCGGCTGCAAAGCCGATAATACCGATAACGACAAAACCCAGCAGAAGTTTTTGCAGCCGATCGTTAATGCGAAAACGCGTCTGTTCCAGCAGGGCTTTCATTTCGTTGTCTCTACTCATTCCTGCTTCTCCAATTCACGAATGTAATTGACAATATTCCATCTTTCCCGAGCGGCCACGGCATATCCCATGGCCGGCATCACCGCGCCGCCGTACTTGGCCTTATGGTAGATATAACCGTCACTGAAAAATGGGGTCAGTGTGATAACGGCCGGGGCAATCATTCCCAGTTCATTGACTTTGGTTTTGGCGAAGCCTCGGCATTGATTTCCCGGCTGGTTCCGTGACAGACGGCGCAAAAGGTGTCGAATTTCAGCTTCCCGTCGGCAAGCGACGCCGCATCCGGTTTAATGGGATTGAGCGTTGCCGTCTCGGAGATGACATCCTTGAGTATTACACTGAAACGATCGTTGGGGTCCTCGATTTCGCTGCCGTCGATGGAGACGGCGCCAACGACAAACGCGTTCATGCTTCCCTTTTCCTGGGGTTTGAGACTGATCTGGTTAAACATGTCATAAACCAGGGTAAACACTGTCGATTTTGCCGGTAGCTTGGCCGCAACGAACAGGACCAGCAGAAAGATGCCGGCAACCAGCAGGATTCTAGCTTTCAAGATTGACCTCCTCGGCCTGGTGCTTTTTAAAAATATTTTCCAGCTTCTCCAAATCGTCGTTCCCGCAGGCGACCACAATACCAAAGCGGTCACGCATAAATCTGTCGTAATCCTTGTATTTGCGACTTTTGGGGAACAGGATGCTTCCAGGTATCCCGCAGGATCATCAGGAATATGGCCCCTATCGTAAAATAGATCGCCATGAGCACGGAAAGTTCAAAAGCGATGGGCCCCATAATCGGCACGGATACAATCGGTTTACCGGAGACCGGCAGGATCCAGTCGAGCGCCATCTTCGTTATGATCAGCACGGCCAGACCGAAACCCGACAAAGGCCCCGGCCAGAGTCGCAAAAGGCACCCGGCTTTGCGGATTGCCCAGGGCATGATCGATTTCGTGTCTGGCACACGGCGTATGCGTGGTTATTTGATCAAATCCAGCGTTTTTCAATTCCTTGATGGCGGCGCAGGTGTCATCCAGATACTCAAAGGTTGCCCAGACTCCAGCAAATTTTGTTTTCATTTTCTGTCTATTTTCCTATTTATACAATAAATTCGAAATCCGAATATCGATATTCGTATTTTCATTTTCTCATTGGTGGTGTAAGCGTTTCTTTCATTTCAGCGATGGCGATGGAAGGCATAATTTTCACAAAGATAAAAAACCACATGAAGAACCAGCCGAAACTTCCGATGGTGATCCAAATCTCCGCCCATTCAAACTGGTAACTGCCCCCAGGTAAACGGAGCGAACCCATGGGCCAGGGAAGTGACGACAATAACAAAACGTTCCAGCCACATGCCGACGTTGACCAGCAGCGAGATGATAAACAGAGCAGCCACATTGGTTCGAATCTTTTTGACAAAGAGCGTCAGCGGCACAATGCAATTGCAGGCAACCATCAGCCAGAAATAGGGGTTCATCTCTCCGAAGGGGCGAAACCAGAAGAGCGCTCTCTCATATTGCGCGCCACTGTAATAGGCGATAAAAAATTCGACGGCGTAAGCGTAGGTCACAATCAAACTGGTAAAGATGATCATCTTGGCAATGCCTTCCAGGTCCTTAACCTTGATAATCTCCTTAAAACCGGGAAAGGCCCGGCGCAATGGTATCATTATCGTCAAAACCATCGCGCAACCGGAAAAGATGGCCCCGGCCACGAAATAGGGCGCAAAGATGGTTGAATGCCAGCCGGGAAGACTGGACATGGCAAAATCCCAGGATACAATCGAGTGCACGGAAAAAACCAGCGGGGTGGCAATCGCGGCGAAAAGCAGATAACCCCGCATATAATGCAGCCATTGGTGGTTAGTCCCCCTGAAACAGAGCGCCGGGATACTGTAAAGCAGGCGTTTGACCCCCTTGGATTCATCACGCACGGCCGCCAAATCGGGGAATCAGCCCCAGCACAAAAAAAGCGATGGAAACGGACACATACGTCGAGATGGCGAAAACATCCCAGAGCAGGGGGGATTTAAAATTCACCCACAACTCGCGCTGGTTGGGATACGGCAGCAGCCAGTAGGCATACCAGACGCGCCCCAGATGAATGAGGGGAAACAGGCCGCAGTCATCACCGCGAAAACCGTCATGGCTTCGGAGGCCCGGTAGATGGAATTGCGGAAGGGTGCTCGCACCAGATAAAGCACCGCTGAAATCAGAGTTCCGGCATGACCGATTCCGATCCAGAAAACGAAATTGGTGATATAAACCCCCCAGGCGATCGGGTGGTTGATCCCGCTCCATTCCAGGCCGTGCCGGATCTGAATGGCCCAGGCAAAGACTCCCATGCTCAGGGCCCCGAGAATCAGAACCATGCTAACCATCCAGGATCTCCCGGGCGGTTCCATGGAGTTTACGACTTTGTCATTGATATTTCCATACGTAAGCTGATTCAATGAGCCTCCTTAGGCGCTTAGCGACATCATATCGACAATTTTTTGCCGATGTTGCCGCGTGCTTTTATATGTCAGAGGTTATAGGTGTCAGTGTTCAGGTGTCAGGTGTCAGGATTTAGCACCTCGGTTCCCTGACACCCGAAACCTGACACCTGAAACCTATATTCCAATTTGTCCGGATTAAGCCTTTCGGTTATTAGGATTCACTTTTTTCAAATAGGTGATTGCCGGTTGAAAATTCAACTCGGGCAGTTGAATATATTGGCGCCGGCTTTTCTCCTTTATCCGGCTTATTTGGCTGTTTTTATCCATAATGTTTCCAAAGCTAATCGCATCGGCCGGACAGGCCTGCTGGCAGGCCGTCTGAATTTCACCATCGTTCACGTCCCGCCCCCGGTCTTGGGCCAGATCTTTCATCTCCCTGATCCGCTGCTGACAGAAAGTACATTTTTCCATCACCCCTTTGCCACGCACCGAGACGGCCGGATTAAGCTGCATGTGCAGCGGGCTCGGAAACTGATAACTCCGCCAGTTGAAACGTCTCTGTTTATAGACGCAATTGTTTGAACAGTAACGGGAGCCGACGCAGCGATTATAAATCATGGCGTTCAATCCGTCGGGCGTCTGGTAGGTGGCAAACACGGGGCAGACCGGTTCGCAGCCGGCATTATCGCATTGCTGGCACATCTGGGGTGTATAATAAGTCTCCAGCCGCCCGGTTTGTTGGTTTGTTTCAAAATATCTCTCAATCCGAAGCCAGCTCATCTCCCTGCCGACATTCGAACGGTCCTTGCCCACCAGCGGGATGTTGTTTTCAGCATAACAAGCCGCCACACAAGCAGAACAGCCGGTACAGCGATCCAGGTCAATGATCATCTCCCATTTGTAGGGATCGTTATAAACAGGGGTCTGCTTACCCGCTTGTTTGACCGCTTTTCTGACGTTTTCCGCTATGGGGATCATAAAAACTCTTTTTGTCCTTACGATTTACCGTATAAAAACGTTCCAGGGCGTGATGTTTTTGAGCAAGTTCGGCAGGCTGCTTTTCATTACCGCCGGCGGACATCACTTGTACAAACCCCCGGCCCTTCTGACTGCGGTCGCCAAACCCCGTTTTGTCGTCAGCATCAGGGCGCTGCAATATCTTTACGATACTGCCCGTCCATGGTGACCAGATAAGCCCTCTTTCCGGTGGGTTTGATTGTCACACTTTCCCCCGCAAAAACAAAATCTCCTGAAAGGTTGTCTTTGCGCCAGGGCAGGAGGGTCATGACGTTGACACCAACCGTTTGCTCCTCGACTTTCAAACCTATTTCTATGACGGGCAGCAATTTGCTTTTGCCGTGGCTGGATTTGTAATTGGGAAAGAACACCTTTCTACCCATGCCGGCCGGCATTGCCACGGTTTCTTTATCGATACCGTAAAAAACCCAGGCCGCCACCTCCGCTTTTCCATACGAGCTTGTAATTTCGACCAGGTCGCCGTGTCGTATCCCGAGCTTAACGGCCGTATCGGGGTGAAGTTCAACCCAGGAATCCCAGACCACCTGGGTAACGGGATGAGGTATTTCCAGCAGCCACGATCTGTTGCCGCCTTTGGCATTGGCATTATGCAGATTCGAGTTAACGGCCAGCAGGCTGAGACCGCCGGTTTTTTTCAGGGGCGCCGAAAACGCAACCCCATAGACCTCGCTGTTAAGAACAACGCTTGACGGCTTGAAGTTTTCATAGTGTCCGCCTTTTTGCAGCGACTGTTTCCAGAATTGCGCAAACGGCAGAGAGATGTCGCGTTTTTGATGCAGGATTTTCCAGGAGGCTTTGATATAATCGCGGTAATTCGGCGCTTCAAAACCGTCAAGGCCAACCAGCCGGGCCAATTCAAGCATCAACCCGCCGAGTTCCACGGTGTCAAATGCCGGTACCCGCGCCATGACCGGTTGCTGTAAAGCAAAAACACCGTTTCTCGGTCGGGCGTCCCCCCAGCTCTCTAAAAAATGAGCCGTCGGCAGATGCAAATCGGCAAGTTCGGAGGTTTCATCGTTTTCCGTAGACAGTGAAACCACAAACGGAACTGCCCTCAACGCCTCTTTGAAACCCGAATTTTCAGGAAGCGTAAATACCGGGTTAACATTTTCGATAATCACCAGCTGAAAGCGTCCCTCTTTCATCGCAGTGACAGCCGCTTCCAAATCCGTCATACTATTGCCGCCCAAGCGGTAATCTGCACCGAAAACAACGGTATTCCCAATATTACCTGCCACATAGTTTAGAATGTTGACGGCGATTTGCAACCGGGTGGCATCCGTACCGGCATTACAGTTTCCTCCGGCCATAGCCAGGCTGCGCCCGCTTTGCCCAAACTCATCGGCCAGCCCTACGAGCGTACCGGCGGCCAGTCCGCTTTTTTGCTCAATTTTTTCTTCAGAAAAACCGCTGAGAAGCTCCTGGAGGCGCTGTTTCTCGTCGATAGAGAGATGCCCGGCCCGTTTAAGCAAAATACGACTGAGAGCTAAGGCTATCATTGTTTCATGACCTCCTGGACAGGAGAGCCATTCATCGGCATTGGTACCGGTCAAGGACATGTGAGGTGCAATATGAATATATCTGCCTTTTTTTCCATTTTGATAGCTGTGCATTCGGGTATATGCTTTGGTCAGCTGAATTGGGTTCAGCCAGCTCTCCAGAAAATCAGCTCCAAAATTGATCAACACCTCGGCTTTATCAATCGCAAAATGGGGAATCTCGTCTTTGCCAAACACGATGCGGTTGGCTGTCTTTAAACTGTTTACCGGAGTCAGATCAAATTCCAGCGACGTTCCGCCGCCCATGCCGTCAAGCCAGTCGTTCAGCATCTCCGGGAAGGTCCCGCTTCTGGGCGGACCGAGATAAAGAATACCGCCTTCTTTGCTTTTCAACTCTTTCAGTTTATCCGCCAGCTGTTGTTTGCCGTCCTTCCAACTAACACCGCGCCTGCCTTCGCTTTTACCAACGACCGGCGCGACCGCCCTCGAAGGGCTGTAGAGTCCCTGGAGAACGGACTGCCCCTGCAGGCAGATTCGTCCTTCATTTACCGGATGTCGGGGATTTCCTTCGGCCTTAAGCGCTCTTCCTTCACGAGTCCTTACGATTAACCCGCAAGCGGCGGAGCATTCCCGGCAGGTCGTGGCATAATGGGTGGCAACACCGGACACATAGTCATAGGGGGGCAAATTTAATGGGATCAGTTTTTCGATCGGATCGGAGCACCCGGCAACAACCACCGTTGCTCCGCCCAGTGCGGACATTTTCAGGAAATTTCTGCGGCTAATGCCTTTTTTCATCCCACCCCCTATTTATTTGCGGAACTACAACCAATAATAAGGTAAACTCAAGGTTACTATAAGTCCAAGGGTCTATCGATCGTGGTGTACTGGAGTAATGGAGTATTGGAGTGTTGGAAAAAGATAGCCGGTTTTTTTATCCATTACTCCAGTACCCCAATAACCACACGCTCCGAAATTAATCTAAGATAATAAATACATGGTGGATTAGCCTTCTTTTCGGCGATAGATCCGTTTATTTATGACAAATGAGGCAGTCTTTTGATCCCAGCAAAATTCCGTCCGGTTGTTTTGCCGCGGCCTCCTTCAAAATTTTTCCGCCCCGGGTCTCCCGAACCGGACCGGCTATTTTCCCGTTGGCTGCCGGCCGGCCCTCAATATGGCATTCCAGGCACCACCCCATGCTCAAATCAGTAATCATGGTCTGGGTGGATAAAAGGTCGTGCTGATTGATCTCCCCGTGACAGTCCGTGCAGTCAAAACCGGCTTGAATGTGACGCTTATGAGAAAAATGAACAAAATCGGGCACATCATGAATTTTTTTCCAGGGAATTGACTCTCCCTTTGGTTTGAATTCCAACAGTTTTTTGATGGCATTCTGATATTTAATGGCTTCCTGCGGGTCTTCATCAGAACCGGCAATCACGCTATGACATCCATAACAACTTGCCATGACGGGAGCGCCGGAATTGATCGAACGACGAGCGTAGATATGACAGAATTCACACGGAATCTCGCCCTTTTCGATATGGATTTTGTGACTGAATTCGATCGGCTGGCTGAATTCGCCCGGCGGAACGGGTTCGGATGTCTGGCCGGATTCGGATATCTGGCTGGATTCGGATGTCTGGCCGGGTTCGGATGTCTGGTCGGGTTCGGATGTCTGGCCGGGTTCGGATGTCTGGCCGAGTTCGGATATCTGGTCGGATTCGGTCGCCAACCCAACAAGTGAAGAAAACAATGCCGGCAAAATGATTAGAAAAAGTAAAATGATCAGTAAAAAAAATGGCTTCGACAGTCTTGACCTTGTTTCAGGCCTTATTTTTGTTTTTCGCATTAGAAAATAATCTCATTCGGTATATCAATAAGTAATAACATCGCAGCCGATGCTTAAATAGTTTGATTGAGCCCTGTGAGACTATCGGAGATAGCGGCAAAATAGTACTGATCATAAAGTAGTAGATTAGTCAAGATTAAATTTTATCTTTACTCGGCCACGGCTTATTCGTAGGTTGGGTTGAGCATCCCGATATCTTTTGTGGGTTTCTCCGCCGGCGGACCAACCTACTTGCCAGCCATTTTTGTGCTATCGGCAAAACCCAACAAAATGGGCGAAGATAGAACCATCCCCAAATAGTCTAATTTCCGATTCGTTTTTTCCCGGATGAATCGGGATTTCCGCTTCGCTTCAACCACCATTCGCTTGGATTCAAGGCTGTCTTATAAAACCTCCAAGTGGATATCGCACAGGTTAGTTCGGATTTGTTCATGAGATACACCTGCCCTAATCAATTCCTGCCCCATTATTCCTAAAGTTTTAAGGAAAGGGATTAATCTCGAAAATAATTCTCAGGGTCTCATCTTTTTTAAGCTCCTCGATACTCGGAAAAATCAAAGCCTCCCGTTCATGATGCTCAAGGCCCCTGGGATCAACGATTTTGATTTCACTCCATAGATTGCTCTTCTTCTTCTTCGATTTTTATCCATTCGCTAATATCTTTCTTTTAATGATCATGTCTCGAACTATTCCCATCCAAAGATCTTGAAATTCTCCTGCAAGATTCGTTGAAAAAGGCATTTGCTTTCAGGCGGCAGCCCAATCTTCCTGCAATATTTCGCCCTGAACACCCACAACGATGTATTTTATAGGAACTTTTCGACTGGCAGCTTGAGCGGCCTGCTGGGCTAAATTTAATAACCCCAAGCAGCACGGAACCTGCATGATCAGCACAGTTAGGGTATTAATTCTGGCCTCGTCAAACCACGCCTTTATTTTCTCAAGGTATATCTCCTGGCCGCTTTCAAGTTTTGGACACGCAATGGCGATGGATTTATCCATTTAATATCTCCTCTGATGCTTATAGCAAATGCCTTCGATGGATATCTCCCAGAAGTCAAGTTTCCATCGTGATTATACCGGGTCGCCCCTTGATTTCATTGACCTAAGTCAAAAAATAAGATAATTAATTTTTAATGGAAATTTTCGATTATATTGCTGCTATTCCTTTGTTTCATGAGATGCCCAGGAATCATCTTAAAGATTTAACCATGATCATCACAGATCAGATTTTCAGGCGAGGGCAGCTTATTTTTTCAGAGGGCGATGAGGCAACCGGTTTTTATGTCATTATCACTGGCCGTGTGAAGATCTTCAAGCTATCGTCAGAGGGCAAGGAACAGATCCTTCACCTTTTCGGCCAGGGGGAGCCTATCGGAGAAGTGGCCGTTTTTTACGGGGCGGCGCTTTCCGGCCCATGCGGAAGCCCTTGATAACAGCAGGCTTTTCTTTTTTCCAAGTGACGCTCTCATGAAACTCATCCATGAAAACCCCTCCATTGCTTTGCATATGCTGGCCGTTTTATCCCGTCGTTTGCGTCGATTTGCATCCTTAATTGAGGATCTATCTTTAAAAGAGGTGCCGGGCAGATTGGCCGCCTATCTTCTTTATCTGAGCGATACTCATCAGGGGGCCGATAAATTTTAGCCTGGGAATATCCAAAGGGCAGCTGTCCAGCCTGCTGGGTGCCGTACCTGAGACGCTATCGCGTATCTTGACCAAAATGACCAAGGCCGGTTTGATCAAATCCGAGGGACACCGCAACATCCGTATCCTCGACCGTACCGGATTGAAAGAGTTGGCAAGCAGCAATACCCGCTTGCATTAGAACAGCGCCTTGGCGTTTTCATGAACGGCCCCATAACGACGTTGTTTATAGCGCCTTTAACTTGCGTCTGTTATCCATATCGCCTAAAATTCTTTCCCTTGCTTTGTCGATGCCGATAGACTTCGCCACATCTTCCAATTTAATTGGTGGAGTAGGGGTTACGCCGGTGGAGGAGAATATTTCTCCTTTAATGTTAAAAAATTACGGGAAATGGGATACGCATGAAATCCTGAGACCCGGTGTTATAAAACGGATATCTGAGACCGGTGATTTATGTTATACGGTCAGAATTGCAATGCCGCCCTCGAGGATTAGCGTGGCTACAATGCTTGAGCTATGTGACCTTGCAGACGAATACTCGGGAGGATATTTCAGAATCACATTGAGAAATGCCTATGAGTTTGTCGACGTAAATCCGGAAAAGATAGACGATCTCATCGAAAAAGTTGAGGCAATGGGATTTCCGGTAGGCGGCACCAAGAACTCCTTGCATAATATTATTGCCTGTCCGTCATGGATCCACTGTAATCTGCCGGCCACTGATTCGCCCGGCATCGCCAAGGCTATTGGTGACGTCTTAATAGAAAGAGTTCAAAAATCACAAGCTTCCATCCTGGTTGAAGATAAATATTGCGGGCTGTGCCAATGTAGAAGAGGCGTTAATGGGTGACATCGGCATAATTGGTGTTCATAGAGACCTTCCGATAGTTTTAGAAGACCAGATACAAAGATGCGAACGCCCAACAGTTATGTATATCTGCCCAACTAATGCCATTAAAGCCAAGGGAAAAAGGGGCATTACAATCATTCCGGAGAAATGTATCCACTGTGGTGCCTGTACAATGAACTGTGAAGCAATATTAACCGGCGACCCTAAGCTTGATGGTTACGCGGTTGCCGTGGGAGGCAAGGCATCCAATACCGGCAGCGGTCCTGAGCTCGGGGGAGTTGTTATCCCCTACCTGCCCAACAACCCTCCGAGATGGGAGAAGGCTGTTAACGCAGTGATCCGGATTATGGATGCATGGAGAAAGGATGCCAATCCGGATGAACGCATGCGGGAATGGATAAACAGGATAGGATGGGACAGATTCTTCAAAAAAACAGGAATTAAGGTAAGCTTAAAAGACATAGACGGTTACTTCTTCGGAAATGAATTCGCAAGATCAGATCTTCGGTTTGGTTGGTAAATAACAGGGTATTCATATTAACCTCTTATTAATAAAGAAAAAAAACCAATGGATGCTATAGAGATCTTGGTTAACGAGCATGGTTTAATCAGGCAGTTCCTGGATAACCTTTCTATGGCTATGGACAAGCTTGAGACGGGCGAACGACCGCCAAGGGAATTTTTTGAAAAGGCGCTTGAATTTGCCCGTAATTTTTCGGACAAATTTCACCATTTTAAAGAAGAGTATGTCATGTTTGCCCAACTCGCGCAGAAAAAGGGTGGGGTATTTGATGGCCCAATTGATTCTTTGAGGCATCAACACGAACGCGGTCGTAACTTTATTACAGAGATTTCAGATTCCTTAGAGGGATACGCCAGGGGAGATGCAATTCATACCACAACCCTCCTTGAAAATTTGGGAGCTTATATCCACTTGCTTCGACACCACATCCACAGGGAGGATCACAATTTTTATCAAATGGTCAAAAAAGAGTTTTCTGAAAAAGAGCTCCAGGGGCTACTGGAGTTATTTAATAGGGAAGATCAGAAATCTGGTGGCAAAACCTTTGAAAATAGCCAAAAGCTGGTACAGGAGCTGGCCGCATTATTGTAAAATTTGGCAATACATTTTGCAACGTAGATGATGAATCCTTCAAAGGAAAACCCTTTCGACATCAATTAGAATTTTCTCCCCTTGGATGCCCAACTATCTCTGCCAGAGCTGATTTTCTCGAGATTGAGATCTGCCTCCTGCTGAATAGATCAAGATTCTTCGAAATGAAGGAAAATTCAGAAAGTACCGCAAACGAGGGAAGGTGGCGCGAACCTTTGCATAGCTCGCAAACTTCCGCCGACTCGTTGTTCGGTATAAAACGTTATATTGCTGTTTTAAAGGCATTTTCCCATCTCGCCAGGCCTTCTCATGGCATGGAGCAGGTTTTTGAAACTGGATCCCATAATACCTTGGCAAACGCCACATTGTGGTATAATATCAGGTGCAAAACCTAAGTTCGACTCCCTCTGGAAGGATGAAGCGGCTGTTGCGGGCATGTAAGCTGCCGGGCATTGCGGTCTACAAATCAGACAAATCCCCTAAATGATCCCTTGTGGCTGATTCTTACATGACCTCAGTTCAGCTAAAGACGGAATTAAAGCTGAGAGCCACTACCAAAACACGTTGAATCAAAAAGATATATATGGAGGTACGGAAAATGACTAAATTAGATCCAATAGCAGAATTTAGGGAAGATCACAGGAATGTGAGGGATGGACTGCTAGACATCATGAGTGCCCTTGAGGCAAAAGATGTGAGTAAGGCCGGAGAAATTTTGAGTAGGATTGATACACTCGTAGGCCCTCATTTCCGTTTTGAAGAGGAGGCACTCTATCCCAGTCTCAGGGTGTTTTTGGGTGAATATGTGGATGAGTTACTAAAAGAACACGACGGGGTTATTGAAACCGCACGGTCTTGTGCTGAATTGTTGGAGAAAGAAAGTATCACCGACGAGGAAGCCAAGCAGGCGGCACAGGCTGCAAGATCGCTTCTTGTTCATGTATCCAACTGTGATGGACTTGCGATACTGGCAGAAAGGCTGAAGCCTGAAGAACTCGATGAACTCGGGCAAAAATTTGCAGACGCAAGAGAGGCGGCAGTACCCATGCTCCAGTGGGCAGAGACCATTAGAAAGCATTAACCATTAAAGGGTATGGAATCCATTATGGAGTCGGAAATCAAAGGGTTGGGGATCATTTTTCACAGTGGAAGCTACGATCGTCTTTACTATGGCTTGTCTATTGCACTGGCTGCTTTGGCTCTGGGGCGCAAGGTCAGATTATTCTTTACTTTTTGGGCCTTGGAATATTTGAAAAGGGCCGGGGCTTCGTCTTTGAAGAATAAAACGCCCGAAGAAGAAGATTCGGCTCACATTCAGATGATACAAGAAAATATCAAAAAGGGGCATCTGGAGAGTTTTTCAAAGCTTATTGACAATGCTAAAGCCCTTGGAGGTGAGTTTTATACTTGCACCAATTCCATGAGTCTTCTCAATATAGCCCGAGATGAACTGATAGAAGAAGTTGATCGGCCAATGGGATTAACGACCTTTTTAAAAGAGACAGCTGAAGATCAAATCCTTTTTATATAATTCTACCTTGTAGCGATTTTAGCCCGATAACTCGGCGGATATCTAAAGCATCAAATGAAGGAAGTTGTGATAAATGGTCGGAAGATTACTGTAGCGTCAACAGTAGATGCCATAGGGCTTTTTTGTCCGATACCAATTGTCAATCTCAAATTAGAACTTGAGCAATTAAGGCCAAATCAAACCGTAGAAGTCCTGGCCGATGATCCCGGGTTTGAAGAAGATTTAAAAACTTTGTGTACAGCGACAAATAATAAACTTTTGTCTTTCACAAAGAATGAAGAAAACATCTTTACAGCTTATGTGGAAAAAACATGAAACGGATTAATTTTGATCATCTGGCTTGCTCCCCGATCCTTCCAGAAGCAAAAGACGCCATGACTCCCTTTTTGTCGGAAAGCATAGGGAATCCATTAAGCTGGCATATTTTCGGGGAGGACTCAGGTAAGGCTATCGAGACAGCTCGCGAAAATGTAGCCAGTCTTATTAATGCCCGAGCTGAAGAGATTATTTTTACAAGCTGTGGTAGTGAATCCAATAATTTGGCTATTAAAGGGATTGCAAAGGCATACTCAAAAAAAGGAAAGCATATCATTGCAAGCCCAATTGAACACCACTCTGTCCTTCATCCTTTGAAAGGTTTAGAAAAAGAGGGCTATGAAGTTTCCTGGTTAACCGTAGACCGCAACGGAATGGTCAAGCACGAGGAAGTTACAGACCTCATTAGAGAAGATACTGTATTGGTTACGGTAACTTCAGCATCTAATGAAATTGGAACGTTGGAACCCATTCAAAAGATTGGAGCAATTGCAAAGCAAAGTGGTATCATTTTTCATACTGATGCGGTGGCGTATGCCGGATTCATTCCACTTGACGTCCACCTTCTCAATGTTGATTTGTTGAGCCTGGCAGGAAACACCTTTTATGGCCCTCTGGGAACCGGCGCATTATTTGTTAGAAAGGGGATTCGAATTTCACCGCTCATTTCAGGAGGAATCCAGGAGAAAGGTTTGCGGGCGGGTACACACAATGTGGCCGGTATTGTGGGGATGGGAGTCGCGGCCAAAAAGGCCAAAGAAAATTTAACGGTACGAACAGAGCACCTGCGAAACCTGAGAGACCAATTGATTAAAGGAGTTCTGGACCAGATTTCTGATAGTTTCCTGACTGGTCATTCTGAGGAAAGACTCCCCGGTCATGCCAGTTTTTACATCCAGTTCATCGAAGGGGAAGCGATGCTAGTCCATTTGAACTCATTCGGCATTGCCGGAACCAGCGGCTCAACCTGTTCTTCTCAAGCGTTAAAGGTTTCTCATGTCCTCAAAGCGCTGAGAATTGATCCACTTTGGGCTCAAGGATCCTTGGTATTTACACTGGGAGTTGAGAATACAGGGGAGGATATAGAGTTTTTTCTTTCTAAGTTTCCGTCAATAGTGGAAAGGTTAAGAAAGATGTCTCCTTTGGTTGCTAAATACCAAAAAAGCAGCAACTCTAATAGGTGGAAAAGTTAAATTCACAAAAAGTAATTTTTCAAGCGGTTTCAAAACTTTTTTAAAAAACAATACCATCTTTAGAGCAGACTGAATTTATGAAACAAGATTATTAGCAGTCCATTTATCTAATATGAAACCAAGCAGAAAATGAAAAAAATTTCTCAAAATCAAAATATCTGTACTTCTCATCCCCTTGAAATTTCAGATGACGACATCATAGAGGCCATGAAGGACATTCAGGGATACCTGGATATAACTCCTGGTGATTTTAAAGTCCTTTATCGATTGGCTTATAAACATGCCATTGAGAGACTGTCGCAATTAATCAAGGCTTGTGATGTGATGACTGAGAGGGTAATTTTTGTTAAAAGGGATACACCTTCCGAAGAGGTAGCACATACGATGGCCACACACGGCATTTCCGGGGTTCCTGTAGTGGAGAGTGAAAACAAAGTTATTGGTGTCATTTCTGAAAAAGACTTTCTTTTTCACATGGGAAGCCAAGATACGACCTCATTTATGGAAGTCGTAGCCCATTGTTTAAGCAATAAGGAATGTGTTGCCATATCAATGCGTCAGCAGAAAGCAGAACAAATTATGACATCACCCGCTATAACAGTGCGTAAAGATGTATCTGTTTCAAAAATTGCTATGCTATTTACAGAAAAAAATATTAATAGAGTTCCGGTCACAGATCGGGAAGGTAAACTGCTGGGGATTGTCGCGCGCGCCGATATTGTACAATCATCATAAACGCTTTTGATGCGTATCATGACCGCTACTTGTTTTGATCTTCCGGTGTAAAACAACAGTATCCGATTTTATCACATTCTTTCTTTACGTCCTCCCATTCTTTATCATTTAGCGTTTGCAGGGCGATCTGGTATAGGATATTGTCCTCCTTAAAAATATGACTTTCAAGTTCTCGTGTTAAATATTCACCTAATTCAACACATCTCTCCTTAAACTCACTAAACTGATGATCTTGGTGGTTATGAGAAAGCTGAAACAAGGCCTGCTTTCTTTTCCTGAATTCCTCATGGTCCATCTTCATGATGGCACCCGGTTCGACGATGTCGTGGGCCTCCAGTTTAGGAAACAAGGCGTCCTCTTCTCGCTGGTGGTGACTTTCAGCCTCCACCAAATGATGGGAAACATCCTTCAGCAATTCCAAATCTTGGCCCATATCTTCGAAGCGGCTGGCTTTTTTGAATCGTTCCACAACCGAGCCCAGTTGGTTTAAGTTCTCCAAAATAATCTTGTGTTCCTCCATAAAAGAATGCACTGGGTGGGGGGCGTCAACCTCTACACGTTTAGCCACCAGACTATCTCGCAGAACCTCCAGGTGGATGTCGCACAGGCTCTTGCGAATCTTCTCATGGGACACCCCTTCTCGGATCAGCTCCTGCTCCATAATTCCCAGGGTTTTGGCATCAGCGGCCTGCAAAAGCGTCTTGGCATTCTCTTTGGTTTCTTCAGAAAGACCATCCTCTTTTAATTCGTGTAACATCTGCTTAAACTGTTCTTTTCGGTTTTCATCTGCGGCAACTCGTTTTACCGCCACAATCCACTCTTCCGGCCCTTCCCTTTCGCAGTTGATCTCGAATTCATTGCGTGCCTCTAACATATAAACCAAAGGAATGGGATTAAACTCGAAAATAATTCTCAGGGTCTCATTTTTATTAAGTTCCTCGATACTCGGAAAAATCAAAGCCTCCCGTTCATGATGCTCAAGGCCCCTGGGATCAACGATTTTGATTTCACTCATTAGATTGCTCTCCTTCATCGATTTTTATCCATTCGCTAATATCTTTTCTTTTAATGATTATGTCTCGAACTTTTCCCATCCAAAGATCTTGAAATTCCCTTATTTCATTTTTCTTAGCTGCCTCCCAGACAACTTTCTCCAGGAGTTCCCCCAGTCTTTTGACCTTCCCTTCAGGAAAAGGAACTTTATGGGGATAAAACCTGACCGTAACCGTCTTCTTGTTATCCAAACGCCGAAATTTGAAACACAACGCCCCGGGATCAATTTTTTTCTGGCTGAATTTCAGCAAATCCTTACGCTTGAATTTGTGTCCCAATCCTCTAAACCCGGTGGCGGGAGCAGCACCGGTCAACAGCGTAAACACCTGGCTGATGACGCCATATACCCCCTCGTCGGGTTCGCCATAGGCGGTGATGGATATTTCGCCTCTGACTGGGATGTCATTAGGGTAGAGCTTTTTTATGGCCTCTTGACAGCACAAATACGCTCCAGCTGTTGTGGGACAGGCGTGACCGGCCAACTTCACAACATCAATAAAGGTGTACTCTATGACAGCATTTTCCTTTTTGAAGACACCGAGGGTTTCGGCAAAAGGTTCTCTGAATCGAATCGGCTCGACGTCTAGAAGGAAGTCTCTAAAAATGTCAATATGGGAAAAATTTTGGAGTTTTTCCATTTTAATCCATTTTTTTTAAATCCTCTTTATATTTACGATCCAATCCACCGGCCCTTCCTGTTCATATTCCCACTGAAACTCTTTTTCATGATTCTTTGTAAAATAATGGTGTAACGGCTTGGGATCATGGTCATTAATGATTTTTAGCATCTCACCGGGTTTTAAGTTATCCCAGATCTTGAATATCTTTTCAAACCGCTCAAAGGGCTGTAGGGGCCTTACGTCCAAGGTTTCCATTTTTGGACTCATGCGGGCACCTCTCCCCTTTAGTTCCGACAACCTAACTTTACCATAAAGCACACATCCCTTGGCTGTCGGTTTACAAGAACGTTTTAATCGCTCACAACAACTGTCCTTCTCATAATGAGGGCATCCGGCGATCATACGAATTTCCTCTTAAAAGACCTGGTATGAGATCCAACCTTCGTTTGAATCACCCCTTCAAAACGGATTAATTATCTTCTTGCAGAGAATTAGCTAAGGCATTTGCTTTCAGGCGGCAGCCCACTCTTCCTTCAATATTTCGCCCTGAACACCCACAACGATGTATTTTATAGGGACTTTTCGGCTGGCAGCTTGAGCGGCCTGCTGAGCTAAGTTCAGCAACCCTGTGCAACAGGGAACCTGCATGATCAATACTGTAAGGGTATTTATTCTGGCATCGTCAAACCATGCTTTTATTTTCTCCAGGTATATCTCTTGGCCGCTATCAAGTTTTGGACACGCAATCGCGATGGATTTGTTTTCTAAATAATCGCGGTGAAAGCCACCCAGCGCATAGGCGACACAATCTGCGGTTAAAAGCACATCCGCATTCTGATAGTAAGGAGCGGTAGGAGAAATAAGATGCATTTGAATGGGCCACTGGCTCAGTTGGGACTGGACCTTGCCGACGGCCTGCTGCGTATCGTTATTTTCTTTGTTTTTAAAGCTCATCATCCGGGAACCCGGACATCCTTCAAATCCTTCCATCTTCAATCCTCCTTTTTTCAAATTTGATCTCTAGTTGATCAATAAAGTGTTCATACTTATCAGGTGAAAATCCCATCTGTTGATCCGCCTCAGCAAATTTGGCAAAAAGCTCGCCAACTTGCCGGGTGGAAAGCTGGTTATCCATCCACGGATATAAAATTTCATCCTCTTTTCTGATATGCTCGGTGAGAAGTTCTCGATAGGCCATCAAATTTTCAGAAATGGTTTTCTGATCCCTTCTTTCAAGTGCATCGAGCATAACTTTTACGAGACCTCTGGCTTGGGTGTGATCCTCATGCATGACTTTCAGAATATCTGAATTTTCATCAAAATATTTAAAAAGAATTTCTTCTTCTTTGGCATGATGGAATTTATCCGCATAGGATCGTATCATATCTACTCCATCACGAATGAGTTGCCGGCCCTGTTCGGATTCTACATCAAGGTCTATGATAACTTCAGGAATCAATGCAATCCATCGTTTGATCAGAACATGTTCATCAACGAGCTTTTTAATCGGCGGAGAATATTTGAATTCTGTGGCTTTAGACTCGGTCCTCTTTTCTTTTGTGAGGATTTTGATATCTTTATCCGGGTGTATGGCTTTATCGATTCTGGCCATCAGTTCCTGCTCCTGATTTGCAGACAAGCGATGGATCGCCACAATATCTTTAAGAAGGCATATTCCGACTGTGCATGGTCCACAACCAATGTCATAATCATTTAAAACACTTTCAATTTGGGGGAATTCAGTAATGATCTCCTTGATACCTTTATTTAAATATTCATCCATTTATTATCTCCGCGAGTGTCGAATCTTCACTATAGTTAAGCCAGTACTAATTGGACAATCTTTTGCGTAGTGTTTCGATGAGGTTATTTTTAAACCAAGAAGCCATTATCGCCTATAGTAGCTTGGAAATCATTATGATCTCTGGGTTCGTCGATGCTGGAATCGCTTTGCCACGGTGGAGAAAAGACTTCGGTGAACAAATTCTCTTTCGTCCATTGGAGGTCCAAGGGAAAATAAAGCTAGAATTCAAAATTCAATTCAAAATGGGATAGTATGCAACCTTCACAGCTTTTATGAGCGAATTAATCCTATTTGTAACTGACAATACCGCATCCCCCCATTCTTTTCATTGACCTAAGTCAAAAAGTAAGATATTTTAAAAAAACCTTATGGAAATTTTACAATTTCTCAGTACAATTCCCTTGTTTCAGGAGCTTTCCAGCAAACACCTCCAAGATCTCGCCCTGATCATGACGGATCAGGCAGTCAAGAGGGGACAGCTTATTTTTTCGGAGGGCGACGAGGCGTCCGGTTTTTACGTTGTCATTACCGGTCGCATCAAGATTTTCAAGCTCTCTACAGAGGGCAAGGAACAAATCCTTCACATTTTCGGCCCTGGTGAGCCTATCGGAGAAGTTCCGGTTTTTGCCGGAAAACGATTTCCAGCCAATGCCGAAGCCCTCGAAGATGGCAAAATTTCATTTTTCCCAAAAGACGCCTTCATGGAACTCCTCCAACGCAATCCTTCCATTGCGATACACATGTTGGCCGTTTTGTCCAATCGTCTGCGTCGATTTACATCCTTAATTGAGGATCTATCCTTAAAGGAAGTACCGGGAAGACTGGCTGCTTACCTCCTTTATCTAAGCCAGATCCAACAAAGTAACGATGATTTGAGCCTGGGCATATCCAAGGGACAGCTCTCAAGCTTATTGGGTACCGTTCCCGAAACGCTTTCTCGCATTTTAACCCGAATGACAAAGGCTGGATTGATTCAACTCGAAGGACCTCGCCGTATACGTATCCTTAATCGCTCTGCATTGGAAGAGTTGGCCGAAGGTGAGACCCGTCTGCATTAGAGCCATTGTCATTTTAATTAAATAGCTTTAACTAAGGCGTGTCTTATCCAGCCTGCGCCAGGTCTCCAGAGTTTTGGGTGGAACCCGTTTAACAAACGGTACTTTACTATACGGATCCTTGGAATTCAGACAGCAGGGGCCCATGGCGCAATGCTTGCAACAGGCGGAGTCCGCCCCGATCGGGCAGGGCTTCATGGCAGCTGCTCGATCAAACGCGGTGTCCACACCGTCATTTTGGGCTTTTTTTAGCATTTGTGCGGTGGACTCGCAAATCGTCCAGTCCGCAACGTCGGTTTTTTCACAGCAGTGCTTTTATTCTCTTGCTCACTTTTCATGAAGACTTCCTCCTGAGTTTTCAATCTGATATGGCGGCTTACAAACAACAAATCAGATGATGGGTGAATACGAAGATAGCTGCTGTTCTTTATTGATGTTCATACCACTTTGTGGTAAAAGAACATTTGACATAAATCAAATTAGAAGAAAAGAAAGGACCTTCTATGGAATTAAAAGAAACCATTCGGAATCGACGCACCATTCGGTGCTTTCTTCCGGATCCTGTGCCCGGGGAAACTATAAAAGATCTGATCTCCGATGCCCTTTGGGCTCCATCCTGGAAAAACGCTCAGCCATGGGAAATAGTTGTGGCTACCGGTGAAATCCTTGAGCGCTTTAAAAAAGAGAACAAAAAAGCACTTCTTGCCGGTAAAACGTCAATACCGGACATCCCCATTCCCAAAGGTTTGCCCAATCCGTTTCAAAAAAGATACGCGGATTTAAATGAGCGGGTTTATGAAGCGCTTTCAATTGTCAGGCAGGACACCAAAGGACGGATTCAGTATTATGCTCAAATGTACGCCCTCTTTGATGCACCCGCTCTTATTTTGTTACTGCTGGATAAGCGGCTGTCCATTGAATATGCCATGCTGGATACAGGCATATTCGTGCAGACGTTTTGTCTTTTAGCTCACGAGCGATCGCTGGGAACCGCCATCTTGTCTGCTGCGGTACACTGCCCGCAAATTGTGCACCGGATCTTTTCTATTCCCGACGCCAAGCTCTTGGTTGTTGGAATCGCCCTGGGATGGCAGGACGAGGATGCCCCAGTGAATACATTCGAAAGAAAAAGAGGGGCTATTGATGAATTTGTCAGGTGGATTCAATGATAATTTTTTAAACCTCCTGCCTTGCAATATCATTTATGTCTTATAAATTAACTAAAAGCACGTGCGATCTGTTTGCCAAATTCAATACATTTCATTTGGTTTTCTTGATCCGGATTCCACAATGCTTTAAAACCTTCGTTGATAACCTCGAATCCAGCGCCTCGTAGACTCTCGGAAATAATTTTATTGCCTTCACCACTCCAACCATAACAACCAAAAGCGGATGCCTTTTTATTTTTAAACTGCAATCCTTTAATCTCCTCAAGGATGCCAGCAACCGAAACCAAAATCCCCCGGTTTATCGTCGGAGAACCCAGTAGGATCGCTTTGGATTTAAAAATTTCTGTGATGACATCATTTTTATCGGTTTTAGCCAGATTGAAAAGTTTGACATTTACTTCTTTATCAGCATCACTAATGCCATTGGCTATTTTCTCGGCCATGACACGAGTCCCATTCCACATGGTGTCGTAAATAATAGTGATCTGATTTTCCTGGTAGTTGTCAGCCCATTTCAAGTATCTTTCAACAATCTGCTCCGGTTTGTCCCGCCAAATAATGCCATGGCTTGTGCATATGATATCGAGGGGCAGATTAAAGGATAAAACTTCCTTAATCTTTTTTATTACCAGCGGGCTGAAAGGAGTCAATATGTTTGCATAATACTTAATGCACTCGTTAAACAGCTCGTTTTGGTCGACAAGGTCGTTAAACATATACTCGGATGCATAGTGTTGTCCGAATGCATCATTGCTGAATAAAATATTGTCCTCCGTTAAATAGCAGAACATTGAGTCCGGCCAATGGAGCATCGGTGCCTCAACAAAAATTAGATCTTTTTCTCCCAGACTGAGTCGATCTCCGGTTTTGACCACCTTAAAATTCCAGTCTTTATGATAATGACCTTTTAATGATCTTACTCCATTTTTGGTACAGTATATTTGGGTATCTGGTATGTGGGACATCAGTAAGGGTAAGGCCCCACTATGATCTATCTCTGCATGGGGTGCAATAACATAGTCGATTTTGTTTAGTTCAATTTCAAGGGATAGATTGCGTACATATTCTTCTGCGAAAGGGGCCCATACAGTATCAAATATGGCGGTCTTTTCTTCTTTGATTAAATATGAATTATACGTTGACCCCCGGTGGGTGGAATACTCGTCACCATGAAATTTCCGGAGTTCCCAATCGATTTTGCCTACCCAATAAACGTTATTTCTAACCCTACGACACATATCTTACTCCTTTATCGCATTTATTTTAGGTGGTTTATAAACTCACACCTAAGATCTGTAATTTGGTTTTATGGTCGTAACACTGGAAAGATGCATCAGTCCTCTTCTCAATGGATGCACTCAACCGGACAGGTTTCTATGGCCTCCTCAACGCATTCTGGACCTCCTTCGGGCTGAATGACCACGGCTTTTTCCGCCTCTTCATCAAATTCGAAAACTTCCGGACACAGTTCGACGCAGGTCTCGCAGCCAATACATTCATCTGTTTCAATTATCACCTTTTTGCTCATTTTTCAGATCTCCTCATTGAATCGACTCTATTCATCAGGTGCGCATCTTTGCTAACCCAGGCTTCAACCATGGGCGATAGCTCGCAGATTTTATCACTGGCAACCGGTACTAGGTATCTAATTGTTTATTCTCATAGTTCTCAATTGCTTTGGCCAGCGCGTCGGCCCCCAGGTTGGAACAATGCATTTTTTCTTTCGGGAGGCCATCAAGGGATTCGGCAACGGATTTTTTTGTGATCTTTTTAGCCTCTGCTAGCGTCTTGCCCATGGCCATTTCGCTCACAATGCTGGATACCGCAATGGCGGCCACACAACCGAACGTCTTGAATTTTATGTCAGAGATTTTATCACTCTGCACCTTGATGTAAAACGACATCATATCACCACATACCGGATTACCGACCTCCCCAACTCCATCAGCATTCTCTATTTCTCCGACATTTTTCGGATTAGAGAAATGTTCCATCACCTTGTCTGAATACATTGTTTACCTCCCCCTGTGTATAAATTGAATAATGACTATTGACTATTTATTGAAGTCGCTCCCCTCCGTCATTTTGATGATAATAATCTTGATATTAAAAGCATTCCTAAATTCGTCAATTGAAAATTGTCAATCAAGTGCATATATCTTCTTCATATTCCGGCATCTCTTTCCCCCAGATGGGAGACATCGCACGAAGTCTAGCTACGACGGGCGGGAGCGTTTCCAGAACATAGTCGATCTCTTCCTTCGTATTGCTGCTATTGATGGTAAACACGGTGGATCCCTGGGCAAGGTCAGCTCGTATGCCGATTGCCACAAGAACAGGAGAGGTTTTAAGGGCTTTTGAAGCACAAGCAGAACCGGTATTTGAATAAATACCGGCTTGGGCCAGCATAAAGATTAATGCTTCGCCCTCGATGGCCTCAAAACAAAAGCTGGCATGACCGGGAAGTCTTTTTTCTGGATGCCCCGTAAATTTGACTTTTTCAACCCGGTCAAGAATGCCTGTTACTAAAAGATCCCTCAACTTCCGTAAATGGGTCTCTGTGTCGGACAACTCTTTTTTAGCAAGCTCTGCTGCCTGGCCGAATCCAACAATGCCGGGCACATTCTCCGTTCCGGCTCTTCTGCCGTTTTCCTGAATGCCGCCATGGATAAGGGGCATCAGCCTGACCTTGTTGCGGAAATATAAAGCGCCAATTCCTTTGGGGCCACCTAATGAAGCCCCGGAAAGAGTTAACAAATCAACATTTAATTCATTGACATCGACTTTGGTGTTGCCAACCGAGGCAACCGCATCGCTGTGGAAGATAATTCCTTTTTTTCTGCATAGGGCGGCAAGCTCAGATATGGGTTCGATAGTTCCAATTTCATTATTGGCGTGCATGATGGATACAAGGATCGTCTCAGGCCTAATAACCTTGGCCAGACGTGCAGGATCTACACATCCATATTCGTCCACCGGCAGAAAGGTTGTCTCGAAATCCAAACGCTCCAAAAATCGTGCCGAGTTAAGCACGGAGTGGTGTTCGATTAAAGAGACAATGATGTGGTTTCCTTTTTTCTGCCTGGCGAAGGCGACGCCTTTAATGGCAAGGTTGTTGGCTTCTGCTCCGGATGAAGTGAAAATAATTTCTTCGGTCCTGGCCCCGATCAGGCCGGCAACCCCGGCTCTTTGTTGGTCTACAATCTGCTTTATTTTTGAGCCCATATCATAGACATTGGAGGGGTTGGCAAAGTGCTCACTGAAATAAGGCAGCATGGCTTCAAGGACTTCTTTTCTCACCGGCGTTGCCGAGGCGTGATCCAGATAGGCACCCTTCATATCAAGCTCCTTTATTTTTTCTTTTTTATATAAAATTTAAAACAGTCCTCATCCTCTTCGAAACCAATAAATTCATGCCCACATTTTTGGCACCAATCCGGGATATCCTCCAGGGCGCCGTCATAGTCAGTCAAAACCTCCAGGACTTGTCCCTTCTTCATACATTTGAGTTTGTCACCCGGTTCTAAAAGATGCATGGGACACATGCGACAAATCAAATCCAGGGTTTCATCGGACGGCTGATCTTTTAGAAACTTCATCTTTTGCTCCTTAATTATTTATGGAAATTTTGGAACCAACTTTACACGTGTGCTCTCATCTTCCTCCAACCCTCCTCAGTAAACCGCTTCTCACGATTCAATCCCCATTCCTTCATGGCCTCAATGTAGGCAAGCATATCGGTTTTGGCTAGCTTTTGTATTTCAGCACGCTCCTGATCTCTTCTTTTGGAATCATCTGGTGTAATTCCGACCCAGGTGGCATAACCCTCGTCAAAGATCCACTCAGCGGTCAAATCGTCAGCAGAAATGCCCATTGAATTTGCACAAGTTCTTACAACGTCCATATCAAGCTCGAGCACCCAGCCATTGTCCCATACCCGGGCATCACAATTTCTATCAATATCATGACTGCAATTCGGGCAATAAACCTGTTCGACGGACTTTTCGCCTAAAACCATCTTGCCAAAGAAAATTTCTGCGGTTTTTTGGCCGCAGGCACAATTTTTTCTATAGCTCTGACACATGACGGACCTCCCTTCGGAGTAATCTTTTAACCCCAAAATAATATGTTCTTTAAATCCTCTTTATTTTTACTATCCAGTCTATCAGGCCTTCCTGTTCATATTCCCACTGAAATTCTCCTTCATGCTTAGTCGCAAACTGATAGCGCAGCGGCTTGGGATCATGGTCATTGATGATCTTTAATGTCTCGCCTGTTTTTAAATTGTTCCAGACCTGAAATATCTTCTCGTACCTCTCATATGACGGCATAGGTCTTAAGTCTAGGGTTTCTATTTTTTGGTTCATATTGTCATCTCCTCCATTTAAACCCCTCAGCCAAGCTTTACCATAAAGCAAACATCCCGTGGCTGTCGAGAACGTTTTAATCGCTCACAATAACAGTCCATACCCGAAATTCGCGACCATCGTAAAGCGAGAAGTGCCCATTTTGTCCAAGCCGAGGTGGTGTAGCAATTTCGTTACTGCCTCGCTTCGGTTCAGCGTGTAGAAGTGAAAGCGACGGACGCCACTCCTCCACAGGTCTTCGCATTGCCTTGCAGTAAAGTTTAGGCCGATCTTTCGAGCTTCCTTCGAGGAGTTTACCCTCTCCATGAACTGATAGAAAAAGCGGTTTTCAAAGAACATCTGGGTAATGGCAAAATCAGCTCCAGCGTCGATCTTCTGTTTAGCATAAAGCATATCCATTTCATAAAGATCCGGAGTAAATCTTCATTTTCCCAGCCCATAGCCCTCAAGGTCTTCAAACAGATGTTTGTAAAACTTGGTATCTTTGACTATGGGAAAGGTCACACCGAAGACAGTAAATAGCCCTGAGGCCACGAAGTAATGTCAAATAGTGATGGCCTTTTGCATAGAGATAATTTTTTTATCTTTTTCGTCTGCCATTTTTAGATATCGGCAATTATACCGCTAAACGGCCTCTACACTCAAAATTTCTGGGACTTCTTTTTTAATATAGGCTTCAATACCCTGTTTTAATGTCATCTGAGACATGGGGCACCCGGCGCAGGCACCGGTTAGTCGAACCTTGACAATGCCATTTTCCACATCCACCAGCTCCACATTTCCGCCGTCAGCCTGAAGAGACGGACGAATATCGGCTAAAGCCGTTTCAATTTTTTCTTTCATGGTAGCTTCTCCTTTTTGATATTTATCATGGTAAATCTCCCTACTCAAATCTTCCAGCCGCGATCTTCTGATGGACCTCGATATGGTCTTTTTCTGAAGGAGCGGGCTGAACAACATGTAAAACACTAAGCTCCGTCAATGCCTTAACTCCTCTTCTTATGCCTTTTGGCACAACTACCAAATCATTCTTCTTAGCGACAAATTTCTTGTCTGCGGCAACAATCTCGGCCTCTCCTTCAATAACATAAATCACCACATCTACTTCCGGAGTGTGAACCGGGATAAACTCCCCCTCTCTAAAATAAGCTGCGATCACTTTTATTTAGTAGCTGTTTTGTCTGTCAGAATATATTGCACATCATGTGCCAAAAAATATATATTATGATTTCATTTACTTAGTTTTAATGTTATTATATTTACAACAAAAAATTGTTGCAATTTTTACAACACGTTGTAATATTAACAACTATGGATATGCTTGACACTTTGGTTTCAATAGCTCTAGATCTGACCGCAGTGCTCAATAAAAAGGATCGGTATCAGCGATTACTCGGGGCTTTAAACCGCATCATCCCTTATGATGCAGCGGCCTTATTGCGAATAGATGGAGGCACACTTGTTCCAGTCGCAGCACGTGGTCTTTCACCTGATGCAATGGGCCGCCAATATGCACGTAGCGAACATCCCCGCCTGGATATAATTTGCAATTCCAAAGAACCTGTGCTTTTTCCAGCCGATACCGTACTTCCAGATCCATTTGATGGCATGTTGGCAATTGATGCTGATGCTCTGAGCCATATCCATGCGTGTCTTGGTTGCCCTTTGTATGTAGAAAATAAACTTGTAGGCGCACTTACCGCTGACGCTCTCGACCACCATGCTTTTGACCATCTCGAACAACGATTTCTTACAGCCGTTGGAGCTTTAGCTGGGGCCCAAATGCAGACTGCCAACTTGATTGAAGCCTTAGAATACAGTGCTGTGCGCCAGGGGCAAATTGCCAGCGACCTGATGCGTGATATCCAAATGCGCCAAGGCTCACAAATAATAGGCAGCAGCCGACTGATAGAGCATCTTCGACAGGAAATTGAATTGGTTGCACGCTCGGATTTTACCGTCTTGGTGTTGGGTGAAACCGGCGTTGGCAAAGAGTTGGTGGTTCGTGCTATTCATGCTGCCTCTCAACGTAGGGATAAACCGATACTCTATCTCAATTGCGCCGCCTTACCTGAAACCCTTGCTGATAGCGAACTTTTTGGGCACACCAAAGGTGCATTCACTGGTGCAACAAGAGAACGAGTCGGAAAATTCGAAGTTGCTGACGGAGGGACGCTTCTTTTGGATGAAATCGGTGAGCTGCCCACGTCCATTCAACCTAAGTTGTTAAGAGCCATCCAGCAGGGAGAAATCCAGCGGGTGGGATCGGGAAAAATAATTTATGTGGATGTCCGTTTGTTGGTGGCCACCAATCGGGATCTTGAAGAGGAAGTAAGGGCGGGAAGGTTTAGAGCTGACCTTTATCATCGTCTGAATGTGTATCCGTTAAAAGTGCCCCCCTTGCGTGAGCGAAAGGAAGATATTCCGCTTTTAGCCGGCTATTTCTGTGAACTCACCCAACGCAAGTTGGGAGTAGGCCCGGTTAGAATCAGCGCAGACGCAATTGAAGTTCTCAGCCAGTATACGTGGCCTGGCAATGTGCGCGAGCTTGAAAATGTTCTTTCTAGAGCAATACTGAAAGCGTCCACAGACTGCCCAAAAGGTGAGACTGTCGTCATAGATCCAGACCATTTAGGTGCAGACATTTCCGCTGGGGCCACTCAGGTACAATCGCCTGTATCCGACGTGACGTCATCTTTGCTGCAGAAAGGTTCTTTCAGGGAAGTAGTGGACGACTTTCAAAGAAATCTTATCATGAGGGCAGTTTCTAATAGAGACGACAATTGGGCAGCAGCAGCGCGAGATTTAGGCATGAACCGAAGCAATCTTCACAATCTGGCTATCCGCCTGGGATTACGAAATAAAAAAGAATGAATCTACTTTTCGATGTAAGAAATTGCGTTTGATTAGTAACAAACTCACACTTGCTTCGACACCACAGCCACAATGAGGATCACAATTTCTATCAAATGGTTAAAAAGGAATTTTCTGAAAGTGAACTCCAGGGTCCAGTGGGTTTATTTGATAAGGAAGATCAGAAATCTGGCGGCAAAACCCTTGAAAGTAGCCATAACCTGGTTCAGGAGATGGCCGCCCTATTGTAAGGCTCAACAACACAATCTGCAATGTATGTTGATGAAACCACCAGGGGGAATACCTTATAGGGTCAGTTAGAACTTTGTCCCCATGGATACCCAGTAATCTCTCCCACGGCTGATCTCCGCGATGATAAGACCAGCCTTCCACTTAATAGGTCAAGAACCTCTAGGTTGTGAAAAAACTTAGAAGGTCGCGTAAACGATGGAAGGTGGATCAAACCTTTGCATGGATCGGAAATTTCCGTGGATTCGTTGTTAGGTGGGAACATTAAATAACTGTTAATAAATTTGGTGAGTATCTTTGCGCCAGCGGATACCTCCTGCCATAGCCAAACGCTTTTGAGGTAACCTTCAGTCCAGGGGCTGCCTGATGCCGCTTATATTCATTGCCGTCAACTCTTGAAGTGATGTCTTCCACGACTTTTTTATCAAACCCTAAGTGCACCAGTTCGTCCACCCCTTTAAAATCTTCAATATACCTTTTTAAAATAGGATCGAGAATGTCATAGGCCGGTAGATCGTCCTGATCTTCTTGACCTGGTTTGAGTTCAGCGGAAGGTGCTTTCTTGATTATTCTTTGGGGGATATATGCTTTTTCTGCGTTGATTAAGCGGGCAAGGGCGTAAACCATAGTTTTAGGGACATCGGAAAGGACAGCCAGCCCACCGCTCATATCTCCATAAAGAGTGCAATATCCGACGGCAAGCTCTGATTTGTTTCCGGTCGAAAGCAGCAAGCGGCCTTGCTGATTTGAGATGCCCATTAGGATTGTCCCCCTGATGCGCGCCTGTATGCTCTGTTCCCTGATACCGGGTTCATCCTTCTTGAAATCGGGTGAAAGAAATTTCAAGAATTCACGAAACATGCTATCAATTTGAATGCCCTCTATGTCAATATTTATTCACTATTCAAGCTTTGACCCTATCACTTCTACGGTATTTTCCGATCCCCTGGGGTTGGGGTGGGACCTTTTGGGTACTGCCAATTCTCATTTCAGGCCTTTTTTACCCCAATGGATCCCCGTAATCCAGGGGGCCGTTTTACTGGCAGGGTTATACTTTGGACTGAGCCGCACATATACTGGGCTCAGAGATTTATTGCGGGATCATAAACTGCAGTCCAGGGCAATGATACTTCCGTCCCTTTTTGCACTGGCTGTGATCAACATATTCTTGAAACTCTACCTGGGGTAAGGATAGGATGGTTAAAAGTTACTCTCAAATAGACTCATATACTCGTAAATTGGAATAAAATCGGGATACCGGCACTATTTTTGTTGGGTTCGCCTATCTTAATGTATCTCAACAGTCTGAAATAGCATCAAAATTAACGAACCCAATCCGCCCTGGCGGACTTAACCCAACCTAGGATTTATCGTTTAGGCCCACGAAGTGGATACCCACTTTCGACAATACATCGGATGTGCTGAACTTATTGACACATCCCGAAAATTGTTACACATTGTATAACACCTTAGAAGGAGGGTGCAACATGTTGGCGATTCGTTTAGATAAGGAACTTGAGCAGGAGTTAGATCTGCTCGCTAAAACACGCGGTAGCAATCGCAGCGCAGTGGTTCGGGAGGCCATCATCCAATATTTGGAGGACAACGAGGACTTACTACTCGCCAAACAGTCTCTTTCCAAAATGAGCAGCACCAAATCACTGAAACAGTTGAGGAAAGATAATCGTCTTGGTTCTTACGATTGGGCATCGACGACAGATTTATAAACGGGGAACATGAGTATACATCGCATTCAATTTAAGTAGATCAAGCTGATAACAGGAAAGTACCGCTTGCTTGACCAGTTCCCCAACGGAAGTTTCCCGCTTTCTGGATAACACTTTCAAGCCTTTTGCCAATTCAGGTTTAACCTTTAATATGTATGGTCGAGCTTTGTACCCTATTCACCTGTATTTATGAATGGATACTAGTTAAATGAAGCAGTTATTCCTTCCACCAACCGCCGTACGCGGGGTACCACAAACCGGAGTGGCTCCGACGATTTACGCCTATTTGAAATTCCATTGATACAATTGGAGGCATAGTTTGCTGTGAGTCGGCATAAAAACTCCCGTATAGCTTTTTGTGTAACCGGCGTCTCGGTGGGATAATTTTTCTTGATGGTTTGAAAAAGCTCCGTCAGGGCCGCCGGTACGGCCGCATACGGTATCCGGCCGCCAGTGATGTTGCCGAACAAGGTTGTACAAATTCCCATGTAATCGATGACAGCATCTATCCCCGGACGACCGTGCCGCAATGTGATTATAAATCTTTCGTAATCATCATGGGTATCGTCTGCCGGATGAAAAGAGTTCTTCACCGGCATTACCTTTTGCTTTTCCTCTTCCATTTGTTTGATGGTTTTGGCCATGTCATGTTTCAGTGCAGTGCATCTTCTTCGGAATAATTTAGCCCAGCGAAGAAAATGACAAAATATCAGGTCATCTTCAAATCCTTGGGGCGGATTTCTCAGGATCTTCCAGAACATAGCGGCGTATCCGCTAAATATGGCATAAATGATCTGACGTTGGGGAAGAATTTCGTTAAGATACTTGAACGTAAAATTACCGGTAAATTCAATAATAATGCGTACCAGGAGTTTACGAAATTCTGAATTTGTCTCTTTATCCAGAAATTTGAGGTACCCCGGTAAACAGCGGGAATGATGTTTCTTCAGGGGATGGTAGGCACGCGGCAGGATCATCCAGGAGCTGGCGCTTTCTGATTTTGATACAATCCCGCTTCGTATTTCTCTGATGTTTTTTATAATTGCCGGGTGAAACCAGACACATTCTTTTGTAATCGGGCCCATTTTTTGCCAGCCGGGTGCGGCCATTTGGAAAAGCGCGCGGGCAATGGTTTCATCGAAGCCGATGCGGATAAAAGCCGGAATAATGCTTTCGTCCAGCAGGTGCATAAACCAATCCGCCGGTTTCACTTGCGGCAGATTTTCAATGGCTGCAAGGAATTTTTCCTGTGCCTTGGCTTCTAATTGCCGCAGACGCTTTTCATATGCATCCGGACATGATTTGAGCAGCCTGGCCGATTGGGTGGGTGCCGAATAATGATTGTCAGAAAGCGGCAAGGGGAAGAGTTGCGAAGGCTCGGCAAACGGCGTCCGGACGGGGACGGTTGAACGCTGATCAAGATCAATAGTTTCCATATCTTTCTCCAACCCAGGCAAATGGTGGTGTATTAATTACGTGGGCCTAGCCGGCGGCAATTGATTCCGCAGCTAGGTCCACAAATTTTACCGGATCGATGAACGGAGCATTTAAAATCTTCAGCCTATCTTCGATCATCCATTCCACTCTCTCCACAAATGGAGTATCATCCAGCTTGTAAAAGTTAAAAAAGCAACAAATCCCAGTACTGATGCTATTCCAGACATTTTAGCCTCCTCTTCTTTTGGTTAGGGTTCACGAAGAAATAAATCGAAACTGCGGTTTATATTGTGATACTTTGTGGTAGATTAAGTAGCAATATGTGTGCCGAAACCTGGAAACGGCTTACAGATATTTGATAATATACTGATAATGCATATAATAAATTTATAATGCATAGATTTCGGTAGCAAACCGATCTTATCGGCAAAAGGCATTAAATGGGACAGAATTAGGGATCCCAAGAAGGTCGATTTAATTGGATTTTTGACGTGATTTCAGGAAGTTTTATGTAAAGAAGAGGCTGCAACCCCATGTTTACATAAAACTTCCTG